>Ga0154569_142_pt3 | contig 26091 bp, 23 predicted proteins | sample RifGroF2_FD_115998 | JGI IMG/M metagenome (GOLD analysis project Ga0154569, IMG submission 115998) | Ignavibacteria bacterium GWF2_33_9
CTTCATGATTGTGGGCGTTGTTTACGACCGTGCCCACACAAGAGGATTGGACGACTTCGGTGGATTAGCAACTAAGATGCCTGTTTACACCGGAATTATGATGGTAGCATTTTTCGCTGCAATTGGTTTGCCTGGTTTGAGCGGATTCGTTTCAGAATTGCTCATCTTCTTGGGCGCTTTCCAAACTTATCCTGTTTATACAATGATTGCCGGTAGCGGTATAATCATAGGTGCTGCTTATATGCTTTGGGCTTTGCAAAAAGTATTTTTTGGCAAATTGCCTGAACGTTGGTCCGGTCCATGGGATCCAACACATAAAGTTTATAAGACTGACGATGTAAACTGGGTAGAAAAATTAGCTTTAATTCCTTTGATTGTTGTGATTGTTTACCTGGGTGTGAATCCTAATCCTATTATTGGATTGATGACTACTTCAGTGAACCACTTAATTGAATTTGTGAAAGTATCCGGTCAATTCGCCGGAATGTAATTTTAATAAATGAAAAATAATTAATATGACTGTTCCTAATTCATATATTGATAACTTAATGGCAAGCATCGGGCTCTTTTCGCCCGAGATTGCCATCGTTATTACTTTTATCTTGGCTATAGTTGCTGACCTACTATTTAAAAATACAAGAAACATCACTGCTTATATCTCTATTCTTGGTTTGGTGATTACTGGCTTTTTGCTTGTAACCCTTACGGGAGTGAGCCAATCTATTTTTGATGGTTTGGTTGTTGTTGACCCATATTCCACATTCTTCAAGTTTCTTACTCTGTTGACGACACTTTTAATAGTGATTATGTCAATGTCTTACAAGGAACTTTATAAAGATAATAGAAAAGTGGGTGAATATTACTCTATGCTTATGGGGATGACATTTGGTATGTTTGTTCTTGCATCAGCGGTAAATCTTATTACTATCTATTTAGCAATTGAAATCCTTTCCTTGAGTTCATATGTTCTTGCAGGTTATACCAAGGAAATTCGTAAATCCAGCGAAGCATCGCTGAAGTACGTGATTTACGGTTCCTTATCATCAGGTTTCATGGTGTATGGTATGTCCTTGCTTTACGGAGCAACAATGACTTTGGATGTTGCGAAAATCAATGCTGCAATTCTTAGCGGTGGAATTGACTTATTCCCTATAATTGTTGGTGGATTAATGATTTTGGTTGGATTTGGATATAAGATTTCTGCCGTACCATTTCATTACTGGACACCGGATGTTTACGAAGGAGCTCCGATTACTATTACTTCATTCCTTTCAGTTGCTTCCAAAGCAGCAGGTTTTGCAGTGTTTATCAGATTCTTCAAGGATTTGTATTTCTTGCCTGCCGAAAGTACATTTGATGTATGGGCAACAGTAAGTAATTTCAACTGGGGAATCATTCTGGCTGTAATCTCCGTTCTAACAATGACACTGGGTAATTTTGTAGCTCTATGGCAAGAAAACGTAAAAAGACTTTTAGCTTATTCATCAATTGCTCATGCTGGTTATCTGCTTATGGGTGTTGTCGTAATGACAAGCGCCGGAACGACTGCAGTATTGCTTTATTTCTTCTTCTATATGTTAATGAATTTGGGTGCCTTTTATATAGCTCAATTAGTTGACAATGAAATAGGAAGTTATGAATTAAAGGATTATATTGGTTTAGGTTTCCGTTCTCCTGTATTAGCAATCTTGATGACTATATTCTTAATATCATTGACAGGTTTACCACCGTCTGCCGGATTTATCGGCAAACTTTATATCTTTGCTGCCGTTTTGAACAAAGGTATGATTTGGCTGGCTGTAATCGGTGTACTCAATAGTGTTGTTTCACTTTATTTCTATGCAAAAATCATTAGAAATATGTTCTTGAGAAATCCGGAAACTGTTGCTGTTAAATTCTGTGCTCCTCAATCAAATATGATTATTGGTTATGTGCTTGCATTCTTTACTATTCTTTTCGGGCTTTACTTCTCACCAATTTTGTCGTGGGCTCAAAGTTCAATCGAAATGCTGCACATTATTCCATAGAATTAACACTTATTACTTTTATAAGAAAGGGCTCAATTGAGCCTTTTTTTTTGTATTGTATGAAATTTTGCGCACACCTAAATAATTAATTTTTGCTAATAATTCACTATTATTCATCTTTATTTTGTAAATTAATTTTAAGTTAATTCACAATTTGAGGAATTTATGAAGAAGTTACAATCCGGACACAAAGTGAGCTTCAATGGTTCAATGGTTCAATGGTTCAATGGTTCAATGGTTCAATGGTTCAATGGTTCAATGGTTCAATGGTTCAATGGTTCAATGGTTCAATGGTTCAATGGTTCAATGGTTCAATGGAAGACGATTACTAATGTTGATTATTGTTGTAAACCTTATTTTTCCAATTAATACAAAAGCACTTACTGAAGGGAAACCTTCCTTTATTACTTTTTCTTCATTTTCAATTGTATCGGATAGCACATTATCAGTAGGCGATACAATAAGTGTTCAATTCAATGTTACTTCATTACTTGAAGACTCAGCAACAGTATATTTTCACACTACCTTAGGTATGCATATTCTAAATAATGATTCAACTTTTTATAAAACTAGAATTCAGACAGACACTAATTCAACACAGAACATGGAAATTAATATTTTAGTAGATTCAATAAAATATGGTTCCTTTACTTTACACATTATTTCTGATTATCAATCATTAGAATATGAAAATACTAGTACATTTACTGGTGGAGTTTACCCGATTGCATATAATAGTGTTATGGTAAGAAATCTATATGAAAATGATGATGCTTTAATTTCTACTATGGCATTTGCGCAGACGATATGCCCAGGAACAAGTAATCATCATATTAAAATTAAAGGTAAAGTATCATTTTTAGATTGGGGTGAGGCTCAAGAATTCTATGCAACCGGAAATGCATTAGAAAATTATCCAAGAAGAAAATCACCTCTAACAACAGCATGGCTTTTCTTCAGAGATCCAAATAATCCAAATACAATAACACATCCGATTCCTTTTAATCAAACAACTGGATTGCCAATAGAGGGTATTCATTATGCGAAATGTATTGAAGGTACAAATTTTAATGAAGAAGCCGGAGAATTTACATTTGAATTTGATTATAATCCACTTGCTATTGGTTGCCAAACTAATGAAAATATGACAGTTGAAGTATATATTGCCAAAGAAAATGAAGCTGCAATATTAACTAGCGCAAGTGATCACATAATTGTATCTAATATTCAAAATCCTTTTTATTCAGAAAATAATTCTCCAATTACTAACTTAAAATTATACCCTTATAAATATTTTACTACTACTTATACAAATGGTGTACCACAAAATATTGACATTTCATACCAAAATATTACTAATCCATATCATAATTTAAATATTGAATTACCTTGGGATGAAGGTTCAATTCTTAGATATTCAACATTATCACGAGAATATCTTAAAGATATTTATAATAATTCAACACTTGAATTTTCTGATAACCGAAAATTAACTCAAAGTAGTTACTCTTTATTATGGCAACCAAAAACAGGAGATGACCCAGGTGGTTATTATTCTCCTGGGACAAGAAATATTGTAATATATCGATATTATAATGGTAAAACTAATAATTATTCTAATTGCAAGGCAATAGCGCATGAGTTTGGTCACTTTTTTGACTATGTTTTGACAAATAATTATCATCATCAAGCTGAAGGTTTTGCCTTGTTTTTAAGTTTCGCTGCAAATGTCTGGATGCACAATAATTATGGAGATTTATTTACAATTTATGATGATTGTGAAATTGGACCATTCACTAATTTCAAAAAGGATGGAGTAATATTTCAATTTAATGGAGTAACTTATAATAGATTTGCTAATATTACAAAAATAGGTGTACCTGACTTAAATTCATGTAGATTCGCTTGTTATTTATGGAATATTTACGATTCAAAGAGTGACCAACCATATTCTCCTATTTCTGAATGGGATGGGATGGCTAATGATGATGTCGAAGGATTAACAGAAGATTTAATGAATTTTTGGATAGAGAAGCCCTTTCAAGGTGTTCGTTTCGAAGATTTCAATATAACTTTTGTTGCTAATTATTCATCAGATGTAAAATTACAAACTTCAATTCAGTCAATTTATAATTTTATGGATTTCCCAATTGAAGATGAAGATCCTAAATTAAATCCACCTATTGAGAATTATTCAGAACGAATGATTGGACCGAACCTCGCTGAGATGGATTATACAACTTCTATTTTTAATGATGAGACATATATTAAGTTTTCATGGGGTGACCCAATAAATTATTATTATATTCCATTCGAATATATACTAAAACCAGCAAATCCTGAACTTAAATATGAGTATTCATTCCAAAATCTACCTTATGCCATGAAATTATTTCATAATGATACTTATTTAGATACATGGTCAAATCTTGAATCAGTAACTGATTATCTTAATACTCAGGAAACAAATTGGTATTTAGTTCATGATGGTGATGATTATTGTACTTTTAAATTATCAACAGTCACTTCAAATGATGATGAATCATTTACCCCTTTAATAGCACATAGGGGGATTTTAGGAAAAAAAAGTATATATAATAATGAATCTTCAAATAATTCTACATTAAAAATTGTAAAATTAAATAATCAATCATTAATCATTAATTCTACTGAAAATATTATGTTAAATCAAGCAGCTTTATATGATATTAATGGTAGAAAAATTGAAGAATTACTTATTAATAATGAATTTTCAACTAATTTTAATATTAATTTAAATAATCCAATTCAAAAATTTGGAAAGCAAACGATTTATTTTCAATTAATATATACTGATAAGGCAAATCAACAACATAAATTAAATTATAAAATTATTAAGTAAAGGAGCAGAGGAAATGAAAAAGTTTATTATAATATTTCTTATAATTCCTGTTTATAGTATATTTTCTCAGGATTGGCAATTATTTAATACTGAATATATTTCTTATTATCGAAACACAGAATACGAACTTTTTTCGCCACTAACTCTCTTTAAAACAGTCGATCATATCTTAGAATTTCAGTTCGAAAAAGAAATGGTATCTGAAAATGACTATATATATACTTCAACAAGAATAAATCCAAAGAATAGTAATGATAGTTGTTTATTTACAATAAGACAACAAGATAACCTGAAGTCATTTGGAGAAGATGAAATGTTAATAGATATGTATAACATTACGAATGACACGTTATATTGCTACGATGAAATTTTCGGAAATATAAGGTCAAAGAATTACAAATTCATTTTACCTTTGAATATGAATAAAAATGATAGTTTGGTTAAAAATAAACGGAAGATAAAGTTTGTAGAATCAAAGCAAGTCGAAGTATTAGCAGGATTATATGATTCTGCAAAAGTCTTTTCAATAGAAAATTTTGAATATATTCCACCAACTACTACATATTTAACACTAACCCAACATTATGGAATTATTGATTATTTATTAAGACAAAAATATAAATTGTGCGGACTGAAAAAAATAATTGGTAATGAATCTTATGGATATATTCCCCAAAAAAGCAATATTGATAATATTTTGAATATGAAAGTAGGAGATTTTAAAATTTGGGAAATAGAAGAATTCTATCTTGACCGAAATAGTGAGTTTTATTTTCTCAAAGATGTTGTAAAATCAATTAGTTTTAAGAATGATAGTATTAAAATTGAATTTGTAAGAACCAAATATATTTACCCCGATCCAGTTGATACTAAATTGTATGAGGAAATTTATTGCAAACAATATTGCGATGAAATGACATCGAACCGCCAGAGTACAATTCATTTGATTAACATAAAACCGAAATATAATTTTAATAACAAAACGGGAATTTCTGTTGTAGAAGGAGCCGGATATATTGAATATCAAGATACAAAACAGAAAACAGCAAAACGAATGATTGAATATACAGATAAAGGAGAATACTTAATTGGAGAATGTGAAAGCGCATATATAACTGATCACAGTTTAGTGAAAATTATACATCCTGATATAGGTGAATATTTTATAAGAGCAGGAGCTGATGCTTTAGCTGGGATAACGACAATGTTTGTACGTGGATATTCATTAAATGGAGAAATTTATGGAAATATACCTGACTTTCTTTCAGTTAAAGATCCAAACACCAATTCTGTTTCTATCTTTCCCAACCCCGCCACTGACATAATCAATATAGATCTGGGCAACTACACTCTTCAAGGTGTAGGTGAAGGGCAGACTATCCGCATTTTCGATGTGCTGGGTGAGAAGGTGATGACAATTGAGACACGTAGCAACGTGTCTCTTCAACAGATTGATGTCTCAGCACTGCTGCCGGGAGTGTATTTTCTGCGTATTGGGGATGTGGTGCAGAAATTTGTGAAGATGTGAGAGAAAAATGTAAAGACAGGTCTGAGACCTGTCTCTACGTAAAACATTGTTATCAGCCTTTGGGAGTTGTTCCTTGTATATAATCCCTGAGGTATTTATTCTCGAATTGTTGTTCGTTGAGTAGTTTTTTCACCAAATCACCAATGGACACTATTCCTACCAATTTCTTTTCATTCATCACCGGTACATGTCGAATACGGTTTGTTGTAATAATACCCAAAACATAATTTACATCATCTTCCGGCTCCGCAAAGATAAGATTTGTGGTCATCACATCCTTGATTTTCACTTCTCCGCAATTACCTTCGTTTAAGTGACATTCTCTTAGAGCGTCTCTTTCGCTGAAAATACCAACTATTTCGCCTGTATCATCTTTCACAATCAAAGAACCAATTTTATTCCTAATCAGCATCTTTGTAGCTTCGGCAATTGTCTGTTCATGTCCAATTGTTGAAACGTCATACCCTTTTGCATTCAAAACATCTTTGATATACATAGCAACTCCCATAATTAATTTTATTATTATTTAGTTATGACTAAATAAAGGTAAAAAAATTATATAATATTGAAAAAATATTTAAACTTTTTTCCTTTTATTCAAATAGGTTACTAAAGCTTTATCGAATGGAGTAGAAGTAGTAATCAGGTTATAATCAATATTATGAAAATGGCACTGACTTTTCAGATTAGCAGTGAATTTCTTTATTGAATCCTGATAAGCTTTTTGAATCTGATAAGGATGAGTGATTAAAGTCTCGTTTGTTTCGGCATCCACGAAATTTGCACTCTGACCAAATTTGAAGTCCAGTTCTCTGTCGTCGAGTATCTGGAAAGCAATTACTTCATTTGAATTATGGCGGAAATGCTGCAATGCTTTCAAAGTTGAATCCGGATCATCAAAAAAGTCACTGATGATAACTACAAGACTCCTTTTATTCATCCTTTCTGCAATTAAGTTCAAGCAATTTGCAGTACCTGTTTGATTTTGAGGTTGATTTGTTTCTAATGTTTTCAGAATTTCACGAATATAAGATGGACGTGAATTTGGAGTGAGATATTTGCGAATTTCAGTATCGTAAAGTGCCAATCCCGCTGCGTCACGCTGCTGGATCATAAGTAATGCCAATGAAGCTGCCAAATATGAACCATACTCGTATTTTGTAAGATTATCTCCTGACGCAAATTTCATTGAAGCACTAGCATCAAGCACAATCATTATGCGAGTATTAGTTTCTTCTTCGAATTGTTTAACGAAATACTTTTCCGTTCTGCCAAGTACTTTCCAGTCCAGATACTTGATTTCATCACCGGGACGATAAGCACGATGTTCGGCAAATTCCACGCTGAATCCATGGAAAGGGGAGCGATGCAAACCTGTGATAAAGCCCTCTACTACCAATTTGGCAATTAGTTCAATATTTTTTAGTTTAGCAACTACTTTCGGATTTAAGTATTTTCTGTAATCTTTCATTTTGTACAATTTAAATACTTTGACGAAGTAAAGAATTTAAAATTAATTTAAACTACTTAAAAATGAGAATGAAGAAAAATTTGAATAAATTAAGAACAAAAGAATATGAAAAAGTAGTCCCTAGAAAATGAAATCTGAATAACGAAAAAAGGGTTCCATTAATTTAGAACCCTTTTTCTTATAATAAACAAGTATTATTCTGCTTCTACTTCCTTGTAGCAGAACCACCAGTCATAGTTATCGTAACGTGATTTTTTGTACTGTGCAGCTTTGAAATCAGTTGCAGGAGGAATTATCACTTTATTGCCAATCAATTCATTATTTGGCCAGTTAGCAGGCATTGCAACACCTTTTGAATCGGCTACCTGGAATGCTTTAATTATGCGAAGCAATTCATCGAAATTTCTGCCAACTTCTTGTGGATAGAACAAAACTGAACGAATTTTTCCTTCCGGATCAACAATATATACCCCACGTACCGTGTTATTACCTTTTTCGGGGTGAACTAAACCAAGCATTTTGGCCATATCACCATGGTCTGCAATGATTGGAAATTCTATTTGTACATCCAAATTATCTTTGATCCATTCAACCCATTTGATGTGAGAGTAGACTTGGTCGATAGATAGACCAATTAATTCGCAATTTAGTGACTTGAATTCTGCATATCTTTTTTGGAATGCAACAAATTCAGTTGTGCAAACCGGTGTGAAATCGGCTGGATGACTGAATAAAATGAACCATTTTCCTGTAAATGCTTTTGGTAAAACCATTTTGCCATTTGTTGTTTGTACTTCGATTTCCGGGAACTTATCACCTAACATAGGGATTCTTTCGGTTGTCATTTATGACTCCTTTTAATTAAAATTAATAAAATTATTTATTTTTCTTTTCTACGATTAATTCCATTTTTATATCAAGCAAACTGTATCCTTCAATTTTATTTTTTGCAAAATAATCATCGAGCAATTTCTGCAAATCTGTGTTAATGTAGTCAATGATTTTGTCAGATTTTCTCTCATAAAGATGGAAATGAGGCTCTCTTACCAAATCATACCTTGCAGAAGAATTATTATAATTCATTGATGATACAATTTCTTTTTCTTCAAATATCTTCAAAATTGAATAAACGGTAGCCAGAGATATTGTAGGAAATTCGGATTTTAAGGAATGATATATTTCTTCAACGGAAGGGTGAGTCACCATTTTGGATAATTTCTCGAAAACAGCAATTCTAGAAATTGTTGGTTTAATTCCTTTTGAATTTAAAATATTCAATATCTGACTTTTGTTCATTTTCATTTCAATTTTATTTAGAAACGTTCTAAGTCGATAATTATTATTAAACAATATTAATTATTTTCTGAAAATTAATATTAATTAGTTAAAAGCTCATAAAATGATTATGAATATTTATTCAATTTCTCGAATTATTGATTTTAAGAAAAAATAAAGCAATAGTCCAAAACAATATTTTAAAAAAAACAAAGTCTATTTATATAAATAATTTCTAATTTGGAAATTTTTTTAATTTTTCCTTAAACTATTTGGAGTTCTTATGTCTAAAAAATTACAAATTTTTATTTTAATATTTTTTACATCAATTTTGGCTATGAATGCACAGCCAAAATACTCTCTAGGTCTTGGCGGCGGTGCTGCATTTGGCATCAACGAATCAGTGGATAGACCATTAGGTCCACAATTTAATCTCTATTTCCTCCATACATTCAATGAAGCCTTTGCTGGTGAAGCAAGTTTTAGCTACATTAAAATAAATGGAGAAAATCCTGACTTGGGTGGCTATAATGATTATAAAACTTCTATGATTGCTTTTGACTATCGTTTAAGATGGAATATCATGAAATTCGGCGACAAATTTACAGTTTATCCATTTGTAGGTGTAGGAATTTTATCATTTACAAATGATGAATATCAAGTTACCGAAGCACCGGATGCTGAAGGAAGTGGAATAGACGTTACAATCCCTGCAGGACTTGGATTCCGTTATACTATCAATGATAATTGGGCTCTGGAACTCAGCGCTCAGGGTAATATTTGTACTTCTGATGAACTGAATCCTCCATTGGATGACCAACAAGATGGTTTTTGGAGTGGACGTTTAGGTATTCTATATACTTTCAGCCCTTCAAATAGTGATACTGATGGAGATGGCCTAACCAACAAACAGGAAAAAGAACTCGGTACCGATCCTAAAAATCCTGATACAGATGGTGATGGTTTAACAGATGGTCAGGAAGTGAATAAGCATAAAACTAATCCATTAGTTCAGGATACAGACGGAGACGGCTTGAACGATGGAGAAGAAGTATTAACAACTAAGACTAATCCTTTAGTTGCAGATACAGATGGCGACGGTCTGAACGATTATCAGGAAGTAAAACAATATGCTACAGATCCACTCAAAGCAGATACAGATGGTGATACTTTGAATGATGGTGATGAAGCGCTCAAGCACAAAACAAATCCGCTAAAAGCAGATACAGATGGCGATACTTTGAATGATGGTGCTGAAATTAATAATCACAAGACAAATCCTTTGGAAATGGATTCAGATAAAGATGGATTAAACGATGGAGAAGAAGTTAACAAATACAAAACTAATCCATTGGATCCTGATACAGATGGTGATTCTTTGAATGATGGTCAGGAAGTAACAAAATATAAAACTAATCCATTGATGAAAGACACAGACAAGGGTGGAGTTGATGATGGTACTGAAGTTTCTAAAAATCAAAATCCTTTGGATGGAACTGATGATTTTGGTAAGAAAACATTAGGACCACAAGAAATTGGTATGAAAATAGTTTTGGAAGGTGTTGTTTTCGCAACAGGAAAATCAACAATCACTCCTGAATCTGAAGATATTTTGATGCAAGCTTACGAAACATTAGTAAATTATCCAACTATCGAAGTTTTGATTTCCGGTCATACTGATGATGTGGGACGTCATAACAAGAATGTTAAATTGTCTCTTGACAGAGCTAATGCAGTAAAAGCTTGGATGGTTGCTAAAGGTATTGATTCTGCCAGAATGACTACTGCCGGCTACGGTCCTGACCAACCATTAGTTCCAAACGATTCACCCGAAAACAAACAGAAAAACAGAAGAATCGAATTCCAAAGAACTAAATAGTCAGATTCTGTTAATTTAAAATAAAAAATCCCTCCTCGGAGGGATTTTTTTATATTTCTTTTACTTAATTTTGAATATAATAAATGGTGAAAAATGCAAAAGTTTATATCTGAAAAATTAAATGGAATGCCGGTTTCGATTTTTTCGACAATTTCTAAATTAGCATTGGAATATAATGCAGTTAATCTGGGACAGGGCTTCCCTGATTTCAATGGTCCGGAATGGATTTTTGATTTTGCATTGGAAGCGATGAAAGAAGGTAAAAATCAGTATGCTCCTTCGGTAGGGATTCATTCGCTTAAAGAATCTATCGCTAAGTATCAGAAGAAATACTATGATATTGATTTGAATGAGGAAAATATACTCATCACTGCCGGTGCCACAGAATCACTCTACGTAACCTTCCAGGCTCTGTTGAATAAAGGTGATGAGGTAATCTTATTCGAACCATATTATGATTCATACTTTGCAGATGTAACATTAGCCGGAGGAAAACCAAAATTTGTAACATTACGTAAGCCAACATTTGACTTTGATTATGCAGAACTGGAAAATGCAATTACAGAGAAAACTAAACTGATTGTGCTGAATAATCCGCATAATCCAACAGGAAAAGTATTCAGCAAAGAACAGCTTAATTTTATTGCATCAATGGCAGTAAAGCACGATTTGATGATTGTTTCCGATGAAGTTTATGAATTCCTTACATTTGACGATGTGAAGCATACTCCTATAGTCACCTTGCCTGGGATGAAGGAAAGAACTGTTACAATTTCCTCTTGCGGCAAAACATTCGGCTTCACAGGCTGGAAAATTGGATATGCAATGGCTGAACCTGAGATAATTACAGCATTGAACGGAATACACCAATGGACTACTTTTGCAGTGAATACTCCCGGACAGCACGCAATGGCTCGTGCTTTCCACCAATTAGATGACTATTTGCCTGAATTCAGGATGCTTTATCAACAAAAAAGGGATTTGGTTTATAATGCTCTGAAAGAAACATCTTTCAAGCCAATCAAACCTGACGGCAGTTACTTTATGATGGCTGAAATTCCTGCTGGTAGATTCGAAAGCGATATTGATGCAAGTATGAAATTAATTAAAGAATTGGGTGTTGCAACTATACCTCCATCAGTATTTTACGGTAAATCAGACGAAGGGAAATCAATGCTCAGAATATGCTTTGCCAAACGAGATGAAACATTGATTGAAGGAGTAAAACGCTTAAAAACGTTCGGAAGTTAATATGAGTTTGAAAGTAATTACAATAGATTTTTGGAATACTTTATTTGATTCGACAAATGGAATTGAACGCAATCAGATAAGGAATAATTCCATAAGAACCGCACTACAGAAAATCGGACGAGAAGTAACTGAAAAAGAAATGCAGGATGCAGTCAGCAGTGCATGGGCACATTTCAATAGAATTTGGACAGACGAAATGAGGACGCCTATGCCAAGAGAATCCGTTGAATATTTTTGGGAGAACTTAAAGTTACCTTTCGATGAGAGTGCAATTTCCGAAGTTGTCGAAAGTTTTGAATTGGCTATTTTGGCAAAACCTCCAAAATTGATGAAGAATGCATCATACGTGCTTGATAAACTAGCAAAAGATTACAAACTTGCTATTATTTCAGATACCGGATTCACACCCGGTTCAATATTAAAGCAAGTTATGAAGAATTCCGGAGTGCTGGATTATTTCAGCGCTTTCAGTTTCAGTGATGAAACAAATGTGGCAAAACCTCATCCAAAAGCATATCTGACAGTACTGGAAGAATTGAAGTGTTCACCCGAAAATGCTTTGCACATTGGCGATATTGAGAAAACGGACATTGTCGGTGCAGTAAATATGAATATGTACGCAATCCGCTTCAGCGGTGACCCGACATATCTTACTAAGCCCAATACAAAGCAAACTTCCGGTGATGCTGAAGTGTTTGATTGGAATGACGCCCTCCTAGAAATCCGAAGGATAGACTCAAGTTTGTTTTAAGTGAAAGTGAAATGGGAACGTGAAAGGGAATGGGAAATATTAAACTGCAAGGGCTCAATTGAGCCCTTTTATTTGTATTGTATGAAATGTTGCGCACACCTAAATAATTAATTTATACTAAAAAATCACCATTATTCATCTTTATTTTGTAAATTAATTTTAAGTTAATCCACAATTTGAGGAATTTATGAAGAAGTTACAATCCGGACGCAAAGTGAGGTTCAATGGTTCAATGAATCGTATTTCAGCAATTGGCAAAAAAAATATTGTAGAAACAAAATATTATAAATTTATTAGGTAGGAAAGAAAAATGAAAAAAATAGTATTTTTTTTATTAATTTTATTAATATTATTTAGCATAAAATTAAATGCACAGGATTGGCAATTCTTCCCCTTAGGTCAAGTAAGTTATTATTCTGCCGATGATGAAATAATGGAATTTTGTTTTGATTCAATTGTTGTGAAGGGTGAAAAACATACTTATTATTCAAAAAGTTTGAGAAATTATTCAATTGACGAAAATTGCGACTCCTCAATAATGAATTCTGAATATATTTCTAATCTATTTCCAAAACCTAGAATAAATATATATTCTATGAGGAATGATACAATTATTTATGAGTATGATAGATTTGGAAAAGCAGATACAAGCAAAGCTATTTATATTCCACTAAATATGGTTGTAGGGGATACTATAATTTGCAATCATAATATTACAATTATTTGTTACAGTGAAGAATACAAAGATATTTTAAAAGGAATAAAAGATTCAGTAAAGTACTTTGATTTTTTTCGAGATGGTAAATTTATAAGTGATATTGCATTATCAAAAAATTATGGTTTAATTGAGTTTTTTGATTTTCGTAAACTATTAGTTGATGGGGAGTTCAACTCAAATGAAAATGATAATATGCATTTGCAACTTGTGGGTATTAAATTACACGGTCAGACAATTGGAGCTTCTGCAAAGAATTTTAAAGCAGAAGATATTTTCGATATGAAAATTGGTGATGAAAAATATTGGATGAAATTTGAATATGGAGAAATAACATATGTGAAAGACAAATTAATTGAACTTAAAGATTCAATTAATGGTCGAAAAATGTTGTTTTCAATTTATCTTCGAAAAATTTATAACAAAATTGGTTCCTTAGTTAATTATGATACATACTATGAATATTACAACAAGAAATTAATTGAGAAGATTCTTGATTATAGAGAAAATATCTTTTTTTTAGATTATTTTTATTATGGTAAATATTTAGAACTTTCAGATTCGGACAAATTACTTTTTAGTGGAGGAGATTATTTGAATATAACTGATAGTACATTAACTTTTGGATTTAATCCATTAAGGTGCTATTATAATGGTATTATTGTTTTAAATAATTGTAATCTTGGATGGCAAACTGATACAAATGGAGAAAAGATATATTGTCCCTATATTGGATTAGCTTATTATTGGTATGATAATATGTACCCATTTGGTTGTACTTATGATTTAATAGGATTCAAAATGAATGAGGAAATCTATGGTGATGTACCTGAGTTTTTAACAAGTGCCGAAGAAACTTATTCTGAACAAATTAGAATCTTTCCCAACCCAGCCACCTCCACAATCACACTAACGGGAGTGTCGGAAGGAGTTTCTGAGTGCGAGATATATGATGTGCTGGGTGAGAAGGTGATGTACGCAGAGACAAGGCATGCCTTGTCTCTACAACAGATTGATGTCTCCGCCCTGCCTCCGGGTGTGTATTTCATTAGGATTGGGGACGTGGTGCAGAAATTTGTGAAAATATAAAAAAATGCCCTCTTTCGAGGGCTTTTTTTTAAGTTATTTTTTTAGAGAATCTCTGATTTCTGTCAGAAGTTTTACTTCGTCTGAAGGTTCAGGAGGATCAGTAGGCGCTTCTTCTTCCTTCTTCTTCATATTGTTGAATGCTTTAATTATCAAGAAAATCACAAAAGCAATTATCAGAAAATCAATTGTAGTTTGAATGAAGTTACCAATACCCAAAGTTACTCCCGGGTCGGTAACTGTACCGTCTGCGGCTGTGACTGCTTCTTTCAGGACCAATTTCCATTCTTTGAAGTTAACACCACCAAGGACCAAACCAATGAATGGCATTAATAGGTCATTGACCAACGAGGCAACAATTTTGCCGAATGCTCCGCCGATGATAACGCCGACAGCCAAGTCAACAACACTTCCTTTGGAAGCAAATTCTTTAAATTCTTTAATAAATCCCATAAATCCCCTCCGAGATTAATAAAACAAAAATTATGAACATCCTGTTGTATTTCCACAATCAAGGCAAACACTGCAAGTTCCATTTTTCTTAACTCTCATCGAGCCGCAATTATCGCACTGTTCACCAGTAAAACCAAGTGAAACGGCTTCTGAATAATTAAATTCAGGCTGCATCACACTTGTATTAGATTTAGATTGCGATGATTCTGCATTTTCAATCAAATGTGCAGAATCTGCACTTTTCTCACCTGAAGTGAGGATTTGTCCTTTGCTTTCATCTTTATTTAATTCCGATAAAGCATTATTCAAAGAATCATTCTGTGCAAAAGGTAATTCCATTTGTTCGGCATGGTCATCTTTTTCTTCACCTGAAGCTGGTACATGTGCCAAATCTTCTCGTTGCAAATAATCAATAGCAAGAGAGCGGAATATGAAGTCCAGCACAGAAGTTGAGTTTTTAATCCTGTCATGTCCCTGGACGATTCCTGCAGGTTCAAATCTTGTGAAAGTAAATGTATCCACTAATTCATCCAAAGGAATACCATACTGCAATGCTTTGGAAACGAGTATTGCAAAGCTATTGAGCAAACCACGGAAAGCTGCACCCTCTTTGTACATATCAATAAAGATTTCACCAAGAGTACCATCTGAATATTCACCAGTTCGGACATAAACTTTATGAGTATTAATTACTACTTCACGAACATTACCATGGCGTTTCGGAGGCAATTTCTGTCGAACAGGTTTACGGAATTCCGGTTTGGTTGTAACAATTTCAGATGGATGTGCTTCATCATCGAACTTATCATCGCTTAAAGTAACTTCTTCAATCAGATCCTGGTCAATTTTAGTGTTCAAAGGCTGGGAGAGCTTCGATGAATCACGATAAATAGCAATAGCTTTGAGCATCTGTTTCCAGGCTTGATTATAAACATGCCCAATTTCAGCTACAGTTGCTTCGGTTGGCATATTCACTGTTTTTGAAATAGCACCGGAAATGAATGGTTGAGCAGCTGCCATAATTTTCACGTGAGCCATATAATCAATATATCTCTTACCGTTTTTACCGCATTTAGATGCAGTATCGAATATCGGCAAATGCTCTTCCTTAAGATGAGGAGCACCTTCAATCATCATTGTCCCGCAAATATAATCGTTTGCTTCATTTATTTGTTTTTCGGTAAAACCTAATTCTTTTAAAATATTATTTGTATTAACAGGAATATTGAGTGATTTCAGGAAGTCTTCACCAAGAGTGAATTTATTGAATGCGAAGCGTATGTCAAATACATTCGGTAATTGATTTTCGATTAAATTAAGCTTTTCTTCAGTAAATCCTCTTGCAGCTAAAGAATTGCCATTTATATGAGGACAACCGGTTAATGTGCCGTGCCCTTTTGCATAATTTTCAATTTCATTAATTTGTTGTTCATTGTAATGGAATTTCTTTAATGCTTTACGAACTGATTGATTTACAATTTTGAAATATCCGCCGCCGGCTAGTTTTTTGAATTTCACCATAGCAAAATCAGGTTCAATACCGGTTGTATCGCAATCCATGATAAGACCGATAGTACCTGTAGGTGCGAGAACAGAAACCTGAGCATTGCGGAAACCGTGTTTTTCACCCAAATTCAAAGCTCTATCCCAAACTTCACGGGCAGAATCGAGCAATTCTTCAGGAACTAATTTTGAATCAATGCCCATCGGTCTAATTGTGAGACCTTCATATTCACTGGGTGCTGCATTATATGCTGCACGTCTGTGATTACGAATCACTCGCAGCATATCTTCCTTATTTAGGTCGTAATATTCGAAAGCGCCAACATCTTTTGCCATTTCGGCACTTGTTGCGTAAGCTTCGCCTGTGAGCATTGCAGTGATTGTTCCTGCCCATGCCAATCCTTCAGGAGAATCATAAGGAATGCCGTTCACCATAAGCAAAGTACCCAAATTAGCATATCCAAGACCTAAAGTACGGAAATCGTAACTCTTTTGGGCCATATCTTCAGATGGATAATGAGCCATCAATACTGAGATTTCCAAAATGACTGTCCAAATCCTGATTGCATGCAAATAATTATCAATGTTAAAAGTATATGTTTCACTGTCAAAGAATTTCATGAGGTTTAAACTTGCAAGATTGCAGGCAGTATCATCAAGAAACATATATTCACTGCAAGGATTGGAAGCATTGATGCGACCTGATTTAGGACAAGTATGCCATTCGTTGATTGTTGTATCGAATTGCAAACCGGGATCAGCACTTTGCCAAGCACTCATATTTATTTTATTCCAGATTCTTCTTGCAGGTACAGTACGTGCCACTTCATCATGAGTTCTCCATTTTAAATCCCATGGCTGGTCATCATCTACTGCTCTCATAAAGTCATTTGAAACACGCACGGAATTATTGGAATTTTGTCCGCTAACTGTATTATATGCTTCACCTTCATAATGCGTATCATATGAGGGGAATTCCAAATTAGTATGTCCTTGAGCAACTAAATCCAAATACCTTTTAATATAACCGAGTGGAACACCTCTATTCAAAGCTTTCTGGATTAATTTTGAAAGCTTCTTATTTTTCTTAGGATCAACTCCATGATTGATTGCTTCTTCGACAATGGCTTTCATAAATTTATTAATGATTCTCGAACCTGCAACCAAGGCTGCAACTTTGCTTTCTTCTTTAGCTTTCCAATCAATGAAAGTTTCTATATCGGGATGATCTACATCCAGAATAACCATCTTTGCTGCACGCCTTGTTGTACCACCGGATTTAATTGCACCGGCAGCACGATCGAATATTTTCAGGAAACTCATTAAACCTGACGAAATTCCTCCTCCCGATAGTCTTTCGCCTTCAGCTCTTACAGCTGAAAAATTAGTTCCTGAACCACTTCCGAATTTAAATACTCTTGCTTCACGAGTTACTAAATCAAATATTCCTCCTTTATTCAGCAAATCATCATGTACTGAATTGATGAAACATGCATGGGGCTGAGGTCTGGAATATGCATCCTCGGACCTTTTCAAATCCTTAGAATCAGGGTCAACATAAAAATGCCCTTGATGTGAACCTTTTATACCATATACAGTAGAAAGGCCGGTATTGAACCACTGTGGTGAATTTGGAGCTGCCATTTGGTCCAATATCATGTACACAATTTCATCGTAAAAGTTTTGTGCATCTTCAGGAGTTTCGAAATAACCGTATTGTTCACCCCACCATTTCCATGTGAATGCCAGGCGGTGTGCAACTTGCTTTAAGCTTGTTTCAGAGCCAAGTTTAATACTCCCGTCTGCATCCAAAATTGGATTACCGTTTGAATCGAATTGTGGTACTCCTGTTTTACGGAAATATTTTTGAGCTAAAATATCAGTGGCAACCTGTGACCAATTTTTCGGTACTTCGATATCATTTGCTTCGAAAACGACCGACCCATCAGGATTTTTCATGCTTGACTTCCTTTTTGTGAAAGTAAACATATCGTACGGTGAGCCGATGCTTTTCGTAAATCGTTTCTCAATTTTCATTTATTATTACCTTGTTTATTATCAATTATAGACTAATTATCATTTTACGAAAACGAAATTAGAAAAAAAAATCCTCTTGGATATAATTAAGTTTTCAACATATATACTTATGAAGATTTCATTAACATAAAGTATTTCCAAAATATTTGATTATATCTTATTTTTTGGATTTTTAATGAATTAAAAATGAACAAGGATTAAGTTTTCAACATTTTTTAAAACTACATTTTTTTATAAATTAACAAAAGATTCTTATACGGAAAATAATTTATTGCAACTATATTCCTCTTATATTTTTTAGAAAATGATTTTATTAAAATCTTTTTTTTATATTTGTATTTTAATCATTAATTAACATTTATTAAAGAAGTAAGTTTATGGGATTTTTGGGAGGATTTAAAGAGAAACTAAGCTCATTTAAAGATAAAGCAAGCGAAGCATTAAGTTTTAAGAAAATTCATACAGGACTGGAAAAAACTCGCAAAGGTTTCATTTCCAATTTACAGTCATTATTAGGAAGTGGGCGTAAGATTGATACTCAGTTACTTGATGAAATTGAAACAATTTTAATTTCAGCAGATATCGGAGTAAAAACTTCGCAAAAAATTATTGAAAAATTAAAAGAAAGAGTAAAGAAAGATAATTTTGAAAGTTCAGAGCAATTATATGATATACTGAAAGAGGAAATCACCTCGATTTTATCAGATGAAAATCCTGCAAATGAAGATATTTATAATATCACTGCAGAAAGTAAACCATATATCATTTTAATTGTAGGGGTTAACGGAGTCGGGAAAACTACGACAATCGGAAAATTGTCGTATAATTTCAAAAATGCCGGAAAATCTGTTGTAATTGGGGCTGCCGATACCTTCAGAGCTGCTGCAAATGAACAATTGGAAATTTGGGCAGAAAGAGCAGGAGTTGAAATTATCAAGCAAAGGCAAGGTGCAGATCCTGCTGCTGTTACTTATGATACAGTGAAATCTGCTCAATCTAAGCAGAAAGACGTAGTTATTATAGATACTGCCGGAAGGCTTCATACGAAAGGAAATTTGATGCAAGAGCTTGAAAAGATTACTCGTGTGATTAAAAAACTTAAACCTGAAGGTCCTGATGAAGTGTATTTAGTACTTGACGCAACTACCGGACAAAATGCAATTATTCAGGCAAAGGAATTTTCTAAAGTAGCTCAAGTTACCGGGATTGTACTGACAAAATTAGACGGAACAGCTAAAGGTGGAGTTGTGATTCCAATAGTTGATGAATTACAAATTCCTGTCAGATTCATTGGTGTTGGCGAGCAAATTGATGATTTGCAAGTCTTTGTCCCTAAAGAATTTGTAGAAGCATTATTCTGAGAACGTATTAATAATGGAGTTATATTGGACACAGAAATTATTCAAATAAATTCAAATTATGATTTTGCAATCATGGTTGCTCAAAAAGCAGTCTTGAATGGAGACCTTATTGTTTTTCCTACCGATACTGTTTATGGTGTGGGTTGTTTCTACAAGAATATTGATGCAGTAAAGGAAATATACCATATTAAAACAAGACAATTCAATAAACCACTTGCAGTTTATTTTTCAGACGTTGATATGGTGGAAGATTTCGTGAAGGATTACTCACCAACTTTGCAGGTTTTATGTGAAGAATTCTTACCGGGTCAGCTTACTATAATAACAGAAAAAAACCGTAGGATATCAGATATTATTACGAGTGGACAAAATACAATTGGTTTTAGAGTTCCTAAGTCAAAATTTATTCTTGATTTAGTCGATGAAATTGGTTATCCAATGGTTGGTACTTCTGCAAATATTTCAAATGCTCCTGCTGCAAAAACAGCAAAAGAAGCTTTTAAAGTATTTAACACAAAATTACCTTATATCTTTCAGGATGATACAGGTGCTTCCGGTGTGGATTCTACGATAATTTCAGTAATAAAAGAAAAAGTGAAATTAATTCGTGAAGGAGCTTTACCTTTCGAAAAAATCAAGAATTTTTTAAACATATAAACGCAGCCATCCTTCCGGATTTGTTTTTATCTCTACGGTAAGAGTGGAATCTCTTATCTGAAATTGTTGAAACTGGAGAGATTTCAATATTTTCCTTTTGGATTCCAAGTTCCAGCATTTGAAAAAGTATTTCCTTCTTATTATCAAAAAACCATTTTTCATCAGAAATTTGTTGGGTTGAATTCGGAAAAAATTGAGCTACATCCTTCCCAACTTCATATTCATCTCCACCTGCAGAAGGAGTAAGCCAAATTTTCAAATTTCCAGGTTTTGAACCAAACTGTAGGACCATTTTTTCGATGCCACTTTCAGCAATTTTTAACTTAGTACCTTTCCACCCTGAATGGAATGCTCCAATTACTTGATTTTGATTGTCATATACCATAATACCGCAACAATCTGCCAGTGAGAGAACTAAAATGAGTTCCTTCTCATTTGTGATTAATCCATCAGATTCATAGATTGGGAAATTACTTTTCGCAATGTTAACTATATTGCTGTGAATTTGTTTTTGATAAATAAATTTCTCAAGAGAAAAGCCTAATTCATTTGCAAGAATTTTTCGATTTTGCACTACTTCTTGTTCAGTAAATATGTCAGCCTGAGATATGGAAAAACCGAATGGAGGGAACAAATCATCATTTTTCAATGTTATTCCGGTAATTATTTCATCATCGAAAATATGTGTCGGAGTATATATTTTTAACATAATTAATCAAATTTGAATGTTTATTAAACGAGATAAATCCTTTTGAATTGATTAATTTTGTATATATTAAAAGGTGAAAAAATGCAAATTGGAATAATCGGTTACCCATATTCGGGTAAAACAACTCTTTTTCAGACAATTAGTCAGATTCATATAGACCCTAATATTGCTTCAAAGAAAGATTCTAATCAGGCTGTAGTGAAAGTTCCCGATACCCGTTTAGATAAACTCACAGATATGTTCAATCCCAAAAAGAAAGTAAATGCTACTATCGAATTTGTGGACTTTGCAGGATTCCAAAATGTTGAACAGAAGGGTGGAATTTTCAATACTGCATTTCTTGTAAAAGCTCGCACAATGGATGCAATCGTCCACGTAGTTCGTGGATTTGCTGACGATACTGTGCCTCATGTTCTCAATACAGTAAACTTGGAAAGAGATGTTCAGAATCTTGAAGATGAGTTTGTATTGGCAGATTTAGCATTTGTTGAAACTCGTATAGAAAAACTGGAAAAAGATTTACAAAAGCAAAAGAATAAAGATGAAGTGGAAAAAGAACTTAGTGAAATGATTCGATGGAAAGAAACTTTGGAAGGAAATGTACCATTACGTGAAATTGAGTTTGATGATAATGTGAAAAAATTCCTGAAAAATTACCAACCACTTTCCGCAAAGCCCCTTATGGTTGCTTTGAATCTTGATGAGAATGATGTTCCGAATAAAGATAAAATAGTGCAACGAATCAGTGAAAAATTTACTTCCAAAAAAATTCTTACAGTTCCTTTCTTTGCTAAAATTGAGCTTGAATTATCACAATTAGAAGAAGAAGAAAAAGAAATTTTCATGGCTGATTATGGTTTGGAGGGTTCTCCTCTTAACCGCTTAATTCAAAGTGCTTATAATTTGTTGGGATTGCAATCATTCTTTACTGTCGGTGAAGATGAAACTCGCAGTTGGACTATACGTAAAGGTATGACTGCACAGGAAAGTGCTGGAGTAATCCATACAGACTTCTTCAATAAATTCATCCGAGCAGAAGTGATTGGGTACGACCACTTTATCGAAGAAGGCAGCTTTGCAAAATGTAAGGAGAAAGGATATTTTCGTCTGGAAGGAAAAGAATACATAGTAAATGATGGTGATATCTTAAATATTAGACACAGTTAATACGTCAAAAAATTACCTTTTTAATTTTCGAGGTGAAAATGTCTTCAACAAATACAAAATGGTATCAGAACGGATATGTTTATCTGACAGTTGGGATTATTATTGGTTCCTGTATTTTAGCATTTGGATTGGGTTCAATCAAAGGTAACGATGACTCAATTACTGTGAAAGGATATGCTGAAATGAATCTGACAAGTGATTTATGCGTTTGGAGAATATCCATAAATGCGAGAATGTCAACTTTAGCTTCCACTTTCGATAAAATCAAACAAAATAAGGAAAGGATTTATGCATTTTTATTGGACAATGGAATTGATAAATCTATAATCAAGGAAACCTCTCTTTCGAATTATACAATTTATAATTATGATAGAAATGGAGGTGAATCTGACGTGAAAGGTTATAGTATGAGCCAATCGCTAGTAATCAATTCTAAAGATATTAAACAAATTCAGTCCTTATCATTGAGTATAAATGATTTGCTCGCAGAAGGAATAGAATTTAATTCAAATCCCCCAGAATTTTATGTATCTGACCTTGGAAAGTATAAGATTAAAATGCTCGGTGAAGCATTGAAAGATGCCAAGATTCGTGCAACAGAAATTGCAAAAAGTGTAGGAAATGATATCGGTGGAATCCGATACGCAAGACAAGGAATATTCCAAATTACTCCGGTGAACTCAACTGAAATTTCTGATTGGGGAATTAATGATGTAAGTTCTGTTGAAAAGTCCATAAAATCCGTAGTGGATGCTTCTTTTTACGTAAAATAAACCTAATTCATGGAATCACTCAAACGCTATCTTTATAATCATAAATTTTTGCTTGTCGCACATAGAGGTTCTTCCGGAACAGCGCCCGAAAATACTCTTGCAGCTTACAGCCGAGCATTAAGTTTGAATGTTCCCGGAATTGAAATTGACATACACCAAACTAAAGACTTTGAAATTGTTGCTTTTCACGATGATGCTTTAGGTAGAACTGCAGAAGGGAATAAAAAAATTGAAGAAACTACCCTCGAAGATTTAAGGAAACTTGATGTAGGTTCGTGGTTTGGAGATGAATTTAATTCAGAAAAAATTCCTACTCTCGAAGAAATACTTGAATTAGTTGGAAATAAGGCATTCCTGATTATTGAGTTAAAGCCAAACAACAAAGATCCTGAAGCTTTTGTTCAGAATTTAATTAGGAAAATATCAAAAAATCATAGTGTAAATAAAGTAATACTTGTTTCTTTTGATTATGCCTTATTGAAAATGGCAAAAAATATTAATGAATTTTTTCTAACTGCAGCAATTAAAATACCCGGACAAAATATATTACCAAGCTCAATTATTGAAAATTCAAGTGCAGATGCAGTAATTTGCTCTGTTGATGAATTGAATGATACATTTGTCGGAAATGCAAAGGATAATAGTATTGGCCTTGCTGTTTATGATGTAGATAATGAAGAACAACTGAAGAAAGCCTTGAAATATCAAGTGAGAGGAATTGGGACAAATTACCCTGAAACAATTATTGAATTATTAAGAAAATTCGAAATATTATGAACGAAATTATAAAAAAACCAAAAAAATTGCATAGACCAAAGCCATATCTTTTGCAAAGTGAATGGGAAGATGGCTCAATTTATACAATTAAAATTCAGACATTCCGTGATAAATGTCCTTGTGCAGAATGTTCAGGAGAAGCAATGCCGAGCATTGACGGACAGAACCGCTTTTTTGCAGGATTGAATACAATGAAACCGGGCAAATATGAGTTGAAATCATTAAAAGCCGTTGGTAATTACGGAGTACAGCCAGCTTGGGGAGATGGTCACGATGCCGGACTTTATACCTGGGATATACTTCTGGATATCTTTGTTGCAAATAATCTTACTCAAGAAGAAATTGATGAATTAGATAAAAAATCGGCAAATGCCACCAAAAACTAATAAAAACAAATAAAAATGGAAAAATTAACTTTTCAAGAAGAAATTCTAGTAGGAATACCTGATTATTTGCCTGAAATTCAAGATTTTGATCCGGAAATTAGCCGTGCACCAAAAAGAAAAGATATATTAAATTCTGATGAAAAGAAATTGGCACTTAAAAATGCTTTACGCTATTTTCATCCAAAATTTCATGAAGTACTTGCACACGAATTTGCAGAGGAATTGCAAAAGTATGGCAGAATTTATATGTATAGATTCAGACCAACTCACAAAATTTTTGCTCGACCAATTGAAGAATATCCTGCTAAGAGTAAGCAGGCAGCTGCAATTATGCTGATGATTCAGAATAATCTCGATGAAGCAGTTGCACAACATCCTTATGAGTTAATAACTTATGGCGGGAATGGTGCTGTTTTTCAGAATTGGGCACAATATCGGTTAACAATGAAATATCTTGCTGAAATGACTGATGAGCAAACTTTGGTGATGTATTCCGGTCATCCATTCGGACTCTTCCCGTCGCATTCAGATGCTCCGAGAGTTGTTGTTACTAATGGAATGGTAATTCCTAATTATTCTTCCAGAGATGATTATGAAAAATTCAATGCACTCGGTGTTTCGCAATATGGACAGATGACTGCAGGTTCGTATATGTATATTGGACCACAAGGTATAGTGCATGGAACAACTATTACCGTAATTAATGCAGAACGATTACGTTCCGGAGAAGATTTGGCAGGGAAAGTATTCATTACTTCAGGTCTGGGAGGGATGTCCGGAGCTCAGGCAAAAGCTTCTTTCATCGGTGGTGCCGTTGGTATTATTGCCGAAATTAATCCTAAAGCACTCATTAAAAGATATGAGCAAGGCTGGCTGAATGAATATTATGAAGATTTAGATAGTTTACTTGCTCGGGCTAATGTAGCAAAAAAGAATAAAGAAGCAATTTCAATTGGCTATTTAGGAAATATTGTCGACCTTTGGGAAAAAATTGCAGAAACTGATTTCCAAGTTGAGCTTGGTTCCGACCAAACATCATTGCATAATCCTTTTGCAGGCGGGTATTATCCTGTGGGACTTACACTCGAAGAATCTAATGATATGATGTCTAATGAGCCGGAAAAGTTCAAGGAATACGTATATGAATCATTAAGAAGGCACGTAGCGGCAGTGAATAAAATTGCGGATAGGGGAATGTTCTTCTGGGATTACGGAAATGCATTTTTACTTGAATCCGGCAGAGCCGGGGCAAATATTATGGAAGGGAATAAATTTAAATATCCATCATATGTGGAAAATATTATGGGACCGCTCTGCTTCGATTATGGCTTTGGCCCATTTCGCTGGGTATGTACTTCCGGCAATCCTGTAGATTTGCAGAAAAGTGATGAAATTGCTGCGAAT
>Ga0154569_139_pt3 | contig 26081 bp, 18 predicted proteins | sample RifGroF2_FD_115998 | JGI IMG/M metagenome (GOLD analysis project Ga0154569, IMG submission 115998) | Ignavibacteria bacterium GWF2_33_9
TTGTTATTATTCCACCTGAAGAGGGCGAATTAGCAAGCGGATTGTCAGGTCCAGGCAGATTAGCAGATATTGAGAAAATAATTCATAAAATAGAAGAAGTACTCGAAAAAAAAAATAATAACTTTTCAAACTTAGAAATTAAAAATCATATAGATTCTCTGATTAATTCACCTTTAGAAACGCTTGATGAAGCTATTGAAAAGGATAGATTCAATGCAGAATTGGAATTCACCGAAATGAAGCAAAAAAAACAATTTAATGAATTATCCTCTTATTACCATGGAAAAAAAGTTCTTATCACTGCAGGTCCAACTGTTGAAAAAATTGACGCAGTCAGATATATTTCTAACTTTTCTTCAGGCAAAATGGGATTTGCTCTTGCCGAAAAAGTTAAGGAATTTGGAGCAAAGGTTACTTTAGTTACCGGCCCGGTGAATCTTACTTCATCTGAAAGAATAATTAGAATTAACATAACTTCAGCTGACGCAATGTTCGATGCTGTATCCAATCACTTCGTTGAAAATGATATAATCATTATGGCAGCAGCAGTTTCAGATTTCAAACCTGTTAATCAATATGCAAATAAAATCAAAAAAGAAGCACTTGGCAGTAACTTAAATATTGAATTAGAAAAAAACAAAGATATCCTTTTTGAAATGGGTCAAAGAAAAAAGAAAGGGCAATGCTTAGTTGGTTTTGCCTTGGAATCTGACAATGAAGTTGAAAATGCCACAAATAAATTATCCAGGAAAAATGCTGATATGATTGTTCTAAATTCTTTGAAAGTGGAAGACAGCACTTTTGGTGCTGACAATAATCAAATAACAATCATAAATAAAAATGGCGAAGTGAAATATTATGAAAAGATGAGAAAGGATTTTGTTGCAATTTCAATTTTAGAATATATTGCACAGAATTTTTAATAGATATGTAAATTTACAATTTAAAAAAGCCCTCTTGGAGAGGGCTTTTTCATTTATTTTTTGAGTTTTACCAGTATTTTTGATTTTACTAGTTTTTGAGCGTGACAATCTGGACACATCCTGGATTGCATAAATTTATCAATTCCACCCGGGTGAATAAATGGTAAATCTGTTCCGGTTGTGAGTTCTTGTCCGGGAGGCTGCTGACTTATGATTGTATGGCAATTATTACATTCACTGCCAAGGACTTTACCGTCAGGACTTACGTGTTTATTGTCATGACATCTGAAGCAACCTTTTGCGTAAAGGTGTCCTAAGTTATTGGGGTAATTTCTCCAGCTCACTCTCATATATGGGAAGTAATTATCCTTAAAAATAGTATTTATATTTTTAATACTTTGCATAAGACTGTTTTTTTGCTTGACAATGACTTCAGGATAATGATCTTGATAGAAAGACAGAATATTATTTTTGATATCTTTATAGGAGCTGTCTTGGCTGATGTGATCGCTTTCCAAAGTTTGGACAGAAACTAATTTAATAAATGGAATTGACTTATCAATTTTATTAAATTTCATAAACGCATTTACAATTTTGTTTGGAACATTGTAAACATGTGAAGGACGATTATGACAATCAATACAGTCAAATCTGCGAATTGCAGAGCTTTTCAGTAAAGAATCAGTCATTTCAATATTATATGATTTATCAACGTAATATTTTTCTTTTCTGGTTGCTTTGTTGGTTACACGTACCCAAGGAATAATTTGGCGTTTATCGTCAATTGCATAATAGTCAATTTCATTGCTTAAATACATTTTCCAGTGAATACCCTGATTATTACCGAGTTCCACAGAACCACCACCTGTTTTGAGCAGCATGCTGATTTTATATTCTGAATTCAAAGAATCAGAAGTGAAAAAGTCAAATGAAATATTCTTTTCGCTATAAAAATGGCTTGGTGAATGACATTGTTCACAAGTTTGAGGAGCTGGTCGCAAATCATGAACAGGTGTTTTAATTGGTCTTGGATATTTTTTGAAAGCCACAGAGTATAACTGGTATGAACCAGAAATTTTTGATTTTACAAACCATTCAGCTCCGGGACCAATATGACATTTCACACAACCAACATGTGAGTGTGCAGAGTTCCCGTATGCCGTAAATTCCGGTTCCATCACCTGATGACAAACTGTCCCGCAAAATTCATCAGAATCCATATATTCATAAGCTTTGAAACTACCGTAAACCGTTGCAGAAACAAGAATAACAATAGCAACTGTACTTACAATCAATGCCGCTTGATGCTTAGGGTTATTTAAATCAATAACAGGTAATTTTTCTTCAGGAGCAACTTCAACTTTCAGAAGTCTCCTGTTTTCACGGAATGATCCAATTATAATTAACAAAATACCAAAAAGAAGGATTGAAGGCATACCAACAAAGGTAATTATTCCGGTATAGGCTCCGGTTTCAGTAGCTATAAATTCGATTATTGTAAGTATTATAAAAGCAAGAAAAGCAAAGACTGAAATTATACTTCCGGTAATTGATATAGGATTATAGAAGAAAATTGGGAACAATTTACCTTTCTGTCTGATTTTGCCTTTTGTAATTACTGCTTGTGCTTCCTCATCTTCATGTGATAGATGCCATCCGCTAATAATTGTCTTGAAAAGTTCTCCTGTAGTATGACCGGTAGTTCCTAAATATATATGAACAACCATAAAAATAATTAATGCAAAGCCAACAAGTGTATGAGTAATAGCCATTGGCCAAACCCCACCAAATCCAAAAAAGTTTTCCGGTGCTTTTTCAGGGAAAAGTAATGCCCAACCACTTATTATGATAATCGGTAACAATACAAACATTATGCTCAGATATCCAAGTTGCTGCATCGGGTTAAACTTACTTTGCTTATTAACTGCAAATGGATGAGGCTCCTCGTCGAAAATACCGATTAAATAAAATTTTGCCTGAATTAATAGCTTTTTAGGTAAGTTCTTTAAGCGTGGTATATAATATTTGTAATTTCCCGATAGTATATTCATAATGAAGAAGAATAAATAATTCAGGGAAAGTACTATACCACTAATATTGTGTGTGAGTACTGCTAATTGAAAACTAACTAATAATTCATTGTCGTCTGAAAAGTGCAAACTTATACCGGAAAGAATTAACAAGATAAATAATAGTGCATTGAGCACATGCCAAATTCTTAACCAGGTAGGATACAGATATATTTTTTCCATATTTTAATGTCCCTTTTTAAAGTACCATCTCATAAATGCGTGGAATCCGATTCCAATCAAAATAACTACAAATGCTATTACAGTGAAGCTATCCAGGAAAAGATTACGAGTTGTCCCAACTACATACGCATCACTTAGTAATGTACCGTTTATAAATCCATATTTCTTACGGGATTGAGTTTTTTCATGTTTATATAATTTTGACATTAGCACAGAATTTTTGGAATGGCATTCTTCACATTTCTTGATTGTTTTTTCAGGAGGCAGTAAATTATGCGATAGATTAGGTGGTGTATATGACGAATGGCAGTCCACACATCTTACCGTTTCATTATGTTTACCCAAACTTGGGAGCCAATCGTGTGCTTTATTAAAAGTAGCTATTCCATATTTAGACATCATTTTTTCATCAGCATGGCATTTAATGCAATAGACCATCTTAGTTTTTACAGCGGATTGAGGATTAATCTGATTGTCCGTAAACATCTTCAATGGAACTTCCACAACTGCGCTTATAGAGTGTTCACCGTGACAATATGAACAAGTTGGTACATCTGGATTTCCCTTTTCCAATGCAACACCATGAATACTTTGTTTGTATTCCTGAGAAACACCAATATGACATTTGGAGCATACATTGGCTACATTACTTTTTCTGATATTTGATGTAGGTGAACTTGCCTTTTCAAAAATATGTGCACCATGGCAGTCAGTACAAACAGCTGCTGCAGATATACCTTTGGATATTGCCTGACCATGAACGGAATTTCTATAGTTTATCAATGAGGTTGAATATTGTGTTTTAGTATGTGCTGCATCTAAGTGGCAAGACAAACACAAATCCTCTTGATTCTTTTTTAATTGAACAGCACTAACTTTAAAATTCTTTGTAACTGCTTTAGTATGGCAGTATATGCAAGTAGGCGCTTGTGGATTATTCTTATTTAGTTGAAAATAGTGGTCAGATTTTATATGTAATTCTTTTTCTTTTTTATGACACTTTCCACAATATTCTGTAGAGTTCATAAAATTTGTTGGAGAAGTAGGACTATTCTTGGTTCTTACTTGATGATTTCCATGACATCCTTTGCAGTTCACATCAGGTGTTCCTCCCATTCCATCAGCTAAAGCAAGTTGAGGATGGAAAGGATGTTTTTCTAAAGGAGCTTTATGACACGATTTACAGTCAACAGGTGTTATACGTTCTTTATGAGGTATGTCATCAGGATTAAAACCTTTATGGCATTCAACACATTTAAGCTTCCCATGAGCAGAACTTTTAAAAACACTTGCATTAACAGAAATTTTAATAGTTTTTCCATTCTTGTCCATTTCCATTCCTGCTTCGCCGTGACACATTAAGCAATCATCAGCAGTTTGTGCCGAAACAAAAAAGGAAAAAGTAAAAAATAAGATTAGTGGTATGACTATTAGTTTTATCAAATTATGTATATATGATTTCATGAGATTTTTCCTTTTATTAGGAATATTTATAACTATGGTAATATTATTTTCTAATTTAAAAAATAAGCCGCCAATGAACTTGCCAAAGGCAGCTTATTACAATTTATTGTTGAGTAATTACTTGCTTTCTTTCAAAGTAAGCAACCAATCTACCAAAGTGCTAAGTTCTTCATCTGTTGCTTTAATCTTAATGGCATGTTTTTTACCATTATGGTCATTTTCTTTCAGCAAAAATTTTGTTAAAAATTCTTTGTTGAATTCTTCAACATTTCCTACATCAGAAAGGTCCGGAAATTTATCTTTACCTTGAATGTCAAGTGATTTTATTCCATGGCAAAGATTACATTTTTTATCTAAATAGATATCTTTTCCTGTGGTTCCTTCTTCTGCAGGTAGAATTGCATAAGTGAATCCAACCAAAACTAATGCTATAATGATACTTTTTAAGTATTTCATCTATACTCCATATATAAATTGAAAAAGAATGAATAATCCTAACAGGATTATTCGTTAGTTCCTATATAAACTATTCAGCTTTTGCTTTTAAGCTGTTCAGCCAAGTAACTAATGCAGTCATTTCTTCTTCAGTACCTTTGTATTTAACAGGATGAGTTTTTTCGTTCAATTTTTCTTCCTTGTTTAAATACTTAGTAAGGAATTCATTTGTCATTTCTTTTGAACCAAAATCTGACAAATCCGGACCTTTGTCCATTTTTCCTTTAATTTCCAGTGAGGAAATGGAATGACAAGTATTACATTTGCCGTCTAAGAACAAATCTTTACCATCAGCTGTTTGAGCTGTTACGATACCTGCTACTAATAATACTAACATTGCAGCAGATACGATAATTTTAAAAGTTTTCATGTTTTACTCCAAATTAAAAAAATAATATAATATTAAAAATAAACTGTTATCTACTTCATTTGACAATTAAATGTCCAAAATAGTTTAATTAAATTTCTAATTCTAATGTTTTAGCATTAGAATCAAAAATGCCAACTTTGAATGTTGTCAAAGACATTTTACCATTTCCAACAAATCCACCGGAGATACCAACACCGTCAACAGTAGAAAACGTGTTGCCTGCATGGCAAGGGCAATCTAGTGTGCCATTGGAATTTGCGGGAGCAATCAAACCACATCCCTGATGAGCACAAACAGTAGTCATTGCAGACCAAGAACCATTTAAATGATGTGCAATAAATATTGCTGCTCCTGCATTTTTCCCCTCAATTTTCACAGATTTACATCCGCCTGCAGTAAGCAATTCAGGGTATGGTGTTAAATCTAATTTGAAAAGTTCAGGTGGTGGAATCTCAATAATTTCATTCTTTTCGCATGAATTAAATAATTGCGGTATTGTTGCTACAAATGCACCAGCACCGATAATTTTCCCGGTATTTAAGATAAAGTCTCTTCTTGATGTTTTATTGTCTTTCATTATTGTTGTCTCCTATTAATAGAATAAATGTACTTGGAATGCCCATTGTGAATGATAACCCTCAACGTGATCTTTATCTATGATTCTGTATTCAGGTATTATTCCGATATATGGTAATGGGAAAAATTTTGTTCCGAATACGTATTGTGTTGCGTGAAAATCTGATCCGTCAACTAAAATATCTGTATTAGCTCTTTCCCATCTTGCATAAACATAAGCAGATTCAAGTGGTTGATAAGTAAATTCTACGAGGAAATTATTTGTTTTACGCAAGTTTTGTTTATTACTCCACATAAATTCAGTCAACAAGGAGAATTTATCAATCATTCCTATATTGAAGAACAAATTTCCGACTGTATAATAATTATTGGCAAAATATAATCCATCATCTGTTTTCATCGGAGTATTCCAAAACCAATATCCGCCAAAAAATGATGTAACTCCCGAAATAATTTCAGGGGGATAGAAGCAAACTCTTGCAACAGCATCCATTGTGTTCCCAGAAACGATTGGTTCAGTACCACCTGAGTAATTTGTAACAGATAATGCATCATGCAAGTTTTTAGAATCAAACAATCCGAAGCTCAAACCAAGCCACTCAATTGCTTCATAATCAATTTGAGCACCCCATTCGGTGTAATCGTGCGGTAATAATAAAGAACCACGTGAAGCACCCATAACCTGACGAATTAACAATGTGTGGTCATCCCATTTTGTGCCGATTGCCGGTTGGAAAAATCCAACTCTCAGTGATGGAAGATTTGCACCGGGACGGAAAATAGCACTAAATGCATAAGGCTGTTGACCAGGATAGCGTTTTAAATCTTCTATTTCATAAGCAAGATTATAAAATCCTTCAAATTCTATCATTTCGTGTGGTTTAATAGAAATATAAGGATCTAATTGCATAAGCATATGATCTCTTTTAGGTTCTGAAAGTACTGTATAGCTGCTTGTATCGGATGAATTATGAATTTTCCTCACTTCCTGAGTTCCACCCCATTTTGCAGACTGGTAACGCAAATCTAATCCGAAAGTAACAATTCCGTCAAATAATTGATTGGTATTTTGCAAAAAATCAAAAACACCGCCTAAGCCAATAGCTGATGGTTCAACCATGGAAGTCATATTTCTTGACATCCAACCGCCTAAAGTACGAGCTCCGCCACCTTGAGTATTGATGTGGCAATTAGTGCATTTTGTGCCATAACTTTGTAAAATTGAATATTCCGGTCTGGAATGTCCTATATAAGTAATCACAAATAGTGCAATAAATAGAGTGAGTAATCTTTTCATTTATAACCTAACTTTTTTATACTTAATTTGTTTTTTTTCAATTTTCTTAATGAAAAAAAAGAACTCCACTATTTGTTCTTAAAGAAACAGACAATAATGGAGTTCAAAAAAAAAGAAATATTATAAACCTAATACTTCCATAATGTTATCCAAGATAGCTCTTGCATATTTTGGATTGTGAATACCATTTGATTTGTCTTCCAAAAGAACCTGATAAGCATAAGCAGCAGCAGCTTGATTTGGAGTAAGAACTAATGGTGCTGAAGAAGTTGCTTTCCAGCCAGTTGCTGTTCTCCAAGCTAATTCTTGCATCTTTGCATCAACAGCAGCCATGTCAGTTTTGAATTCATCGTAAAAACCTTCTTTATCGTTGAAAGTTTTTACTTCTTCATGACAAGGTGTGCAAGCAAGTGGATTTTGAATTTCGCCTTCCATTGAAGATGTTTTGAATGTATGACCACCAACACCTTCACCATGAACTGCAGGACCCTGAGTCATGTGGCAAGTAACACAAGCATCAGCTACAGCACTATGTACGTTAGATGATGATGGTGTTTTGGAACCAGTTGGAACCCAAGCAATATTGTTTGCAAAAACATTAGCTGCAGGGCTATGGTGTCCACCAAAACGGCTGCTTGTAATGTTATAAGAAGCTGCTCCAAAATCAATAACTGGAGTAGTTCCACGTGCTTGGTGACATTGACCGCAAAGATTACCAGCACCTAAGTCAGCAGTCGCTTTTGGACCAGCTGTTTCGTAGAAAGTAACATCGTTTGTTTTAGTCAATGCCCAGTCAGTTTCATCGTATTTCACGTGAATCTTGTGGCATGTACGGCAATTGATTGTTGCTGGATCATTGTAAGGTCCATTAACTGCGCCAGTTTCAACGTATTCAAGGAATCCTTGATGAGTATGGCATTCAGGGCAACCTGAACCGGCTCTGTTACCATAAAGGTAAATTTCGCCTTCTCCGTGTAAAGATTGTTCCCATTGTGCTGCTTTTTCAAACAATACTACGCCATTATTATGGCAAACGCCGCATTGTTCAGCACCGGATAATCCTGTATCCCCTTTGTCCCCTTTAGCACCAGTTGCGCCAGTTGCGCCTGCTGGTCCTTCAGGACCTTCGCATGCTACGAATGCAATAGATACAAAAAGAATAGGTAAAAATGCGTTTTTCAAAATATTAAGAATTTTTGTCATATTTCCCCCAAAGAAATATTAATAAAAATAAAAAAAACTACAGGGACTAAATTAATAAAAAACAAATAAAAAATCAAACAAATTTATTAAAAAAAATTATCCACATTTAGCAGTAAAAACAGCATAAAATAAGAATAGGAGTGCGTTAACAAGGAAAAAAAGATGATAATAATTAAGAAAAAATAATTTATTAGGCGTCCCTAAAAAGTTCTATTTTGGCTAAACTATGAACAAAAATTAATTTAAAACTATGTTTCAATAAAATATTTTAAATATTATAAGTTATATGAAAGTTTTAAGAAATATGATGTATCTGCTTGAAAAATAAAGATGTATATTGAGAAAGGACAAAATGGAAACTATTTTAGTTTATGTAGTTTCCTTAGTTTTTATAGTTTTTAACAAGTGCTTCAGCGGAGACAATGGCTGACTCTGTAACGCTTGTGCCAGACAAGAATTTGGCGATTTCAGTGATGATTTCTTCTCTGTTTAATTTATGTGAAACAGAAATATTTCGATTTTTTGACTCAATCTTTTCAATAGAAATAACACAATTTCCAGCTGCTGTAACTTGAGGTGAGTGAGTAATACAAATTATTTGATGAGTATGGGAAAATTTACGCATAAGTTCCCCAACCTTATGAGCAATTTTGCCGCTAACTCCGGCATCGATCTCATCGAAAACAAGAATAGGCAGGTTTTTATCAGATGCAGCAAGGGTTTTGAGAGAGAGTAATATTCTGGACAATTCTCCGCCTGAGGCAATCCGAGCAAGCTCTTTAGGTTTTTCGCCCAAATTTGAACTTAATAAAAACTCGCATTTATCAATACCTGTTTCATACATTAATAACTTATTAATATCAAGTTTTTGAATCTCATTCTCCTGAATAGTATTCAAATCAATTTTGAAATCAATAAAATTGAAGCCTAATTCTAATAATAAAGTTGTTATTTCAGTTTCGAATACATTTTTACTTGAAAATCTTTTTTCGGAAATCTCTTTTGCAAGAAGTTTACATATATTGTATTGTTGTTGAATTTCCTCAAATATTTGTTCACTTTTTTTATCAAAATTTGAATTATCGTCAACTATTTCTGAGAGTTTTTCCCTTAATTCCAAAATTTCATCCAAAGAACCATATTTTCTTTTTAATTGATTTAACTGGAAAAGTCGTTGATTAATTTCTTCAATTCTTTGTGGATTATATTGTAAATTTCCGAGATAATTTTCTGAAAAACTTTCAAGTTCATTGAAAAAGGGAATATGCTGATTTATCTCAAAATTAAATTCATTAAATTCTGATTCGAATTTCGATAAATAATCAAGTTTCTTTTTAATTAACGAAAGAATGGAATTTAAGGAATAACTCTCATTGGATAAAGCTTCATAGAGTTCAGATAGATTTGAATTAATAGCTTCTGAGTTTTCTAATAATTTTAATTCATTTCCTAATATCTCATCTTCATTCTCAAGAATATTTAAGGAATTGATTTCAGAAAATATGCTTAATTTTTTTTCAAATTTACTTTTTTCAATTTCGAGATTTTTTTGAAATTCACTGAATTTTTGAATTTGATGTTTTAAGGAAAAAAATTCTTTTTTGTATTGTTTCAATAATTCTAAATTACCGGCAAAAGCATCCAATATATCTAAGTGATTCGCTACGTTTAAAAGTGATTGGTGTTCGAATTGACCATGAAAATCAATAATTTTATCACCAATTTCCTTTAAAACAATAAATTGTGTGGGAGTATCATTTATGAATATGCGGGAATTTCCTGTAAGAGATATTTCACGGCGAATTATCAGGTTGAAAAATTTGTTTTTATCTCCAAATGTTTCGAATATATCAATCTCATATTTCGAAAGCAAATCCCAAACAGGATTATCGATAGATAAAATAAAATTTCCTTCGATAATAGATTTTTTTGCTCCTTCTCGAATAAAACTGGTAGATGCTTTCTCGCCAAGCAATATGGAAAGTGAGTCAATAATTATTGACTTTCCGGCACCGGTCTCACCGATTAGGATATTGAGACCGGATTCGAAATCAATTTCTATTGACTCAATTATTGCAAAGTTTTGTATTAAAAGCTTTGAAAGCATAAAGGCTTATTATGCGCTAAAAAGAGCAGCTTTAACTTCAGTTTCTAATTTATTAAATAAATCCACATTTTCTTTCATCAATTTTTTGAGAGCATCTTTACCTTGCACTCGGTCTTCGCCGTATGCATACCAAGAGCCGGTTTTAGCAACAATGCCTCTTTCAGTAGCAAGGTCTATCATATCGCCAATTTTAGAAATACCTTCATTGTAAAGGATATCTACTTCAACTTCTTTGAAAGGAGGAGCAACTTTGTTTTTAACAATCTTAATACGAACTCTATTGCCGATAATATCAGAACCATCTTTTATTATATCTTTTCGGCGAATATCAATTCGAACTGAAGCATAAAATTTAAGTGCATTACCACCGGTTGTTGTTTCGGGATTGCCGTAAACAATACCAATTTTACTGCGTAATTGATTAGTGAAAACTACCGAAGTTTTGGATTTGCCAATAGCCGCATTTAGTTTACGCATTGCTTGGGACATCAATCTTGCTTGTGAACCCATTTGGGCATCACCCATATCGCCTTCAATTTCTACTCTTGGAGTAAGTGCCGCAACTGAATCAATGATGATAATATCCACAGCATTACTTCTAACTAATGTTTCGACAATATCAAGAGCTTGTTCACCAAATTCAGGCTGAGATAAAAGCAGATTATTCAGGTCCACTCCAACTCGTTGGGCATAATTCACATCAAGAGCATGTTCAGTATCAACGAATGCAGCAATTCCACCCGTTTTTTGTGCTTCTGCTATCATATGTAGGCATAAAGTTGTTTTTCCGGAAGATTCGGGACCGTATACTTCAATGATTCTGCCACGTGGGATTCCACCAATACCGATTGCATTATCTACCGAAATTGATCCTGTAGAAATTGCATCAATCTTCACAATGTCACGGTCATTCAAATGCATAATTGAACCTTTTCCGTGCTGCCGTTCAATTTGTTCAATGGCCAATTTTAAAGCACGTTCCTTTTCTTTGTCAGGACCATTTTTGGTTTGTTCTTCCATTTCTGTTTGATTTTTTGTTTTAGACATATAAGATTAAATATTTTTTCAAATTTATAAAAAAATTAGGGATTTTCATAGAAAGTCTAAAAGAAAAACGAATTATCATATAAATATTGAAATATATTTATAAAAATCTTTTGCATATTAGGTTTATTTTTATTAATTTATATTTTTATAGTTATGAAAAATTCAAAAAATAAATATTTTTTGTAACAATTATTGTTTTGTGTTGTTTTAAGTAATAAGATAGAAGATAAAAAACTTAAAAAATAAATTTTCAACAAATTATATAGGTGGTTTTATGTTAAAGACAAACAAATTAACGAAAATCGGTATCAGCGGAGCGCTTTCAGTCGTTTTGTTCATGCTGGTATTCATAGGTCGTCTCGATGCACAACCTACAAATTATTGTGATCCGAGAACTCCTACAGGCTTTACAGCCCCAACATATTACTATTGCTATCCAGCATATTATTTGCAGATGTACGGTTATCCTGCATATTATTCAACAAGAATAGCAAATGTTACATTAAAAAGTACCAATGGTGGAACACTTTGGAGTTATTCCACTAATCCGTTAACTTTTGATGATATACCGGGCTGTTTCAAATTCTTCAATCAAGTACCTCCAATACAGGTAGATATAGGCGATACTTATGATTTTTCTGTTGATGTAGCCAATGTTTATGGATATACATCATATTATTGCTATTCTGGAACACAAGTGCCTTATACATTCCGTATGTTTATTGACTGGAATGCTGACGGTGATTACGTAGATGCAGGCGAATGGATAAATTCTCCAAGTAGTACAAATCCAATTAATCCTACACCTTCCTGGAGAGCAAACAGACCGCACTGGAATCCAACTCAATCGGCACCGCCTTGGTGTACGAATCAGCTTTATAACTATACTTACCGAGTTAAAATTCCGGATAATGTGGATGCGACAAAGGTTAGAATGAGAGTAATGGGTGCATATTATTATCCTTACTATGAAGATTATGAATATGATTATGGCTATATGAAATACTATATGTCAGGTAAAAACCCATGTTTGGCTTCATATGCTTATGATTATTATAGCTATGGCTATTCTTATGTTTATGCTTATGGCGAAACTGAAGATTATGTAGTAGAATTCCAATTACCATTGCAAGGTGTATTTCCATCTGATTTACCACCAAATGACTTGCTCTATGCTGGTGAAGATTATGATGGAACGACTAGAATTTTGGAAGACGAAGATGGTAATCAGTATTCATGGTTTTTCGAAAGACCATACGTTGAATTCAAAACTCCTCAGCCTGCCGGAATGAAAGTCAAATTTGAGATTAAAGGTGCTTTACCTTCATCCAATGTTGTTTATACAGGTCTTGATGCAAATGGAAATTCTGTTATAGATTGTGAAGGTATTTCTAAAGTAACATTCTACAAGTCAACAGGAAGTGCATCTCCATTAGGAAATGGTGTTATGAAAATCAATAATGGTGGTGAATATCAAGTTTGGATTACACTTTATAAACCAAATGGACAAGAAAAAACACTCATTAAGAAATTTACTGTATCATGGTTGAATGACCTTTCTGTTGCAGAAATTAATTCTCCATTGAACAATGAAGCACCAAGATATTATAAATATCCACCAGATGTACCTGTGCCATTAACAGCTACATTCCAAAACGTGGGTTTGAAAAATATTACTAAGTTCAGAGCATATGCCAGAATATACAGTTCAGAGGGTGTCTTGATACAAACTTACTTTAAAGATTTTGACACATCAAAACCTGAATACAATGTACTTACACCAAAATCAAAAATTATGATAGATTTCGGTGCTTATTCTTATTCTGAACTCGATAAATACAAATTGATAATTGAAGGTGAGCTTCTAAGTGCAAATGATATGGAAGCATTTAATGATTTTCTTCCAAGAGAAAATGACCCGCTTCACATCTTTGAAATTCAGGCTGAAACTGAAATTGGAGCTGTTGATATTATTATTCCGAATGAAGGAAGTACAATATATGCCGGTCGTGCTATTGAACCAACCGGTATGATTCAAAATTTTGGTGTGGGTGATGCTTCAGGTATTACTTGTACAATGGAATTCGAAAATCTAACTACCGGAACAAAGTTTATAAAGACAGTGGATGTTCCAGATGTGCCATCAGGTTTTTATAATAAAAGAACAGCAATTTTCGATGGTTTTGTCTTAGAAGAACCAGGTGATTGGAAAGTAACATTTACTGTAGCTGTTTCCGGTGACTACGTGCTTGATAATAATTCTGTTACTGAATACTTTAAAGTAATAGGTGGTTTGAAAGATGTTGTGAAAGTAGGTATCGGACAAGATTATCCGAACCTTAATACTTTTATGGATGCTTTGTATAATCAAGGTATGAGTGGTAATCTTACTGTATTACTTACTGATGCAGAATATAACTTGTATTCACCAAGTCCTGAATCACCAGCATGGGATTTATCTTCATATATCAATGGTTTGGGCTATGATGCAGTCTCAAAAACAACAAGATATTTGACATTCAAACCAAGTCCTCAAAGAGCAACACAAAAATCCAGTGTGAAAATTAATCTGCATGCGCAATCAGGTAAAGGGGTTTATTTCGGGCAGAATCGTTTCCCATCAAATCCAAATGCACCTGTTTACTTCGCTCCGACTTATGATATTAAGAAGAAATTTATGAACACACCAGGCTGCATTGTCTTTGATGGTGGAGCAAACAAATCACTTAAATTCATTCTTAATTCATTCTCATCAATTCAAGGCCAGGCATTTTTCTTAGGTCGTGGATCGCATGATATTCAAATTAAGAATCTTGTGATTGAAAATGGTACTCCTAAAATTGCTAGTAAAACTTCTCTTCCGAGAATGATTTATAATACAGCAGATGGCTGGAAATTCAATAAAGACTCACTTGAATTAGTTGAAGGCAATCAAGGTTTCTCTGCAGGTATTGCAAACAGAGGAACTCTTACTGCAGATATCTTTGAATCAAATGTACTTTATATTGATACTATTCCTAATTCGAACAATACTTTTGCAGGTAATGAAATTTACGGTTTTGGTTACGGTATTACATCAATGGGTATTGGACCACTTATAAATCCACGTTCATTGATGATTGAAAGATTCTATAACTTAAATAATAAAATTACAGGAAACTTAATCCATGATGTTGAAAGATCCGGTATTTTCCTAGGATTTGAAGAAGATGCAGAAATTAGCAGCAATAGAATTTATAATGTTGTTTCATCTGTTAATGATCAGTCTTATGGTATTGAGGCAGGTGCATATCCTTCAACAACCGGTTATGGATACAATAACGTTGGTTTGCAAGTGTTCGGTAATGAAATCAGTGGCTTAAATGATTCAAAAGAAGTTGCTGCAATCAAATTGTTACAAAATGGTCAGCAATATCCTAATCCATTAGGTGGCTGGATATTCTTCCCTGATACTGATGAAAAATTCTCAGTTTATAACAATATGATTTATGGTATTACTACTTCCGATAAAGCAGCCGGCAGATTTGGTATTTATGCTCTTACAGACAGAGATGCTGATGTATTTACTCCAAAATATCCTAATTATTTTGCTAGAGGAATGTTTATTGCAAATAATACTGTAATTATTCCTGATGACGGAATCAACAATATTGGTAATCAAGCTGGTATTGCAGTAATGAACTTTAACGGAGTTAAATTATTCAATAATGCAATTGCAATTACAGATAATCAGGTTGATAATAGTAATAGTCAATTCGATGCAGCTATTGCATTCCTAGGATCCTTCCCAGGAGCAACTACATTCGAATCTGATTATAATGCTTTCTGGTTAGGTAATAACCAAAACTTATCACATTACAGATTTTATGAAGTTGACGGAGATTCTCAAGTATTGGAAGCAGGCTACAACAATGAATACAAGAGCTTGTTGCAATGGCAAATGTGGACTAAAAATGATTTAAATTCAGTAACAGGATTCAATTTTGTTAATGATTACTTCATGACAACTCAATTACCACAATACAATAGAATTAAACAACCTTATCCATTAGGATCAGTATTGAATAACAGAGGTCTTGCTATTGAAGAAGTAATTGCTGACATTGATGGCAACGTTAGAGGTGATGGTGGTTACAGATACGATATTGGTGCATGTGAATTTAATGGAAATATGTACTTAAGAGATTTACAACCATTATTAATTTCTGCTCCGGGTAATTATCGTCAAACTGCTCCAAGAACATACAGTGAAGCTGAGTATATTATGACTAATGCTCCTGTTGAAGTTACTACTCGTATTTTCAATCCAGGTTCAATGCTTACAGTTGACGCAAAAATGGACTTGACTATTGAAGTTGAAAATCCTGACGGTAGTTATGAACCAGTTATTATGACTACAGCAACAGTAAATAGAATTGAATCCAATGAATTCCAGGATTTAAGTTTCAACTTAGCTGATGGTATGGGAGAAGATTTTGCTCCTTATTCATATTATGATTGGGAAATTGAAGGCAAGAACTATGCAGTTCCAACTCAGTTTGAATCAATGAAAGAAAACGTGACTCCGGTTTACAGAATTACTGTAACTGCAGAAAACGATTTATTCAATAACAATAATACTACTGTTAAGTATGTTCGTTTCTATGTTAAGAAGTCCAATGGCTACAATATTATGGTAAATGCTCCTAGTGACTTAACTCCAATGCCATCAAATCCTAACGTGAACGAAGTTGCAAGAAGATTGAATTATGAATATTTAATAGCAGGTTTGAAAGATATTGGTCTTGAAAAAATTGCTGCAGATAGTAGGTTTGATTTTGATTACTTCAATCGTGATGCTTGGGAAAATAGAGCACTTGACTATACAATGTACAGAACAATGTTCTGGTCAGAAGGTGACAATGATGTTGCAACTGAAGGATTTGACAGATATGAAATGAGTGCTTTGAATGACTTTATCCAAAACGGATACGGTGATTCTAAAGTTAATTTCATTATGGCAAGCCAGGAATATGTACGGAATAATACAAATAACAACATTGGCACATTCTTAACAAATATCTTCCGTGTAAATGATAAAACACCTTCCAATCCAATGGGAGCTGGGGGAAGTTATGATGGATATAACGTGAAAGGTCAAGGTATTGCACGTAACTTTATAACTCCGGTTGTAAGTACAGGTTATCCAAATGATGATGCTCCAAGACCAGGCTTGTTCAATATTGTTAATCTTAACGATGGATTGGCTCAAATTGGTTATACATACGAAACATTGGGTGCATGGGCACCAACACCAGCTCAAAATACTGATAAGATTATGGCAGTTGCAACAACAACTCAGTTGTATAATGCTGTTTACTTCGGTATTGACTGGAGACATTTCCAAGACTTGCAAACTCCAATGAGAGGTGTTCTTGACTTTGCTGAACAAAATGATGGTAAAATCTTACCTATTAACTTGTTAAGCTTCAATGCTGAACAAGCAGCAAGCAGAGTTGATATTAATTGGACAACAGCATCAGAATTTAACTCAGCTTACTTCCAGGTAGAAAAAGCAAATGTTAAGAGTGAATCAGTTGGTGAATTTGCTAAAATTGCTACAGTAGATGCAGCAGGCACAAGTGGAGACATCAAAAACTATGGTCCAATTTCTGATAAAGATGTTCTATTTGGTGCAACTTATTCATATAGACTTAAAATGGTAGACAAAGATGGTTCTTATTCATATAGCGACAATAAACTCGTTACAATTAACGGTTCAGATGGTACTGTGTGGATGAGTGAAGTAACTCCAAGACCTGCTACTTCAGTAGTAAAAGTTGATTTACAAATGTCAAATTCAATGAGTGTTGATTTGTCTGTATTCGATTTAAATGGTCGTAAGGTTCTTAATGTATTGAATGGTTCGACTACATCTCGTGAACTTTCAATCAACGTTTCAACTTTAGCTGCCGGTTCTTATACATTGGTTCTTAGCAGCGGTGATGTTTATATTACAAGAACATTCACTGTTGTAAGATAATCATCGTATTTCTTACAAAAGAAGGTTGTCTTATAGGGCAACCTTCTTTTTTTTGTATTTTTGTAAATTAGTTATTTTGTAAAGAGAAATAAAATGAAATTTATTGATATAGCGGAAATTTATGTTAAAGCTGGTGATGGCGGTGCAGGTCACGTTAGTTTCAGAAGGGAAAAATATGTGCCGAAAGGTGGTCCTGATGGAGGTGATGGCGGGAAAGGCGGCAATGTGATAATTCAGGCAAATAAAGATATGAATACATTACTGGATTATAAGTTTAAGCAAAAGTTTTTGGCACAAGATGGTGAAAAAGGCGGTAGAGTTAAACGTTCCGGAAAAGATGGAAAACATATTAAGATTAAGGTGCCCGTTGGAACCATGATATTTGATGCTCAGACTGATGAACTTATTACAGACTTAATTATAGATAAGCAAAAGGTTGTAATTGCAAAAGGTGGTAAAGGTGGAATGGGTAATATGAATTTTGCTACACCCACAAATCGTTCACCTAGGTATGCTCAACCCGGAATACCCGGACCTGAACTTTTTTTACGGCTTGAATTGAAATTGCTTGCTGATGTTGGGATTATTGGTTTTCCTAATGTAGGAAAGTCGACACTTATATCTGTTATTTCAGCTGCTAAACCTAAAATTGCAGACTATCCTTTCACAACTCTTGTTCCTAATTTGGGAGTTGTAAAAATTGATGAATTTCAGAGTTATAGTGTTGCTGATGTTCCAGGTCTAATTCAAGGTGCATCGGAAGGGAAGGGATTAGGAATTCAATTTCTAAGGCATATTGAAAGAACAAAAATATTACTCTTCGTTCTTGATGCTACTTCGGAGGACATTAAAAAAGATTACAAAATATTGAGTAAAGAATTAGAAAAATTCAATCCTGAAATGTTATACAAAAAAAGAATGATTTGTCTTTCTAAATGTGATACATTGGACCAAGAAACAGTTCAAGCACTGACGAAACTGAAACTTGATCCAAAAGCAGGAAAACCACTGATTATTTCATCGGTAACAAATCTCAACATAAATGAATTGAAATTCAAATTATGGGATTTACTGCTTGAATTTAAGCAAGATGAGGAAAATTCATTAAGCTAATAAAAAAAGCCGGGTATTAAATGCCCGGCATAGTGAAAATTGCATATTACATTGTGTAGATCATAATTTTATATTTAACCCTCCGATAAATCCTAATTTACTTGTGTTATACCATATACCTTGATTTGAGTATAATACTGAACCACCTTCTAATCCGAAGAAGAAGCCCATATTCAATAAATCGTACTGCATCGTAAGATTACTGCGAACAATAGGTCCTAATGAGGAACTACCTGCAAATAATTGTGCAGCCGGATGAAAACCTATAATTTCAAATTGTTTAAATTCGAATTTACTTGCTAGGCCAAAGTAGAAAATACTTGATGATTGTTCGTATTGAACAGATGTATTTGGATCTAAATAAATTTGCGAATAAGGTTCTGATCCAAATTCTCCGCCTAAATAAATACCATTAAAGGCTTCAATAAATCCACCAAAGCAATAACTATTGAAGTAAAAATTACGTCCTTGTAAACTCTTTTCCGGATTTGTAACAGCATATAAACCACGATATTGCAACAAGAAATCTTCTTTGCTAGAATTTGTCAGAATAGCTCTTGAAATCTTAGAAAATATACCATTCTTTGGTATGATGGTAGTCGGGGACATATATTCATAAAGTGATTCATTCACTGCTAGATTAAATCTTGGATCCAGAAGATTTTCTTCTAAACTATTTTGATTGTTAATTTCACTTGAACTGAGTTGTTTAATATCTTGTTTTGATTGTTGTGATTCTTCAGAGGTATTATCAGTATTGTTGAGAACAATATCAGCATTTTTCTTTTCTGAAGAGATTGTGAAATCTTTTTTGCTATTACTAGCTGTTGTTGAATTAACAATTGAATTACTGACAACAGGAATTTCTGTTTTTTCTTCAACCGGGGTAACATTCTTTGAATCTGTTTGTAAGGAATTATTTACTGATGAATTCATCACCTTAGAAGTATTTTGGGAAATTTCACTCAATTCATTTGAATTAAATGCATAGTAAGTGAAATAGGTGGTAGCAGTAAAGAACAATAATAATAATCCCAAAAGAGAATATTTATATTTCGAAATAAATGTTTTTCCAAAAATTAATCTTGAAATATTATCCACTTCTAGAAATACAGCTTTATCTAGTTCAGGATTTGTGGGTACAATATATCTGTCGTTCTTAATTGCTTTTTGAATTTCCAGATAATCTGTTAAGTTATCTTTATATTCCGGAAAAGTAGAAATCTCATCCATGATTGCCGATTCTTCTGAATAAGTTAAATCTCTGTCCAGCAACCTGTTTATGAGTTCGTCTTCTCTATTTAATGTAAATTTATCCATTTTAAACCATATTTGTCATTCTTCTTCTCATCTTCACTACTAAATCTTTTATCATTTTTCGTGCTCGATGAATTTTTACTCTTACGTTTACTTGGGTGTCTCCTGTAATTTCTGCAATTGCAGGATAGTTCAATTCTTCATACTCATAGAGTATAAAAACTTCTTTTAAATGTTCAGGTAATTTATTCACAGCAGTTCTGACTAACTCAATTGTATCTTCATAATCAGATTTATCTTTCTCCATTCCAATCATATATTCTGTGTAAATATTCGAACGTCTGCTTAAAGATTTAAAGTGATTTGAACAGGAATTAATTACTGTTGAGTATAGGTAGGATTTAAAATTATCCAATTTTTTCTTTTTACCTTCAGCCCCTACAATATACACTTTAGTGAATACATCCTGAAACAAGTCTTTAACGTGTTGCTTATCACCCAATATTTTGTATAAGAACGAATTAATCTTCCCTGAATATCTTTTATAGATTTCATTAAAAGCACAATTACTTACCTCTCTGGATTTAGAGAATAATATAAATAATTCCTCATCGGATAATGTTTCATAATCGTACTTCATTATATATCTTTAAACACCTTAAATCGTTAATTGTTACAAAAAAGTTTTAAAAAATAGAATTTTTTATGTTTTTTTTTCTAAAGTTCAGATTTTATTTTGGAAATTAACATTTCTACTTCGTTTCTTTCAATTGCTTCAGCAATGATTCTAACGATTGGTTCTGTATTTGATTTTCGAATTTGGACCCAACTTGAAGGAAAAATGAATTTTAATCCATCCTCTTCGATAATGCTGCAATCCGAAAATATATTTTTAACTTTATTTCTAAGTTCAGCGAAATCTCCTTCAAAATGGAATTTATCTTTTATCATTGAATAATTAGGGATTGCTTGCCTTAATTGGCTTAATGTCTTATTCGTACGTGTTAAAAGTGACAAAATAAGAGATATACCTACAAGTGAATCTCTCCCATAATGGCATTCAGGTAATATCACACCGCCACTTCCTTCACCACCGATTACAGCAGAAAGTGATATCATTTGTTTTACAACATTTATTTCGCCTACTGCTGATCTTGCAACTGATCCACCAAATTTCTTGGTAATATATTCAACACCTTGAGTTGTTGAGTGATTTACGACTGCCACAGGATTTGATTTGCCATGCAAATAACTCATCACAGACCAAACTGAAAGTACAATTGTATTTTCTTCACCAATTGGATTTCCGTTTTCATCAATCAGTACTAATCGGTCAGCATCCGGATCAACAGATATTCCCAAATCTGCATGTTCATCTTTAACTCTTGATGCTAATGCAGTTAAATTCACTGGTAATGGTTCGGGAAGATGTGGAAATATACCTGATTCGTCGCAATATAGCGGTATAACGTTGCATCCAAATTCTCGAAGTAACTTCGGTACAATTTTGGAGCCTGAAGCATTTACTGCATCGACTACTACTTTAAAATTGTTTTTGCGAATATCATCAATTATATCTGAAACATAACGTAAATTTAATACTGAATTAATATGTGAATCGAAAGCATTTGAATTACTTGCAAGAATTTCTTCTTCACTGAGACTACTTAGTTCAAATTCTTCATTATCTGACAATTCATCAAAAATCTTCCATAATTTTGTGTTTTCTTCTGCATCCAGAAATATCCCTTCAGCATTGATGAATTTGAGTCCATTCCAATCATCGGGATTATGAGATGCAGTGATTGATATTCCTCCTGCAGCATTTTCCGTTTCAGTAATAAACTGAACAGTAGGTGAGGGTACAATTCCAATGATATTTACATTACGATTAAGTTTCTGAAATGCCGAAAAAAGTAATTTTTCAATTTTCTTACCGCTTGGACGACCATCCCTGCCTATTACAATATGTCCTTCAGGGCAAAATTGATGAAAAGCAGAAGCATATTTTGTTATAAGATTATCGGATAGGGATCCATCACTTAAAGTAGCCCTGAGACCAGATATAGAACGAATAATCGACATATTTTCCCTTATATAATTTCCTAATGAATAATTCTAATACGTATAGAACGATTTAAAAAGCGTCCTTGTGGAGTATTTTCAGGAAATTTCATTTGATTTGTGACAATAGTAAATTTGAATTTTTCCTTTGCAATGGAATTTATAAAATTCAGCGTATTTGAAGCTCTTTCTTTTGCAAGTTCTTCATTTCGGGATACACTTCCCAATTCATCAGCATTGCCCAATATTTCCAAAGTTACTCCCGAAGGTAATTTCTCAGCCATTTGCTTGATTAAATCTTTATTTTCATTCGATAGTTTTGAGCTATTATAGTCAAATCTCAAAATTGCCTGAAAATTGCTCAGATTCAAATCAACATTTTTTCTGGAAATCTTCTTCATATCGAATTGTTCGAAATGAATTTCTTCCTTATTAGCATAATAGTAAGAAATTTTGAAGTTTAAAGTTGTATCAAACTGATTTAACCGATTGTCGATTGGAATATTATAATTTCCTGTTTTATGTAAATAAAAAATTGAATCAGAAAGATTATTTTGAATCTTCACAGAATCACCATTGATATCCAGAATCATAGCATCGAATGTAATTTTGCCTTTCAAATTTGAATATTTTTGAATATCAATATATTCTTGAAGAGGCGCATCTTTGAGAATAATTTCCACACGCTGATTTTCAAGAATACCTTCCTCAAATTCTTGATTGGATGGATTTTGGGGTGATACTAAATTTAATAATTTAATTTTATTTTTGGGGACACCGAGACTTAACAAAGTATTTTGTACCGTCAAAGCACGTTTTTTTGATAATTCTTTTCCTTCAGGTTCATTCTCATTGCCTGATGTAGAGGATTGCAAGATAATTTCAGATTTAGGATTATCTTTAATAATTGCTGCAATTCTTGGTAAAAGGAACCTATGGATTTTTAATGCATCGCCAATAAAAACATTTTCGGGTACATTTTTTTCTTTATATAATTCTGCAATATTAGCGGAATTCTTGTCGAAAAATACATTATTAACAATTGGTAAACTTGCGAGAAGTTCGCTTCCTACTTCAATTACTCCTTCCAACTGAACATTTTGAATATACACAATTGGGTCTCTTGTAGGGAATATAACTGGTGAAGTATTTACTTCAGTTGGTATTTTTTCAATTTCAACGTGTCTTATTTCAATATCTTTTTTGGGAATTTTCTTTTTTTCTTTGAAAATAATTGGGTATCCTAATTCAAATCTCAAGGCAAAAATCTTCCAATCAGTATCTGAAGTTATATTATTCAGAGTATAATTAATACTGATTTTATAAGTACCTAATTTTTTGGTCATTGCTTCTAAACCAAGTCCAAGAATTATGAAAGGATTGGAAGCAGTCTGAATTGTTCCTGAAGCAAGAGGTCTTTCTTTAGTTTGAGAGTCATTAATATTCTGGAATACGGCAGTCTCAGGTTCCATAATTACTTCTTTCTGTTCAAAATCCTTTATTATTGGAATTGCAAAACGTAAATTTCCAACGATTCTTGAGGTGAAATTCTGATTTTGCAGAATATTATATCCAATTCCGGGACTTAATTCAATAACACCAAAGTTTGCAAGAAGTCTGTTTTGTGAATGAACTTCTATTACATTTCCTGTTGATGAATCTCTAACAGGGAACTTTAGATTTTGTGTTAAATATGATTTATTAAATGTAAAACCTATTTGAAATTCTGTGTATATATCTTTGTCCCAATATTTTTCGAGGCTAACACTAAGAGGAATACTCCAGCCGAAACCATTATCGAAATGACCACAATCAACTGAACCTAAAAAACCATTAAAATTCAACAAATGATAATCATAGGAAAAACCAATTTTAGGTATAATTCGGAAAAGTTCTGAATCTGCTGGCAGTGAAGAATTATCGTGGCTTTGTGCGAATCCTATGTATGGGATAAAAATAAAAATGAAAATCAGTAAGTTATATTTTGTATTGATTTTCATTTTTGCTGAATTTACTTTGTTATTACGATATTCACAAAAGTTCCAACTTGTACGGATTCACCACTCAATGGTATTTGGCTAATAATTGTACCAGGTACATAAGTTTCATTCTTTTGATAAGTAACTTCACCTAATTTTAAACCAATCGCTTCCAATTGTTTCTGGGCTTCTGTGAGAGTTAAACCGTAGAGATTTGGTGCTAGAATTTCATCAAAACCAGAACTTATAGTGAGATCCACTCGTGCATTATAACCCAGTTTAGTTCCTACTAAAGGATTTTGACTTATTACTTTACCTTTAGGAATTGAATCATTTGTTACGTATGTGACATTCCCAATGCTTAAATCAGAATTGAGTATTAAATTTTTTGCAGCAGTTTCATCTTTTAAAATCAAATAGGGTACCGAGACAGTTTCAATACCTTTACTAATTGTCAGTAATATCTGGCGTGATTCTTTAACTTTAGTCCCAGGAGAAGGTAGTTGATTAATAACTATATTTTTTGGGAACTTATCGTTATACTGTTCACTAACAACTTTATAAGTTAGATTCGATTCAATTAATAATTGCTTTGCATCTTCAATTTTCATTGAAACCGTATTGGGAACATCAACAATTTCTCGGTCCTTCACCATTGAGGGTAATACCCAATTATCAAAAATAAAAAATAAAATGAGTATAAATCCCAAAAAGCCTGCTAATACTTCAATGTAAGGTAATATCTCTTTAAATTTTGTTGCCATTCAAATCAAAAATTTTTGAAAATCGTTATTATTACAATGTTAAAGGAATTTATAACAAAATCCCGAAAATTCAATTTTAAGAAACTACAATTTAATGAATTCAAATAATACAATCCTTAACGATATTGCAAAAAAAATAAAAATATCACAAAATATTTTAATTATTACACATTCAAACCCTGATGGGGATGGCATTGGCTCAATGTTAGCTATGTATTTTTATGCAAGTCAATTTTGCGAAAAAATTAAATGCCTGATTGTTGATGAAGTTCCAAAAAATCTGAAATTCCTTTCTGGTACTGATAAAATTGAAAAATTTAATTCCCAAAAACATACTTCATTTCTTAAGAAAAGCGATTTAATTCTGTTCTTGGATTTTAATGATTTGACAAGAATCAGAGAACTAGGAACCCCTGTGGCAGAAACTTCAGCATATAAAATAATGATTGACCATCATCCTGATACGAAAGATATTGCACATATTACATACGTAAATACTCATGCATCTTCAACTGGTGAATTAGTATGGAATATAATTTCGAATGATATTGAAGCAAAATTAAATATTAATATTGTTAATGCACTGTATGCTGCTATAATGACTGATACAGGTAGTTTCCGTTTTTCTTCCACTACTGCAAAGGTTCATGAAATAATTGCTCAATTAATTGATTTGGGAGCAGATCCTTATTTACTTTATGATAAAATTTACAACCAGAGTTCAATAAATGTAGTACGACTTTTGGGATTGGTTTTATCGGAATTGAAACTATTTGAATCCGGTAAAGTATGTATTATGCAAATTAGTGAGGATATGTTCCGGAAGACAAACACCACTACAAAGGATACAGAATTTATTGTTGAAAGAACATTAGGTATAGAAGGTGTTTTGGTAGGGATTTTGCTAACAGAAGTAAAGGAAAGAAATGAGATAAAAATCTCTTTACGTTCCAAAAGAGAAGTTGAAATTAATAAAGTAGCCAATAATTTGGGTGGCGGCGGACATAGAAATGCATCTGGCGCAAATATAAAAAATGTTACATTGGAAAATGCTACTGAAATGGTTTTGAGACAAATAAGTAAATTAAATTTAGCAAAAAATTTGTAATTTATATTTTTCTTATTATTGAATATTAAATCTTTGTGTT
>Ga0154569_140_pt1 | contig 25781 bp, 20 predicted proteins | sample RifGroF2_FD_115998 | JGI IMG/M metagenome (GOLD analysis project Ga0154569, IMG submission 115998) | Ignavibacteria bacterium GWF2_33_9
ACAGTTCTTTAGAATTGTTTAAGTTTGTAATGTAGCATATGTCAAAATCAAGAAATTCACACAATTTAGGTTAATCTATGAAAAAATTAATAACTCTTTCTGCATTTATAGTTTTGTTTTCAATATCTTCCGCATTTGCATTACCTAACTTCTGGTATTCAGGAGTAGCATACAACGCCGGTGGGCAAATAATTAACACTTCTCCTCTAGCAAGTGTCGAAGTTACTGTTTCTGATGGGACAAATACAATGATCCAAACAATACCAAATGTACCTGTAAATGCCTTTGGGATTTTCAATGTTTTTGTGAATGGACCGGGATTATCATCTGTAACGATGAAATCAAACTCATCAATATTGATTAAAGTTAATGATGTTACTTGTATAGGTTCAGCATTATCTTCAATTAACTTGTCTAGTTATAATTACGGAGATTATATTGAATTAAATTCTTCAGAAGTTAACGGTGTATTACCGGTACAAAATGGAGGTACAGGAAGGTCAAGTCTTACTAATAATGCTTTATTAGCCGGAAATAATGCTGGGAATGTACAATCATTACCTTATGGCACAAATGGTCAAATCTTAACTTCGAATGGTAATGGTAGTTTGCCAACATGGGTGGACCCTAATGAAAGCTCAACTAAAACAAGAGCAATTTTAATAAGTCCTCATATGTGTGCTAATTCAACATTGGTTACTTATCCTCCTGGATATTCTCGTCAAGTTTTAGAATTCCCAGCTAATAATTCAACATCTAGTGGAAAGACACAAATAGATTTGCCAATTCCTCCAGATTGGGATAGAACAACAAATATGCAATTGGAGGTTTATTACAGTGCTGCACTAACAGGTAACATATATTTCCTTATGTGGGCTAAAGGATATAAAATTGGAGATTATGGATATGTTTCTGGTTATAATATGACTCAATATGCACCTGTTGAAAATCCTTATACTCTGTATAGTTTTACAAAAACAATATCTGCAAGCCAATTTAACTCTGCAGATGTTCTATTCTTTTTATCTTTGATGAGATATGACTATGCGGGATATGGTGACGATAATGAAGGTGTTGTTTATGTTCATAGCATTAAGTTGACATATACTTCACTTTAATTTTGAATTATTTTTTTTCCAAAAGCCGACTCACTTTAAGTCGGCTTTTTTTTTCCTAAACTTGCAGAATAAGGCGACTCGAATCCCAAACGCTTTCACTTTCAGCACAATTAATCTGATTGGTTTAGAATTTACATAATCTACCTATTTCTGTAATCCCTTTATCCAATTCCCTATATCGTGGGTAAAGTCGGGTTTAGTGTTATAATATAAATGATTTCCGTCTGTGTAAAGATATTTGTTGTTTTCGTCCATCCATGATTTAAATGGAATATTCTCATCGCTTGCCAGTTTAGAAATTATTTCATCAAAATCGGGGCAATAAGTATTTTCTAAATCTAACATTTGAGGTGAAACAGGGATTCGGACTAAATATACTCTGCCGTGTTTTTTCAGAAATTGAATAGTTTTGCGTAAATAATTAAGCCGAACAGAAGAGAAGTGATATTTTGCTGAATACTTTTCTTTATATTCCGATACCTTCTTTTCAGCTCTCTTTATTATTTTTGTTTCCTCCATTCCAACATTCACTTCAAGCCATCCGTCAGAATGCAAATGTACATAAAATGACTGACGAAAACGGAAGATTAACTCATTGAAATTATTGAAAATATATTCAAGATTCGGATTTTGATTATAGCTGCTGACAGTCGAAAAAAGTCCCTTAAGTTCAGTAAACTGATTTTCGTCATTTGGATTGCTTCCGCCTGAAGATAAACTCCAAGGGTCAACTGATAGGATAAAGATACCATCATTTACGTTATTTTGTAATTTCTTCTTTATTGCTTGCAGATATTTTGCTCCGTAAGGGCTATCTTCAATTGTGAATGAAAAATTGTAAATATCGTTTCTTACTAGCACTTCATTCAATATTTCCGGTCGAATTCCTTGTGCTGCACGTGAATTTCCGAGGATCAAAGATGTTTGCTTTGGACTGGTGAAACGTGCATAAAAAGCATCACCGTATCTGAAAAGATAATAAATCATCCCACTTGCTAAAACGAGCAAGATTAAACCGAAAATGAGTGCTTTCTTGAAAAAAATTAACATATCAGAACTGGAAATAAATGAATGCCTGTTCTTTGCCAAGCGATAAAATAATGATTAATATAATTGAATAATAAAATGCCCATCGAACAGGACGATACCAGCTTAAACCTACGTGTTCAATAGCGTATTTGCTTTCTCTACCAATCCACTCAATAGCAATGAAGATTGCTGTCAGAAATAATGTAATCAACATTTCACTATTAATTAAAGTTGGTAAAGAAAAAAATGAAGTCGAAAAAATCCCCGAAATATATGCAAATGCAGTTCCGATACTTGCCGAACGGAAGAATATCCATGCAAACAAAGTTAAGGCAAAAGTAACAATGATTGACATTGCCTCTCTAAAAGACGGAAACATTTTTCCGGCTGCAATTACATCCAGATTTTTCCTGTTTTGTTTGAAAAGCATCAATGGCAGGAAGAAAAGAGCATTCAAAGCACCCCAGACGATAAAAGTCCAATTTGCTCCGTGCCAGAACCCGCTGATAACAAATATTGCGAAGATATTCCTAATCTTCTTCCATATTGGACCTCTGTTTCCACCAATTGGTATATAGAGATAGTCCCTGAACCACGATGAAAGTGAAATATGCCATCTTCGCCAAAATTCAGCAATGTCTCTCGAAAAATACGGATTTGCAAAATTCCTCATCAAGTCAAAACCGAATAACTTCCCTAAACCAATTGCGATATCTGAGTATCCTGAGAAATCACCATAAATTTGCACAGCAAAGAAAAACACTCCCAAAAGCAAAGTGCTACCTGAATAATCAGCTGAATTATTGAAAATCATATTCGCATAAATAGCAGCGGAATCCGCAATTACAAGTTTTTTGAAAAAACCCCAGAGAATTTGCCGCATTCCGTCAACTGCTTTTGAATAATTGAATTTCCTTTCTTTCAGAAATTGCGGGAGAAAATGAGTGGCTCTTTCAATAGGTCCTGCCACAAGCTGAGGAAAGAAACTAACATAAGCAGAAAATGAAATGATATCCTCTGATGGTGGCATCTTTCTTCGGTAAACATCAATTGTATAGCTTAATGTCTGGAATGTATAAAAACTAATACCAACAGGCAGAATTATATGCAAGGTATTTACATTTAACTGAGTTCCAAATAGTGTAAAAGCACTTTGGAAATTATCTAAGAAGAAATTGAAATACTTGAAAAATCCAAGCATCCCTAAATTCCCTATAATACTCAATGACAAAAAGAACTTGCGTTTTTTAGTCGAGTTTTCATTTTTTAATGACAATCCAACAAAAAAGTCAATTAATGTGCTGATAACAATTAAGGAAAGAAATCGCCAATCCCACCAACCATAGAAAATATAACTGGAAATAACAATTAATAAATTTTGCAATCTCAAATTTCGTGAGAAAACAAACCAATACAGCACAAAGAATATTGGCAGAAAAATTGCAAAATCTAATGAATTGAAAAGCATTGATAACTAAAGTAATGAAAAATTTGAAAAAAGTACAAAACAATATCTACAAAATTAGGATATTCAGACAAATAACACTAAACTTAAATATATAGTATAACAAATCGTTATATACTTTTTCAAAGATTAAATCCATATCTTTTATATTTTTAATCTACAAATTTAAACTACACTAAAGTGAATTCACAAAATCAATCACAAGAATTCGGCACGCTTTACATCGTTTCCACTCCGATAGGAAACAAGAAAGACATAACATACCGTGCCGCACAAATTCTCCAAAACGCAGATATAGTCGTAGGAGAAGAATTTAAAGAAACATCAAAGTTATTGATGAATCTTTCGCTTACAAAGGACATAGAATTGCTCAATGAGCATAATGAAGGAGAGCAAACAGGAGTATTGCTTGAATTACTGAAATCCGGCAAATCGCTCGCATTAGTATCGGATTGCGGCACACCAATATTTGCCGACCCGGGTCTGAATATTACAAAACTATGTATCAGCCATGGCATAGAAGTACATGCTATTCCGGGAGCAAGCAGCATTATGACTGCACTCGTTACAAGCGGTTTCACGCTGAAACAATTCCTTTATGCAGGTTTTCTGCAAAGAACAGGAGAAGAGAGAATTGACGAAATTCTTCAATTAACAAAAGTACGCAAAACAGTTGTTGTAATGGATACACCTTACAGATTGAAAGTGTTGCTGGAAGCTTTTGCGAGTATTATTCCACACCGTCCCGCTTATGTTGGGATGAACTTAACAATGGGATCCGAAACTCATCATTACGGAACTTTTCGTGAACTTTATAATAAGTTCAAGTCAGAAAAGTTCAAAGCAGAATATGTGCTGGTTTTCCAAGGATTGGATAATTCCAACAAAGAAGAAAAAGCACGACTTTCAAAAATGATTACAATTAGAAAGAATAATCCTGATAACTTTTATAAATTATTAAATGTAGATATGGATGAAGAATATATTCCTGATGAATTTAATAATGAAGAGTTCAGTAATATTAATGAATCTGAAGAAGAAAATTCTGAAAATAATTTCGATCAAATACTTGAAATTAATGATATACTTGATGAAGGTGAATTAGATGAAATCAATGAAATAGTGGAAGAAATCGAATTAGACGAACTTAATGATTTAGAAGATGAAAATGAATTAGATGAAATCAATGAATTTGATTCAGATGAAGACATAATCGCTATTGATGATGAAGGAAATATCTCAACTCTTTCTGAATTTATGGAAGAAGCACCTATTCGTTTAAGAGAAAATAGGACAATTGAACCCAAAGGGGAGAAGAAACGATTTGACCGCTCCCAAAGAGGTAGTAGTTATCGTGACAGAAGAAGAAGCGATGACAGACCTCGCTCGGAGAGAAGTGATGACAGAGGTGGTGACAGACCACGTTTTGAGAGAAGTGGTGGAAGTGGTGAAGATAGACCACGCTCTGACAGAAGAGACAACAGAGGTGGTGACAGACCACGTTTCGAGAGAAGAGATGATAGAGGTGGTGATAGACCACGTTTCGAGAGAAGTGGTGGAAGTGGTGAAGACAGACCACGTTTCGATAGAAGAGATGACAGAGGCGGAGATAGACCACGTTTCGAGAGAAGTGGTGGAAGCGGCAGTGACAGACCACGCTTTGAGAGAAGTGGTGGAAGCGGCAGCGATAGACCACGTTTCGAGAGAAGTGGTGGAAGTGGTGAAGATAGACCACGCTCTGACAGAAGAGACAACAGAGGTGGTGACAGACCACGTTTCGAGAGAAGTGGTGATAGGCCACGTTCAGACAGAAGAGATGACAGAGGCGGAGATAGGCCACGTTTCGGGAGAAGTGGTGGAAGCGGCAGCGACAGACCACGTTTTGAGAGAAGTGGTGGAAGTGGCAGCGACAGACCACGCTTTGAGAGAAGTGGTGGAAGCGGCAGCGACAGACCACGTTTCGAAAGAAGTGGTGGAAGTGGTGGCGATAGACCACGTTTCGAAAGAAGTAGTGGAAGTGGCGGCGATAGACCACGTTTCGACAGAAGAGATGACAGAGGCGGTGATAGACCACGCTTTGAAAAGAGAGATGATTTCAAAAGAGATGACAAGGGTTCTTCTTTTGGAGATAGACCAAAAAGCAGAAGTGGTGGTGACAGAGATTCACGTGGAGGAGAACGAAAATTTGGCTCTGATAAAAGATTCGGTGACAAAAGAAAATCATTTTCCGGACATGGAGATAAAAGAAAATCCGGAGGTTCTTTTGGTAAAAGAAAAACCGGATTCAGAAAATAATTAATTTTATTTTTTAAAAGGTATTATAAAGAAAGGCTGATTAGTTTGCAATAAAATTAATCAGCTTATCTTTTACAAAGATAACCTTCCTGATTGTAAGTCCTTCCAGGAATTTAACCACATTTTCGTTCTCACGTGCAATTGGTTCAATGTCCGACTGAGCAGCACCAAGAGATCCTGCAACTTTTCCTCTGATTTTGGAATTTACTTGCACAACAAATTCAATTGAATTTTGCACTGTTTTGGAATCATCGAAATCAGGGAATTCCGCAAAAGTAATCGAATTAGAATTGCCCATTTTCTGCCAGATTTCTTCTGCCAAATGCGGAGCAAAAGGTGCCAGACAGCGAATGAATTTACTTGCGGCTTCTGTTGGGAACACATCATATCGTGCAAATTCATTTGCAAAAATCATCATTTGCGAAATTGCAGTATTGAATCGAAGTTTTTCTATGTCATCACCGACTTTCTTTACTGTGCTGTGCAGCATAAATTCCTGTTCGGCATTCAAATGTGTGTCCTGAATTTTGGGTGAAAAATTGCCTTCATCGTCCAAATACATTCTCCAGACTTTATTGAGAAAACGGAAAACACCTTCAATGCCTGTTTTGGACCAAGGCTTTGATTGTTCCAAAGGACCTAGAAACATTTCGAAAAGGCGGAGCGAATCAGCACCATATTCTTCGACGACTTTATCAGGGTTTACAACATTTTTCAATGATTTGGACATTTTGGCAACAATTTCTTCCAATTCTTCACCTGTTTGAGTGTGGAAGAATTTTCCGTTATCTTCTCGAACCATATCATTAGGGATAAGTACATTATTCTTGTTCCTGTAAGAAAATGCTAAAATTAAACCCTGATGGAAAAGCTTTTTGAAAGGTTCAGGAGTGGAAACCAAATTATAATCGAAGAGCACTTTATGCCAGAAACGTGCATAGAGCAAGTGAAGTACTGCATGCTCAGCACCACCTATATATAAATCTATTCCGCCATTGCCCATCCAAAAATTTTCCTTGTCTTCAGCAGCAAAAATATCATTGTTTTGTGGGTCAATATAGCGTAGATAATACCAGCATGAACCCGCCCATTGCGGCATTGTATTTGTTTCGAGTTTGGCACGTTTTCCTGTTTTTTTGTCAATAAAATCAACCCATTCTGGAACTTTTGCCAGAGGTGACTCTCCTGTTCCTGCCGGCTGGAAATCACTCACATAAGGCAAAGTCAGCGGTAGTTCATCTTCGTCAAGCGCTCGTTTTGTCCCATCTTCGAAGAACATTACAGGAATAGGTTCGCCCCAATAACGCTGTCGTGAAAAAAGCCAGTCTCTCAAGCGGAATTGTACCTTGCCAACGCCGATTCCTTTTGTTTCCAACCAATTTATGATTGCTTTTTTTGCTTCATAATACGGTAAATCATTAAGAGATACTTCAGAATTTTCGGAATTCATTCCTTTTCCGTCATAAGTGCAAAATGATTCGATTTGTACATCAATTTCTTCACCGGAAGCCGGAGTTACAACCTGAACAATTGGCAGATTGAACATTTTTGCGAATTCATGGTCACGTTCATCATGAGCCGGAACTGCCATAATGGCTCCTGTTCCGTAATGACCAAGCACATAATCGGCAATCCAAATCTGAATTTTGCCGCCGGTTGCAGGATTTATTGCATAACCTCCTGTGAAAATACCTGTTTTATTCTTAACAAGTTCAGTTCTTTCTAGGTCAGTCTTCATTGAAGCAGATTCGATATAGCTAACTACTTTTTCCAAATTTTCTGCAGTTGTAACTTCTTTCACAAAGGGATGTTCCGGAGCGAGCACCATATAGGTAGCACCAAAAATTGTATCAGGGCGGGTAGTGTAAATTCTGATTTTCTTCTCTGAACCATCAATTCCGAAATCAACTTCAGCACCTTCACTGCGGCCAATCCAGTTTTTCTGCATTTCCATTGTCGAACTAGGCCAATCTACCATTTCCAAATCATCAAGTAATCTTTGTGCATATTTTGTAATTCGTATCATCCATTGCTTCATCGGACGGCGTTCCACAGTATAACCTTTTTCACGCCATTCGTCCACTTCTTCATTTGCAAGCACAGTACCCAATTCTTCACACCAGTTCACCGGAATTTCGGAAATATATGCCAGGCGGTTTTGATCTTTATATTCCTCAATATCTTTTTCACCATTCAAATAAGAAGGGATTGGCAATTCATCTATAGGTCTTGCTTTCTGCAAATTCTCATCGAAAAATGAATTATAAATTTTCAGGAACATCCACTGAGTCCATTTATAATAATTCGGTGAAGTTGTGTTCACTTCACGTGACCAATCATAGGAAAAGCCAAGTAATTTCAATTGTCTGCGGAAATTTTCAATATTCTTTTCTGTAGCAATTTCCGGATGTATTCCTGTTTGCATGGAATATCTTTCTGTTGGTAAGCCGAATGCATCGAATCCCATTGGATGCAGTACACTGAAACCCTTTGCTTTCTTATAGCGAGTAATTATATCACTTGCTGTGTAACCTTCCGGATGACCAATATGCAATCCTGCACCACTAGGGTAAGGAAACATATCCAAAATATAGTACTTCGGCTTAGAAAAATCTTCTATAGTTTTATTTGTATTATTGTCGTCCCAATATCTCTGCCACTTCGGCTCGATTTCTGAATGAGGATAATTTGCCATTTCTTTTATTAATTACATTTTACATAAACTTCAAAATTAACAATAATGAAATTATAAGTAATTATTATAATAGGAAATAAGTGAAAAAATTAGAAAAGGTAAGGGATTTTGAATCTTTAAAAAATTGTTAAATTAATAAATTCTGAAAATTAAACGGTTGAGATTCGCATTCAATATTAATTAATACAGTTTGAAAATTATGGGGTTTTTAAAATGAGAAATATATATGCAAGCCTCTTATTTTAGGAGTATTGCAGTAATAATTTTATTAATCAAATGTTCTCATTATGAGAAATGTTGTTTTTAATCTAGTTTCTCATGTGGGAAATTATCCCAACTATGTCGGATTAATTCTTCGAGAGCACGCAAATCCACATCAGCAAGTTTATTTACGTAAAGGCAGCCGGCTCCCATTTTGTGTTTGCCGAGTTTCTCCCTCAAGGCTTCACTTCTTTTGTCACCCATCAAATAAAGTGAAATTGCTGCTTTGCGTGGCGAAAATCCTACTATCGGCCAATCTCCTTCCTGCTTGCTTCTTTCGGATTTATAATGATACTTGCCAAAACCGATAATTGAAGGTCCCCACATTTTGGGTTCTTTACCTGTTACTTTTTTGAATAAATCCAACAGGATAAAGCCATCTTCTCTTTTCTTTTCGGTGGCTGCTGAATTTATAAATTCTTCAACACTTGCATCATTTACTTTTGTTTTTATTTCTGCCATAATTTTTTTTCAAATATAATTCTTTTAAAAATGCATATTTCATAAACGTATAAATTGAAATAATAATACTTGCAATAAATCCTTGTATTCCATCTAAAAAACCTCTTTTGATTATATAAAACTTAATGAATGAAGATATGGGATTAATAAGTAATTTACTCAATTTGAATTTTTTCTCTTTACGAAATGAATCTTCTGCTGAAAGCTTTGCATATTTCACCATTTTGTGTATCTGATGATGCAAATTTTTATATGAATAATGAATTAAATATCCGGTCAGAGTATCTCTTCCAATTATAACTTCATTATTTTCAAATCGTAACTTTTCGTGAACAAAATCACCCTTCCAAATTGGTTTGCAGGATTTATGTACCAATCGCAGTTTGATATCAGGCTGCCAAGTATATTTCATCAATTTACCAAGGTAAAAGGATTTCAATTGCACTTTGTAGGCAATACTATATTTATCCTCTAAACATACTCGTTTGACCTCGCTGGCTAATTTTTCGGTGATTACTTCATCTGCATCCAGAAAGAGTACCCACTCTGCACTTGATTTATCCAATCCGAAATTCCTTTGCTCAGCAAAACCATTCCATTTATTAAAGTAAAATTTATCTGTAAATTTTCGGGCAATTACTTCTGTATTATCATCTGATCCTGAATCAATAATAATAATTTCTGATTCAAAATCATCTTCTCGGAGCATACTCAATGCCTTGAGAGTCCTCTCTAAGTTATATTCTTCGTTATAAGTTATTATTACAATGCTTAAATTCACTTCTATATATTTTTATTTAATTTTAATATAATTACGAAATCCAAAAATCTGTTTTTTTGTAATATGATTTTCCAAAAAAGAAAGTATTCTCATTTTAAGTTTATCATGCTTGAATTTTTTAGCATTCCGGGTATTTTTATAATTCAATTGTTCCTGCCAGAAAAAATTATCCATCCGTTTTTGCATCACCTTTGGGTGAGTACCCTGGAATATTGGCACTTTGCTCATATTTCCATAATCAAAATAATCAGGTTCGCTACTGTACAAAACGGAAACTTTCTCTGCCCCTTTATGATTTGTGTCAATATATTTGCGTTTCGTCTGCATTAATTGTGGAGGACGCACCCATCCATAGTGGTAAATATGAGCATTTACTTGAGCTACTTTCAGTTTATACGTACCTTCTTGCTGCCGATAGTTTATTCCGTCAAAATCAGGGATTCTTCTGAAAGATTGTGCAGACTCCCATGAATGAATTTCGGGATCGTTCCTTACAATCCTTATTTCTTTTCTGTACCAGGCGTGAGAATTGTGGCAATGATTATAATCACCCCAAAAATGATAATAATCGAAAAGTAAACCTTCAACTTCTTTATCGTTATTTAATTCTTCACATCTGTTAAAAATTGCTTCATGGTCCTTCTCGTGACAAAGCTCATCTGCTTGGAGATAAAATACCCAATCACCTGTGCAGGCATTTTTTGCAATATCCGTTTGATGTGCATGCTCCATTCCTCGAGGATATTTCATTAAATCCCATTTTGTGCGAATAATCTTTACTTTGTTGGAATTAATAGATTCAATTTCTTCGAGTGATTTGTCATCATCATCGGAATCGCCCAATGCCACTATAAATTCATCAACCAAAGGAAGCATAGATTCGATTGATTCTTTAATCGGATAGTATAATTTTTGTCCGTTTCTGCTAAATGTAAATCCAGATATTTTCATTTTTTTCTTTGTTATTTCGATACCTTTTCAAAATTAAGGAAAAAAGTCTTAATTTTGTAAACTTAATTAAATGAATAATAGAATGCAAGACGAATATAATAATGTAGTGAGTGAAACGAATTCGCAAAGGAATAATAAAGTCTGGATGTTTTTCACAACATCTGTTTTATTGGTGATACTGGATCAGGTAACAAAATTATGGATAAAGGGTTTTTCTATTTTTGGAATTTCTCATCAAGGATTTGATTATGGAGAAATTGTACAAGTGCTAGGAAGTACTCTCACATTTACATTCATAGAAAATCCCGGAATGGCATGGGGCATACATTTTGGATTTATCGGAAAATTCTTTTTAAGTTCTTTTTCGATAATTGCCAGTATAATTTTGGCAATAGTACTATATCGCATCAGGAACAAACATTTGGGTGTGAGGCTTGCAATCACTTTCATTTTGGCAGGTGCTTTTGGAAATCTGATTGATAGAGTCTTTTATGGTGTGTTTTTCGGATATGCACCTTTGCTTTATGGTAAAGTTGTGGATTTTATTCAAGTCGATATACCCGATATTTCAATAGGTTCCTATCATTTGAATACATTTCCTGTATTCAATGTAGCGGATTCATGTGTTACAATTGGGATTTGTATACTGCTAATATTTTTCAATAAAGTGCCGCAGATGCACGAAATATTTCCTAAAAGATTTAAATCACCTTCAGAAAAAACTGAAAAAACTGAAGATTAATGAGTACAGAAAATCATTCCGAATATATAGAGCAAGTATTTGAATACTATATCCCCAAAGGGCAAAGACCTGAAAGGATAGATTCTTATCTCGCAAGAATGACTCAAAATGCTACACGCACAAAAGTTCAAAAGGCTATTGATGCCGGAAGAGTGCTCGTGAATGGAGTTCCTGCTAAAGCAAGCAGGAAAGTGAAGCCCGAAGATAAAATTTACTGCACTTTGCTGAAACCTCCTCCTATGGAACTTGTTCCGCAGGATATCCCTCTCGATATTGTTTACGAAGATGAATATTTGATGGTGATTAATAAACCATCGGGAATGGTTGTTCATCCGGGTTTCGGTAATAGATACGGTACAGTCGTGAATGCAGTTCTTTATCATTTGGGAAAACGTGAAGCAATCAAATTTGACATTGATGACGAAGAAGATGAAGATGATGAAAATAGTGAACTTTCCGGGGACGAAGGGAAAATTTACGCAAGCGATGATGTGAGACCGGGTATTGTTCACAGAATTGACAAAGATACTTCCGGCTTGCTTCTGCTTGCCAAAGATGCAGAAGTCCACCCTAAACTTGCAATCCAATTTTCAAATCATACTATCAAAAGAGAATACTGGGCACTCGTATGGGGAAAATTCCCGGAAAATAACGGGACCATTGAAAGCAATATAGGTCGTTCAATGCAGAATCGCAAAACTTTTGCTGTTCTTAAACGTGGCGGTAAATACGCCCGAACTGATTATTTCGTAATGAAGGAATTTGGGTTTGCCTCACTTGTGAAATATAAACTGCATACAGGCAGAACTCATCAAATCCGTGTACACTCCACTCATTTGCATCATCCCATTATCGGCGATGAACAATATGGCGGCACCAAGATACTATACGGGGGGGAAATACCCAGAATGAAAATAAAAGCAAATCAATGTCTGAAAATTGCAAATCGCCAATTACTGCATGCCAAAACTATTGGTTTCTTTCATCCAGTTCTGAAAGAAGAAATGTTTTTCGAAACAGAATTACCCGAAGATTTCCGTCAAGTCCTTTCTATCTTGGAAGCATAAATTTTAGAAGTGAACTAACTACTTCAATAAAGCAATCAATTTACTCAGTAAAAGCGGTTTGACTTCTTCCATAGAAATTTCTTGCCCCAATTCTTTGCTAAGCGAAGTTACGCCTTTGTCTGTAAAGCCGCAGGGATTAATGTAATCGAAATATGCTAAATTCGTATTCACATTGAAGGCAAATCCGTGCATTGTAACCCCTCTAGAAACCCTTACACCAATTGCGCAAATTTTCCTTGCTTGACCGGGTATCTCTGCATCCAACCAAACTCCGGTGGCACCTTCAAGTCTTGAACCGGCAAGCCCGAACATTTTTATTGTCTGGATAATACTTTCTTCAAGAATATATACATATTTTTTTACGCCGATTTTATGCTTGTCTAGGTCAATTATTGGATAACCTACGATTTGACCGGGTCCGTGGTAGGTAATATCCCCGCCACGGTTTGTCTTGAAAAATTCGGCATCTTTTGCCTGCAATTGCAAAGCACTAATAAGCAGATTCTGTTCATCTCCACTTTTACCCAGAGTGTAAACATGTGGATGTTCCACAAAGAGAATATATTCAGGAAATTGCTCGTATTCAGGAGCGTTATTAACTTTTTTGGTAACAATTTCCGAATGCAATTTATCCTGATAATCCCAGGCATCTTTATAGTTAATTGTACCTAAATCTCTGAAAACAATGTTATTTGACATAAAATTCATTTTTATTAGATTACAAAATTACGGATAAATCTTTGAAGTGAAAGTGAAAGTGAAAGTGAAAGTGAAGAATCCATGTATTTCCGTAGAGACAGGTCTCAGACCTGTCTCTACTAAAAGCTATATTTTTACAAACTTAAATGGTTTTGGTTGATTATTAAATTTTAGGAAATAAATTCCCGGTTGAAGTCTGGATACATCTATTTGTAGAGGTAATTCATGAATTGCCTCTATCGGTACAACATTTTTCCCGAAAATATCGAATATCTCAAAACTCACAGACCCTTCAGGAATTCGAGAAAGCGAAAATGAAGAAAAAACAGGATTTGGGTAAATTGATATTTCATTTGTATATGTTTCATTTACCGATACAGGATGGTCTCGGGTATATCTATAAACATAATTCGATTGATTAGGAGACAATCCTATTGCTGTATATTGGTCGATACACAAAACATGGTCTATTTCAGTTGAATAACCCCATGGATGAAAACAAGTGTCCTTCACCCAATTTTGACCACCATCATAAGTCCACCATATATGTTGAAATGCACTTGCTATTCCTACTAAAGAATCTGCAAAAGACATTCGATAAACTCTATATGGACCAACATCGGTATCAAGAACTCTTTCCCAGCTTTTCCCACCATCTGTAGTCCTGTCGATTATTTGTGTATAAGTTGTTGTCATTCCTCCCTTATCTTTACCTCCATATTTAAAACCTAAATTCGAGTTTACAAAATAATAACCTAATGATTCATAAGGTTTATATTTTTGATCTTTATATACTTCCCAGGTTATTCCATAATCAGTTGATTTATGAATATAATTGCAAGAATCAGGATATATTCCGGTATAATATTTATTTTGAGTTGAATCATAGTAACTATACTTACCAATTTCAATTAAGATAAATCCATTATCTGATAAAGTAAAATAATATGATGGATTGTTATATATTTTTTTTGGATATGATTTATTAATCCAATTTATTCCTTTATCTGAAGAATAAAACATTTCTGTTTTACTATATTTATGATTTAACGAATCAAGTCTTGAAACTCCATCATTCTGTGTCATTAATAATTTATCTTCATCCCAAAAATTTATTAATGCAACTACTTCTTTATTCTCTCTTTGGTATAATGTGAAATTTTCTCCATTATCTGTTGAACGCCAATAATAACCGCTATCACAGCCAATCAACACAAGATTAGTACTTGGATATGCAAGTGGATAATAAGTATAAAGAAATTGATGACCATAATTAGATAAATTTGTGATTTTTTCTTCAGTCAAACTTTCTTTCCATGTCTTACCAGTATCATTACTTACAAATACTCTTGGGAAACCTCTATATATTTTTGCTGATGCAATTATATCCTTCTTATTTGGTGATTGAATTGATTGCCACGATACATTACCCCATCTTGGTTTTCCATCAATTGGAGGAATTTGTACCCATAATGAATCAACAAGTTCCCACTTACTTTCTGAAAGCAAGGTAAGTGGGAATAATAAGAATATTATTGTTATTTTAAAAAAAGATTTCATATTTTACTCAGGTTCACAAATAAAAGTACAAGGGTAAGGCCTTATATAGCAAGGCTCAATAGAACCACCTGAGTCAATTATTGTATATGTTTTTTCATATGGGGGATCGAAGTCTGTAGAAATCGTATATCTTTGCCAACAACAATTTGAGGGTCCACAATCTTTAAGTACCCTAACTGAAGGATACCAAACACTATCGATTTGATTATTATCATCCTTAAAATATTGGTACCAGCCGGGGTCGAAAAAATCACTCCAGCAAGAAGCTTTGAATATTCTATAATGAGTATTACTATCCCCTGGTTGAGGATAATTATTAAATGCATTTTTAAGTAAATAATCCACAACAGCATTATGAATGGCGAAAACGTTTAGATTACATTGATTGCAAGGAGAAAGAGAATCAATTTCAATCTCATCTATTGAAATATCATTGAAAGTAGCTTCTTCATATTCAGGACAAGGATATGTTTCACGATATTTATATGCAACGTTTACAAAACAATTAGGACAATTTGGAATTGGAACAGGTAAAGGACTGTCCTCAGGGACTTCCCATTTCGCATCATCACATGGAGGATAGCATAATCTATCTTGATTTGGTGCAAACATAATGTTATCGCAAAAACTAATACAATTACAAGGAACAAAATTTTCATTATATGTTGAATCTGTACCATCCCATTCATCACCCATGTAATAAACAGTATCTTGTTTCTGATATTTATTCCATACCAAAACTAAAGAATCAATATTTAATGAATTGTCACTTTCTAAATAAAGGAATTTATTCGATTGGCAACAATATGTATGAGTATAATTATTACATAATTGATTTAGGGAATCTAAACATCTTCCCGTTGAATAAAACACGAAAAAGGTTCCTAAGTATTGCCCATTATATTCAAATGCACCTCCATCAGGAGCACCCCATGGAGCATATTCGGGATGTTCTGTTCTTACTTCATTATACAAAATTCTTTGGAAATTTTGAATTATTTCTCCTTGTGTTCTTTTCTTACAACCTTCACCTTCATAAATAATGGCGGTGACATTAGTTTCATAAACATAGAAGGGATTTTGATTTAAATCATACAATGTTTTAAGTCTATCGTGATAAACAATCCAATAACAACAATGACCTAAACTTTCATCAGCAGGTAGAAAATCATCTGAACATATTTTTTTATAGTTTGGTTCTGTACTCCAGTCAGGAATAATATAAGAATCATATCCACCATAATGATAATTTATTGTTCCTCGTCCTAAGCATGGTGCAGGTGTTTTAATATTTATTGGAGGTGAATCCTGAGAGAATAGATTGGAATTAGACAGCATTGAGAAAGTAAGAATAATCAAAAAGTATTTTTTAATATATATATATATATATTAAGGACTTATGAAGTTTGATAAAATTTGAAAGTGGGAAAAGCATAATAATCACTCCTTATAAAAAAGTAAAAAATTATTAATGCCAAATTAAAGAAAAAGAAACAAATAACAATAAAAAAAAATTATTTTTATCATCAAAGATTTCATTCATCCGATGACTGTCAGTCATCGGATGAATAACAGCTAAGTATATTTATTTCAACTTAACATTAATGTGATTTTCAGCAAAATATGATGAACGTACGAGAGGACCGCTTTCGATATACTGAAATCCTTTCTGCAAGCCAATTTCTTTATATTTTGCAAACTGGTCCGGATGTACATATTCAATAACCGGATAATGAGATAAGGTAGGCTGCAAATATTGTCCGATTGTCATTACTTTAACGCCAACATTAAGCAAATCATCCATTGTTTGGAATACTTCTTCTTCAGTTTCTCCAACTCCAACCATAATACCTGACTTCGCAATTATTTTGGAATTTGCAATGTAGCTAAGAACATTTAGCGAAGTATCGTATTTTGCTTTACTGCGTAATTTTGGAGTCAGACTGCGAGTTGTTTCCAAATTATGCGAAATTACATTTGGTTCAGCATCTATAACAATTTGAGTGAAATCATTATGACCATTAAAGTCCGGTATTAATCCTTCGATTGTGATATCAGGATTGCGAAGTTTAATTTCAGTAATCGTTTTTGCCCAATGTCCTGCACCGAAATCAGGTAAGTCATCTCTATCAACAGAGGTTAGTACGCAATGCTTAAGTTTAAGTGCCCTAATAGAGTTGGCAACTTTAATATGTTCATTCGGATCCGGAGGCAAAGGACGACCTGGATCCACATTGCAGAATTTACAATGTCTGGTGCAAATATTGCCCAGAATCATTATTGTTGCTGTGCCTCTGCTCCAACATTCATATTTATTGGGACAATCTCCGCTGGTGCAAATTGTATTAAGTCCATTTGAGCGAATTTGTTCTTGAACTTCTCTGAATTCACTGCCATGTCCGATTTTTATTTTCAGCCATTCCGGCTTACGTAAAATTTGTAATCTATCTTGTTTATGCATAAATATATATCTTTTTTAAAAATAACAAAAAAATTAAATATTCTTGCTAATAATCGCTTTATGAATTACCCTGCGAAGAGTTCTGATTCGTTCTTCTTCGGGTAAACCGGCAATAAATTTATTTAAGTCTATATCATTTTCGGATTTCAGATTATTATATACCATCTCAATTACTCTCATTGGAAAGGTATCATCTGAAATATAAAGTTCTTTCTCTTCCATCAAATCTTCAGCAGAACGGAAGCAGCTAGTTGCAATTTGTTCTAATCCGGCATAATCAGGATTGCTGTTGATATTACCTTGCACATAATGTTGCTCGCATAAGTTAAGAGCCTCATCCTGATTAGCAAATGCCCATTCTGCCGATTTTGTAATACCTGCTAAGAGCAAATGTATGTTTGCACTGCCATCTGGTGTTCTGATTTCTACAGTCTGACGAGAAACTGCTTCTTTGCAATCATCATCTTCGCACTTAGGATTGATTTTATTTGATAATGAACCTACATTTGCCCATGCAAGAGGAACACGAATCATTGCACTACGATTCATTTCGCTCCAGCAAACCTTTGTAGGTGCTTCCTGATTCGGCACTAAACGGAGATATGATCCTGAAACTGTATTTCCGAATGCAGTGAGTGATGTTGCATATCTTGTGATGCCGCCAATTAAAGTTTTTGCTTCGGTTGATAATGTCTGATTATCGTTTATCATCACATTCTGACCGTTACGATAAAGTGCCAAATGGAAATGCAAACCATTCCCAGCGTGACCTACTTCTAATTTTGGATAAAAAGTAGCAATGGCATTATGACGGAAACAAATATTACGGATTATCCACATTGCAACAACGGAAATATCTGCTGCTTCCTCGACAGGAGTGAGCAGAAACTCTACTTCAACCTGTTCGGCATTTTTGCCGTTAAACTGAGGAAATTCACTTTGAATTTTTTCGATTGCACCAACTTCATAATGTGCATATTTGATGAATCCGGTTGTAGTGGATATTGCCCTAACAATTTCGTCCAAAATTTCAGCACTTTTCACAAAAGGAGAACTAGAATGATAACCGGATTGTGGTGAAAGTTTGTAATTTTCCGATTTTGGTTCCTGGATAATGTAAAATTCTAATTCGGAAAGTGCATAAAGTTTTACTCCGAATTTTTCTTCCAAATCATTTGCAGTTTTTAGTAAAATATTGTCCGGAGCGAATGGAGCTAGTTCGCCATCTTTATCGAAAAATCGGCATACGAAATCCAAACTTGTATAATCGAATGGATTCAAGAATGCTGTGCGGTAAGACGGCACAACATATAAGTCGCTTTTTCCGGTATCTACGACACCTTTGAATAGAGATGAGCCATCTACTCTCTCTCCGTCACTTAAAATATGCTCTGCATGTTCTTGATTAGTGATGGGAATACGTAAATCCTTGATTTTACCATCCCAGCCCGTATAATGAAAAGTAATTTTTTCAATATTTCTTTCTTCGATAACCTTTAATAAATCTTGAGTTGTCCACTCATATTTGTTCTTTCCCGTAATTTTTTCAATAGGGTTAGATAAAGCTAAATTAACATTATTTTTCATAATCTTTCTAATTGATTAATTCATAGAATTCAAAATTATGAAATTATATTTTAATAAAAGGAATTACTCCATTTTGAAATTTCAAGAAATATACCCCTGTCGGCATTACTGACACATCGATTTTTTGTAGTGACACTCAATTTATTGTGTATCTACTGTCATCACATCAATCCGCAGCACATCAAAAATTTGGATTTCCTATAGGGAACTTTCAAGCATGTTCCTTACAGCAATATAGTCCGATGCAGGAATTGAGAAGTTTGTAATATCAACTAAGTGAACGATTTCCTTCACTGACAATGTGGAATTAAATTCCAATTTTATTCATTCTTTATTTAAGCTTTTTCCTGTGTTTTTATAATGCTTTCATTAAATTGGTTTCATGTTGTTGAGATTTGATTATTAATTGCTGCAAAATAAAATATGAAAATGCGGTAAGTATTAGATTCAAATCATAAAAGAATACAGGAATTTTCCCAAAATATGTTTCACCCATTAAGGCTCTTGTTAAGTGTATAAAAAAAAATAATAATGAACGATAAAAGTCAGTATGCAATCATTATAATACAAATAGAAATAATTATTTAATATGGAAGTTAATATTTGGTTTTGGATTGGATTCAATCTTTTCGTTTTGTTGATGCTTGCATTGGATTTGGGTGTTTTCCACCGCAAATCTCACGAAGTTAGCGTTAAAGAAGCTCTGACATGGTCGGGAGTATGGATATTTCTGGCTTTATGTTTTAACGCATTCGTTTGGATGCAGTTTGGCGAAAAACAGGCATTAGACTTTTTCACGGGTTATTTAATCGAAAAAGCGCTGAGTGTGGACAATATTTTTGTATTCGTCCTTATTTTCTCGTATTTCCAAATTCCTGCAAAATATCAGCATAAAGTTCTCTTCTGGGGCATTATTGGTGCTCTCGTGATGCGTGTGATATTTATTTTTGCCGGAGTAGCTCTTTTAGCTAAATTCCATTGGTTAATCTATGTTTTCGGAGCAATATTATTTTACACAGGTATTAAAATGCTTACCGAAAAAGATAAGAAGATGGACCCGGAAAAAAATCCATTTTTTAAGTTTATCAAGAAGTTCGTTCCTGTTACTAACGACTTCCATGGGGATAAATTTTTCGTTAAGCAAGATGGTAAAAAATTTGCCACTCCATTATTTCTTGCTTTAATCGTAGTTGAGATTACAGATCTTATCTTTGCTGTAGATAGCATCCCCGCTATTCTGGCAATTACGCAGGAACAGTTCATTGTATACACATCGAATGTTTTTGCAATTCTTGGTCTTCGATCACTTTACTTTGCTTTAGCAAGGATAATTGACAGATTCAAGTATTTATCTGTAGGGTTAGCAATAATTCTGCTCTTTGTTGGTTTAAAGATGGTATCGGTAGATTTCTACAAAATCCCTGTACATATTTCTCTGATAATAATTGCATTTATATTAGCAACAAGTATTGTCTATTCATTGGTCAAGACTAAAAAGACATAAAATAGAAACATTTAAATTTTTTTGCTTCGTATTATTCCTAAACTGGATTAATTCGGATGAAGAAATTAAGAAAAAAGTACTTATAATTGGAGGCGGTATTGCAGGTCTTCCACCTTTCGCACAATCCGATAGGTGGGTTGTTCAAATGATTTGCAAAAAAGAGAAGCAGAAATTTGTGGGAAACTATTTACTTAACTATCATAAATTTCATCCTCTGGTCGCCCTTACGTAGGAAATATACCCCTGTAGGCAGTGCTGACACATCGATTTTTTGTAGAGACACTGAATTTTGTGTCTCTACGGAAATCACTTTCATACCCATTACATCATAAATTTGAATTTCTTGTAGGGAACTTACATGCATGTTCCTTACAGCAATATAGTCCGATGCAGGATTAGGGAAGATTGTAATATCCCCAAAGTGAATTCCTTCATTCACGGAAACATTTGGATTAAACTCATATGCACCAATATCAATTTTATCATCTTTGTAGCGAAGTAAAGGAGTATTCCCACCGTCAAATTCATTAAATGGTTTGAGTATATTACCTTTCACAAATCCATCAATCACAGTACCGGCATCTCTTCCGGGACTGTTTGCGAGTAGATGAAAATCTGAATTTGGTAAATCTTTGAAATTAGCAATTGTGATATCATCATTCACAATATTATTGGAAGAATCCAGTGTTGCGGGCGCCACAATAAGAAACCCACCTGTTTTTGCTCCGAGGAAGAAATTATTTTTGTAATATAATGTATCAATATCGGCAATTTGTATGAAACTGCCTTTATTCTTCCTGTTCACAATAGTATTATTGCAAATATAAAGATTATGTGGTCCTGGATTCTCTAATCCTTCCATACCGAATCCAATTATATTGGAATTTGCTGAATTTGGACCTTGCTCGATGATATTTCCGACAATGACCGCAGTCCCGCCATTAGGTAAATCAATATTTCTACTGTCCTCAGAGGATAAATTTGAAATACGATTATAGTATATAAAATTATTGCTGGCACGGCTTTTCAGTTCATGTCCCTGAGCAATTGCATCTAATGTTTCATTACAGCGGAAGTATAGTGTATCTATATGATTAATATAAACATTATGCTGATATCCGGGATTATCCACACTTCCATTATTCATAAATTTGCAAAATTCAATATTTACTCTACAGTTTGCAATTGTTCCTCCTTGCAAAATACCCATTTCATTATTGCTAAAAGTGCAGTTTCGTACCAACAAATTTGCACCTTCGAGTTTAATGCCCGCACCGTTATGGTCAGGTACTTTCGAATTGCTGAATTCAATATTTTCCACAAGTGTATTATTTCCAAGAATAACGAAAATACCTTTACCATTTGAGTGGTCATTTGCAATGAGAGTACCAGCTTTTAGAATTGGTTTCCCGTTCGCACCTCGAATAGATAAATTGTTTTTTGTCCAGGTAACTTGTTTATCATTTTCGTAAAGAGCGCTGTCAATTTTGATTACGTCTCCATCTTCTACCAAATTCATTATTTCACTGCAAAATTTATATGTTCGATTAGGTCCAACATTCCAAGTTTCAGCAAATGAAAAATTGTTTGCGAAAGTTAAGAGTAAGATAATTTGAAAAGAGATTTTCATTGAATTATATTAATTGATGAAATTAGTTATAGGCAAAACTAAGAAAATTTCCTTTCTTTTAATGTATTGTAAATTATTTTATTGTTATCTCGTCTTTTTACCTTTTATATATTAATTCATAAATAATGAAAAAATTCGAAGATGATGTGCAGGGTTTGCAAAATCTTGCTGAATCCATAAAGGTAATCAAAAAGGAAATCGGAAAGGTAATAATTGGACAACAGGACATCGTTGACCAACTTCTAATATCAATTTTTGCAAAAGGACATGTGCTTTTAATCGGTGTCCCCGGATTAGCTAAAACCCTTTTGATAAGAACGTTATCGCAAGCACTGGACCTCAATTTCAGCCGTATTCAGTTCACTCCTGACTTGATGCCCGGAGATATAACAGGTTCGGAAGTAATCGAAGAAAATATCTCCACAAAAGAGAAAATCTTCAAATTCATCAAAGGACCAATATTTGCAAATATCATTCTTGCTGATGAAATTAACAGAACTCCACCCAAGACACAATCTTCGCTTTTGCAGGCAATGGAAGAAAAGGAAGTGACTGCCGCAGGTCATACGTATAAACTTGAACCTCCTTTTTTCGTTCTTTCAACGCAAAATCCAATAGAACACGAGGGAACTTATCCTTTACCGGAAGCACAATTGGACCGCTTTATGTTCAATCTTTGGCTGGATTATCCTAGTTTGAGTGAAGAAATGGATATAGTACGATCCACAACATCTGAATTTTTACCCGAAGTGAAAAAAGTAATGTCATCAGAAGAAATCATTGATTATCAAAATCTTGTTAGAAGAGTTCCAGTAGCAGACAATGTTGTGAAATTTGCTGTGGAACTGGTTCGTTCCACCAGACCTGAATCGACTAAATCGCAAATGGTGAAAGATTTCGTAAGCTATGGAGCAGGTCCACGTGGTTCTCAATATTTGATTTTGGGTGCAAAATCACGTGCAGCACTGCTGGGTAAATTTTCTCCGGATATTGATGATGTGAAAGCGGTTGCTTTGCCCGTTTTACGTCACCGTTTAGTCACGAATTTCAATGCTGAAGCAGAAAATTTGTCTGCATCTGATATTATACAAAAACTTGTTAATGAAATCAAGGTATAGTATGCTACACTTAAATGCAGTAAGAACTTCCGAAGTTTTAAATAATGCAAAAGGGCAGAATGTTGCAGTAATTGGTGATATTATGCTCGATAGATTTTTCTGGGGAAATGTTTCCAGAATAAGTCCCGAGGCACCTGTGCCTGTTGTGGAATTGAATAATGAAACGTTCCATTTGGGAGGAGCTGCAAATGTAGCTGCCAATTTCAAAACACTTGGTTTGAATCCGATTCTGATGGGTGTGCTTGGAAATGATAATTCCGGTCGTGATTTCATTGAACTTTGTAAATCAATGAATCTGGAAACATCAGGTTTGTATTCATCTAGTGATAGACCTACTACAGTAAAAACCCGCATCATTGCAAATAATCAGCATGTAGCAAGAGTTGACAGAGAAATTAATCATTATATTTCTGAAGACATTCAGAATTTTTTCATGAATTATCTGGAAAATATTCAGAATCTGAAAGCAATCATTTTTGAAGATTATAACAAAGGTATGCTGCCCAAAGAATTTATCAGTAAAGTTGTGGATTATGCAAATGACAACGGCATAATCATCACAGTTGATCCTAAACAGGATAATTTCTTTGATTATAAGCATGTTACTTTGTTTAAACCAAATAAAAAGGAAGCTCAAAACGCATTAGGCTATGCGCTAGATACAGATGAAAATATCCGTAAAGCTGGTTTGGAATTGCTTTCACGGTTGGATTGCCAGAACGTTCTTATCACACTTGGCTCGATGGGTATGATGCTGTTCCAGCAGGATGGAAATATCTTTTCAGTGCCGACTCGTGCAAGAAAAGTTGCAGATGTTTCAGGAGCAGGGGATACAGCGATTGCATCTTTTACTGCTACGTACATAGGTGGAGGCTCGTCTTCGGAATCCGCATCTGTTGCAAATTTTGCTTCAGGAACAGTTTGTGAGCAGCCGGGTGTTGTACCTATAGAAATCCCTGATTTGCTTGCAGCAATTGAACGCAATGGCGGTAATTAGAATTATTGAAAAAAGAAGTTACATAAAAATTTTTAGTATATGGAATCAAATTACAAATCATTTCAGTATATCGAGATGCTACCCGAACTTGTTGGGCAGGAAGTTGAACTTAAAGGCTGGGCAGCAAATAAGACAGGAAAAGGAAAATTAGTATTCATCATAATGCGTGATGGAACAGGAATCGCTCAAGCAGTTGTATTCAAAGGAAATGTATCCGAAGAAATCTTTGAAGCTGCAAAATCACTAACTCAGGAATCATCTTTCAAAATTAAAGGAACTGTACGTCAGGACGACAGAGCTCCCGGTGGATTTGAAATAGATGTGACGGATTTGCAGGTTTATCATATTTCCAAGGATTATCCTATTACTCCGAAAGACCATGGAGATGCATTCTTAATGGAAAATCGCCACTTGTGGCTACGTTCCACTCGTCAGCATGCTATTATGCGGGTTCGAGCAACTGTTATTAAAGCAATCAAAGACTTTTTCGATGGAAATGGCTTTAAACAAATGGATTCTCCGATGCTAACTCCAAATGCAAGCGAAGGAACCTCCACTTTGTTCGAAACAAAATATTTCGATTTGGGCAGTGCTTATCTTTCACAATCAGGTCAGCTTTATGCAGAAGCAACTGCTCTGGCTTTAGGTAAGGTTTATACTTTCGGTCCGGCTTTCAGAGCTGAAAAATCCAAGACTCGCAAGCATTTAACTGAATTTTGGATGGTTGAACCGGAAATGGCTTTCTTCGATATTAATGATGATATGGATTTGGCAGAAGATTTGGTTGAATATATTGTTCAGACTGTTCTCAAAACTAATATGAAAGAACTCGTATTATTGGAAAGAGATATAGAAAAACTTGAAAAAATCCGCCGTCCATTCCATAGAATGAGTTATGACGATGCTGTTGAATGGCTTCAGAAGAACAATATTCCTCTGAAAAAGAAAGTCGATAATCAAGAAATTGAAATTCCATTCCCTTGGGGCGAAGATTTTGGTTCACCACAAGAAGAAGCAATAATGGAACAATTCGACAAGCCATGCATAATTCATCGTTATCCATCGGAAGTGAAAGCATTTTATATGAAACGTGACCCAAATAATGATAAAGTTGTTTTGGCAATGGATATGCTTGCACCCGAAAAAGGCGGCGAAATTATTGGCGGCAGCCAAAGAGAAGACGATGAACAATTGCTTCTCGAACGCATCCAGCGTGATAATTTGCCGGAAGATGCATTCCAATGGTACCTCGACTTACGCCGTTACGGCTCAGTACCTCATAGCGGATTCGGTCTCGGCGTGGAACGTGTTGTGAAATGGATAACCGGTGCGGCTCATATTCGTGAAGTGATTCCATTC
>Ga0154569_132_pt1 | contig 25530 bp, 23 predicted proteins | sample RifGroF2_FD_115998 | JGI IMG/M metagenome (GOLD analysis project Ga0154569, IMG submission 115998) | Ignavibacteria bacterium GWF2_33_9
GATTGCAATCCGAAAATAATTGCAATAATTAATATGTACGTTTTTTTCAATTTACACCATGTTTTTTCTACTATATACGAATGATAGACAATTTTTGTTACAAAAAGTTTAAGATGAAGAGATTTTTTTTGTTGTCATTCTGAACGTCAGCGAAGAATCCATGGATTTGTTTATCAAGTTTATCAAGTTTATCAAGTATAGCTGTTGTCATTCAGAGCGAAGCGAAGAATTTAGGGCAGTCATCCTCCCTCTATCAAGAGGGGGCAAGGGGGTGTGTCATTCAAAATTTATAATTCAAAATTCATAATTTCTTTGTAATTTGCAATTTCATAAACCGCAATATCTTATGAATCAATTAATTCTTGGTGACTGCCTCGAAGTGATGAGGAAAATGGACAGCGAAAGCGTTGACCTGATTTACCTCGACCCTCCTTTTTTCTCTAACCGCAATTATGAAGTAATTTGGGGCGACAAAGGCGAAATTCGTTCATTCGAAGACCGCTGGAGCGGTGGAATAGACCACTACATCGCCTGGCTGAAGGAAAGAGTAACAGAAATGCACCGATTGCTCAAACCCACAGGCTCTATTTACCTCCATTGCGACTGGCACGCTAACTCATATATCCGTGTTCTTATTCTAGATAAATTATTTGGTGAGAATAATTTTGGTAATGAAATTTCATGGATACGTTCAAATCCTAAAAGTCATGGTTCAAAAAGATTTCCAAACTGCAAAGATTCAATTTTCTTTTATACAAAATCTCAGAATTATAATTTTAATAAAGTATTTACTACGCATGATGAAGAATATGTATTAAGCAATTATAAATATATTGACGATGACGGAAGAAGATATACAACTATGCCATTATTGAATCCAAATGATAATAGACCTAATTTAACATATGAATTTTTAGGGCATACAAAAGTCTGGAGATGGACAAAAGAGAGGATGAGAAAAGCATATGAAGAGGGATTAATTGTTCAGACTGGACCTAATACTGTACCAAGATATAAACTATATTTAGAGGATTCAAAGGGTAAAACAATTACTGATAGTTGGTCAGATATAGATAATATATCGAAAAAGGAAGAAATCGGTTATCCAACCCAAAAACCGGAAAAACTTCTTGAAAGAATTATTTATGCAAGTTCGAACGAAGGCGATGTAATTCTTGACCCATTCGTAGGCGGCGGCACTACGGTTGTTGTTGCAGACAGATTAAAACGCAAATGGCTCGGGATTGACCAATCCGTCCAAGCAGTGAAAGTTTCCGAAATGCGGCTGAACAATCAGCAGGATTTATACTCAGAGCCCTTTTCTGTCATCCTCCACAAATACGATTACGATACTCTCCGCTACAAAGACGCTTTCGAGTTCGAAAAGTGGATTGTGGAAAGGTTCGACGGACTTGCTAACACCAAACAAAGAGGCGATTTGGGAATGGACGGAAGACGCAGGGACGGAACGCCAATTCAGGTGAAACGGTCAGACAACATCGGCAGAAACGTAATAGACAATTTCAAATCAGCTTGTGAACGATTCGACAAATCGCTTTACGAAAAAAACAAGAAAGCTGAAGAACCAATAGGTTATATCATAGCATTTTCCTTTGGCAAAGGAGCCATTCAGGAAGTTGCACGCCTAAAAAACGAAGAAAACGTAATCATCAAATTGGTAACTGTGGAAGAAATAGTTCCAATCGCCAAAAAGCCTAAATTAACCATAGAAATAGATGATTTGGGAACTGATGCCAAAGGACTGCGGGAAATCGAATTCACCGCCCAAACCGAAGCGGAAGTCGAATTTTACGGCTGGGATTGGGATTTCGTGGAAGGACAATCCTTCAAAGCCGAAGTCCTACTCGATAAAACCGGCAAGCAATCCTCTAAGTTCAAACCCGGCACCCACACAATCGCCGTCAAAGCAATAGATTTCGAAGGTCTCGAAGCAATCGAGGTTATAAAGTTGAAAGTAAATGGCAAGGTGGAGAGGGGATAGGGATGATTACAAAAAAAAACTTGCCCTAAGAACGCTGTGCAAATGGGAAGCGGGGCAAGTATGTTAACACAAAATTAAGAAAAAAAAATGAAACAGCATACAAATCAAGAAAAAAAAGAATATAATAAACCTCCTCTCACAAAAGAACTGCATATTAAGATGTTGAAAGAAAGAGGAATGATTTTTAGTAATGAAAAAAAAGCAAATTTTCTTTTTGAAAATATTAGTTATTATAGATTAAGTGGATATTGGTTCGAAGAATATTTAGATATTCAGGAGAAAACATGTTTCAAGGATAATACTTTATTTGAAGATGCTTTTGAAAGATACTGTTTCGATAAGGAATTAAGGAAATTAGTTTTTTCAGAAATAGAGAAAATTGAAGTTTCAATTAGAGCTCAAATTATAAATGTAATGAGTTTAGCATATGGACCATATTGGATTGATAATAATACTCTTTTTGTTGATGAATTAGAACGACGAGATTTCAAACAATCTTTGATAGATACTTTTATTAAAAGTGATGAATTATTTATTCGGTCTTTCAAAGAAAAATATTCAAATGATTTGCCACCAAGTTGGGAAATTTTAGAGTTAATTTCTTTTGGGAAATTATCAAAGTTATACAGAAATATACAATGTGCAGAAAAGGCAATTATTTCTAATTATTATGGTTTGCCTGAATATGTACTTGTGAAATGGCTTCACTCACTTGCCTATGTAAGAAATATATGTGCTCATCATACCAGGCTTTGGAATCGTCATATTTCAATTTCTCCAATCTTGCTCAGGCATTCGAAAAGAACTTGGTTAAAAGAACAAGTCAATAATAATAGAATATATTTTTCTTTATCTATAATTTTATTTTTTTTACAGACAATTAATCCTAATTCCTCTTTTAAACTTAAAATTTATAAGATAATTGAAAATTATCCAAAAATTAATATAATAAAAATGGGCTTTCCAATTAACTTTGAAAAAGAAGTTCTGTGGAAAAGATAGCACATTTTTTACATGCTGATTTTGCTCTATAATCACTACAACCTAACCGGATAAGAAATACGTGTAGTGAAGGGATAGGTATTTGTTAAGACAGGTCTGAGACCTTGTCTCTACGGAGATACATAAAACAGACCGGGACTCCTGCTTTCGCCCCGATTTCTTCCGGTCAGGCAGAAATAACATCCAAAATGAAGTAAAATACAATAAGAATCCCGCTTTCAAGCAGGATTCTTATTCAAGTCATTATCAATAACCTGTTTTAGAGGGAGCTGCAAAATTTTATTCAGCTATTCTAATATTAATTGTAATTTTTATTATGCGGTTCTTTTCTGAACTCCACTTTACGTCCCTAAACCATAAATCATTATCAAGTTCAATATTATTAATAAAAGTACCTGAATTATTGCCTTTTGCAATTTGATTATCGGCATAATCTTTCAAATCTTCCCATTCCGGATTACTTCCATTCGGACCAAACATATCCGGAAATTTCCGTGGATTAATATTCCAGAAACCATCAATATTTCCTTTGTCAACACAAACTAATTTACTAACAGAACTTGAAAACCAGCCTGCGTCTTCGTGTTTTTCTTTCACAACATTATAACCATGTTGTCCGATATTCTCATATTCAATAATAATTGTTCTGCTAAATGTAGGAGCTATCGAAAATAAAGAAAAAAATAATACTAATACAATTGTTTTCATACAATTCACCTAATTAATTTTTCAAATAATTTTTCACTATCACTTATTACAGTGGTATATTATCATGTTTCTTATAAGGATTCTTATCCACTTTGTTTTGCAGCAGATTGAATGCTTCAATTAAAATCGGACGTGTCCTGCTTGGCTCGATAACATCATCAATGTAACCGTAAGAAGCAGCTATGTATGGATTTCCGAATTTTTCATTATATTCATTAATAAGTTCATCTTCCCTAGCAACCGGGTCAGCAGCAGAATCAATTTCTTTCTTAAAGATAATTTCCACTGCACCTTTTGCACCCATTACGGCAATTTCTGCTGTAGGCCAAGCATAGTTCAGGTCACCACGAATATGCTTGCTGTTCATCACATCGTAAGCACCGCCATAAGCCTTGCGGGTAATAACTGTTACTTTTGGCACAGTTGCCTCAGAATATGCAAAGAGCAACTTTGCCCCATTTGTGATAATTCCGTTCCATTCCTGATCTGAGCCCGGCAAGAAGCCTGGAACATCTTCCAAAGTGAGAAGCGGAATATTGAATGCATCGCAGAAGCGGATGAAACGAGCTGCTTTCTTTGAAGAATTAATATCCAGTACTCCTGCCAAAACAGCAGGCTGATTGGCAATCACACCAATGGAACGCCCACCAAGGCGTATGAATCCGACAACGATATTCTGCGCATAATCTTTGTGTACTTCCAAGAATGTATCTTTATCAGAGATTTTATCAATTATATCACGAATATCATAAGGCTGATTTGGATTAGCAGGTACAATATAGTTCAATTCCTTATCCATTCTGTCATAAGGGTCGTCATTCGGAATAAATGGCGGTTCTTCAGCATTATTCTGGGGCAAATAACTCAAGAGCTTTTTAGTAATATTCAGAGCATCAATATCATTATTTGCAACAAAATGAGCAACTCCGCTTTTGGAAGCATGAGTATCGGCCCCGCCTAACTCTTCACTTGTCAACTCCTCATGAGTAACAGTTTTCACAACTTTCGGACCAGTCACGAACATATAGGAAGTGTCCTTGACCATAATAATGAAATCAGTGATAGCCGGGGAATAAACTGCCCCGCCGGCACATGGACCCATAATTACTGAAATTTGCGGTACAACACCTGAAGCAAGAGTATTCCGTAGGAAAATGTCAGCATAAGCACCGAGGGAAATCACTCCTTCCTGAACACGTGCACCGCCGGAATCGTTCAACCCGACAACAGGTACTCCGATTTTGGTTGCCATATCCATAATTTTGCAAATTTTACGTCCGTGCTGTTCAGCCAAAGAACCCCCAAGCACAGTGAAGTCCTGTGAAAATATCATCACTTTTCTTTGTGAAATGTTTCCAAAACCAGTCACAACACCGTCACCAAGGAAAACTTGTTTATCCAATCCGTAAGAATTGGAATGATGGTGCGCCAAAGCATCCATTTCATTGAAAGACTGTTTATCGGTTAGAAAATCAATTCTTTCACGTGCAGTGAGCTTGTTTTTGTCATGTTGTGACTGAATTCTTGCATCCCCACCTCCCAAAGCGGCTTTGTTCTTTAAATCTTTGAGTTTAGAGAGTTTTTGGTCTATTAAATACTTATTTTCGTCCATACTAATACAATTAAATTATCATTAAAAAATAAAATTAAAAAAAAAATGGCAAATAATTATGTTTTTAATAATTTTTTCATTAATTTCATTTTTTATAAAAATTACAATTTACAAAGATTTAGATAATGTTAAAAAGAATTTTAGTTGCGAATCGTGGTGAGATTGCAATTCGTATAATGAGAGCAGCAAAGGAATTAGACATTGAAACGATTGCTGTATATCATGAAGTAGATAAGAACAGTCATTATATTCACTTTGCTGATTTTGCAATGGAAATAACCGGACCAACACCCAAATCTGCTTATTTGGATTATGAGCAAATTATAAGCAAAGCCAAGCAAATTGGAGCTGATGCAATTCATCCCGGATATGGTTTCCTTTCTGAAAATGCTGTTTTTGCAAAGGCTTGTACTGAAAATGGAATAAAATTTATCGGTCCTTCGGCTAGTGCAATTGAATCAATGGGCAGCAAAACAAATGCTCGTGAGATTATGTCAGCAGCAGGAGTTCCCATAGTTCCCGGTACGAAGGAACCAATCAAAGACATAAATGCAGCAAAGCAAATTGCCGATGAAATTGGTTATCCGATTTTACTGAAAGCTTCTGCCGGTGGTGGCGGTAAAGGAATGCGTGCAGTTCATTCCGAAGATGAATTCGAAACAAATTTTGAATCTGCTCAGCGTGAAGCAAGCAAAGCCTTTGGTGATGATTCAATTTATATCGAAAAATTAATCATTAATCCTAAACATATAGAAATTCAAATTATTGCTGATTCTTATGGCAATTGTGTTTATCTTGGTGAAAGAGATTGTTCTATTCAGCGGCGTCATCAGAAATTGATTGAGGAATGTCCTTCAACAGTTCTGGATGCAGTTACTCGTGATAAAATGGGACAGGTTGCCGTTGCTGCTGCAAAAGCTGTGGGATACGAAAATGCGGGTACAATCGAATTCCTTTTCGATAAAGATAGAAACTTTTATTTTCTGGAAATGAATACTCGTTTGCAGGTGGAACATCCGGTAACTGAGATCGTTACACGTGTTGACTTAGTGAAAGAGCAAATAATGGTTGCAAGCGGGGAAAGACTGAGTATTTCGCAGGACGAAATACCGATATGCGGTCATGCAATTGAATGCAGAATTAATGCAGAAGATGTTTATAATGACTTCCTGCCGGATACTGGGAAAATTACTTTCATACAGGAACCTTCAGGAAATGGAGTTCGAATCGACAGCGGAATTGCCACAAATAGTGAAGTTACTGTGCATTTTGACCCGATGTTGGCTAAACTGATTTGCTTCGGTAAAAACAGAAGCGAAGCAATCGAAAAAATGACACGCTCACTCAAAAATTTCATAATTCACGGGATAAAAACAAATATTCCTTTCCACCTTGCAGTAATGAATCATCCACTTTTCCGTGAAGGTACTTTCGACACAGGTTTTCTGGAAAATGACTTCGATTTTTCCGTAATGGAATATATCCCTGATGAAAACATTGAATCACTTGCAGCAATTATAGGGTATTTCATCCATGATTTGAAGAATAAATCCCTGCCGATTAAATCACAGCAAAGCATAAGCAAATGGAAAGAGAAACAACTTTTAACCAGAAGGATTGTGTAGGAGTTTATTATGAATGAATTTATAGTAAAGATATTAGATAAAGTTTTCAGCATTGCACAATCCCCCGATGGGAAAATAATATTCGTAAACGATAAACCTTACCATATTGAATTACTCAAAAAACTTGGGAATAGTTATAAGGTATTCAATGTGAACGGAAAAAATTTTAGAGTTGGAATTGATGAACTCGATGACGACCAGTTTAAGTTGCATCTGGAGAATCGTGACTTAATCGTGCAGTCAATTAATTCAAATGCGGAAGTGCTGGAAAAATACATGAAAACTTCTTCAGGAAGTGCCGGTGGTGCATCAAAGATTAAAGCACCAATGCCCGGACTTGTCGTGAAAATCCTGAAGCATGAAAATGATACTGTAAAAAAAGGTGAAACAGTTGCCATAATAGAAGCGATGAAGATGGAAAATTCAATAAAGTCTCCTATGGATGGAACAATTCAAACCGTTAAAATTACAGAAGGGAAGCCTGTAAATAAAGATGAAATTATGTTCGAAATTGAATAAAATATCCCTCTTCGGAGGTATTTTATTTACATTCGTACTTCTATTAGGAATGGATGAATTAAATCTTTTTCTTAATTTACTTTGATAATCCAATTTGACCTAAATTAATTTTCATTCATTTTGATACAAAATCGTGTTTAATGTGTTATTAAAGTAAGATAAATTTACATTTTGTAAATTTTGGATAATTTTGCTTTATTATGAAGGTGACAAAATGAAAAAGTTACTGTTAGTATTGATTATATTCCTCATTCCTTTTATTTCTATTCCGCTCAATGCTGCCTGGATTGATAAAGGAGATCATAAAGAATTAGACAGAAAAATTTCCGGAACAAATGTAATAGCTTTTGATGAAGCAGGAAAGTATTTCTATACTTTCAGTGGTGATACTTGTCTAAGGAAGTGGAATTATTTTTCAGCTGAGGTTACTGATAGTTTGAAAATCAAATATCATGGTAAATATTTGTCCTGTTTTTTTTCTTCAGATAAGAAAGTCTTCGGAATAGCTTATAATTCTGGTGGTTGGGATTTTACTAATACCATAATATTTGAGGCATATAATCTAAACACTTTTGAAAAATTGGATAGTGCAGTTAAAACAGTTTGGAATCCTGGTGGTGATCATGGATACTATGTTTATAATTATTTTAATAAATTAGATTATTCATTTAATAATCATTATTTTATAATTGGTTTTGGTTATTCCCAATCATCGACAACAATGGGGATAACAGATTATACCTATAACGGAAGTTTATTTACTATTTCAGGCATTGATAATAAACAAAATATCTTAGCTGAAGGATTCATCAATAATTTTAATGTATACCAAAATCAAAACAGATCTGTGTATATTACTGCTAGAGGATATTCTTCGGATCAGAATGATTATGACTATTTATCTGTATATATTTCAGATACTACTTTTACACATTCTCAAAAAATTATAGATTATTCAAAAAGCTTAGGCTCTACTTCCACTTACTATGAAATCAGAAATGCAATTCTCAATCAACATGATTCATGTGCTTACTTGACCTCAGAAAATTCCAAAATTCTTAGAACATATGATTATGCTGCAAAGAAATTTTTGAAGGAATATACCATGCCTGCAACTACAGCCTATTGGATTAATATGTCTGATGATTCAAGGTTTTTATTCTTACCATATTTTAATCATTTGAGAATTTTACATCCGCAAACTAAAACTCAAATTGCAGAATTCAATTTTGATGCAGATTTAATTTCATATGCATATAATGTAGAAAATAACGCATTAATATCACTATCGAAAAGCAATACAATAGAATTGAGATATCCCGAAGAATTTGTTATAGAAAATGATTTTATTGTATCAGATACCCTGACATATGAAAACACTCCTATCACTTATTATTATAATGGTCCAAAGAAAATAATGAAATATTTGTGGGATTTTGGTGATGGAACAACTAGTGAAGAGAGATGTCCAAATCATTCTTATTTAAATATTGGAACATACACAGTTAAACTTAATATCAAAGATATTGATAATAATATCACGGATATGGAAAAACAGAATTTAATCAGAATTATTGATACTTTAACAGCAGATTTCATTGTTCAGTACCAAGATCCAAAGGATTATCATAATATAGTTTTCAAAAATCTTTCAAAAGGAGACATAAGGAATATTACCTGGGATTTTGGAGATGGAAGTAAAATCGAACATTCATTTAATGCTAATCACAGTTATGCATTTGATGGTTTTTATAATGTTTCACTGACAATTGAAGATGAGAAAGCAACTAAAACTATAATCAGAAAAGTTGTCAATGTTCTAGAAGTACCTGCAATTCTATCATACGTAACGCCACAAGATTCTATCATTCAAGGCTTTAGTAAAGAAAATCCATCTCCTAATTCATTGGTTAATGTAAATTTTGTTTTTGAAATATCTCCAAATAAAAATTATTATGTAAATACTAACTGGTATATTAATACACAAATTGGTGTTTTTAGTGGTTCTCGATTAACGATATCCGATTCAACTTTCCGTCAAATTAAAGATGATGAATCAATAATAACAAATTATAATAATAAATGTAGATGGTATTTTGACAATGAAGGGGTCTATTTATACAATGGTTCCAATTTTTATAAATACAATTTGTTATTGGATACAGTTTTAAAACATTTTACAGCAGACAATTATACACATTTTCTTTATATTCCAGATTCAACTTTATTAAGGTTATATTTGAATCCTGACAAGAAGAACGCTTTGCTGAAACGATATTCTTGGCAAGGAGATTCATTATGGTCAAGAAATTTGCCGGTTTATTCAAATCATTTATGGGATTTGAATAAAGAAATGATTTTATATACTGGTCAGGAAAATTCAGGTATAAATTTTTATAAATATGATTTTAATGGAAATTTACTTGACACCTTTAAAATTTCAATTAATTGTAACAATCCTAAATTAATCTTAACACAATCAGGAAGTGAAATATATTTTGAAAATTATGGAAATTCAGTTATGATTTATAAAATTGTAGATAATCTTCTTAAGGATAGTTTGCTTCTGACAAATTATTTACAGATTTTTTACGATAATGATTATCAATATGCAGCAATACAACCAAAATTATTTAAAGAAAAATACATTGCAATTACAGGTCAATCTCCTTTACCCGGCTATATTATTTTAGACACAAATTTAAAAATAATATATAATAAACGTTTTCCAAATGTTAGACAAAAGTTCGCACAAATTCAAATTATATCAAAAAACGTTGTACAAATGGAATATTTAAGTTTCCTATCTTCAAGTGATACTAAAATATCAATATTGACAGATACAATTCCGGATGGGATTTTAGATATACCTGATTCATCTGATTCAATAAATGATAGTATACCATTGCTTTCTGAAATCCAGATTCTTCCTAATCCTGCAAGTGACAATGTGGAGTTTATTTTACCTAAGAATACTGAAATTGGAACCTTGAAAGTATTCAATATGCAATCACAGCTAATATATTCCAAAGAGGGTATTTGGGACAGATTCACCTTGAATTCACAAATATTTCCACCGGGAGTATATTACTGCATTTTCACTACAAATAAATCACAAAAAGTAATAACACAGAAATTTATAGTGGTGAGGTAATATAATTAGCTACTTATCCCAGCAAATTTTCTAATGCAGAATCAAGTTCGGGGAATTTGAAGTGGAACATTTTGGTTTCGAGTCTTTTGGAACTTACCCTTTGCGAAGCAGTTACCATATAGCTGCTTTCACCTAATATTAATTTCAGCGCCAATTCAGGAACTCTGAAAAGAGCAGGTCTATGCAAAGTTTTACCTAATTCTTTTGCAAAATCTTTCATCGTAACCGGATTTGGTGCGACAAGATTGTAGGCACCTTCGTAGCGGGAATTTTCAGACATTTCTATTATTGCATTGACATAGTCTTGAATATGAATCCACGAAAAATACTGCTCTCCGCTACCAATAGGACCACCAACGAAAAAGCGGAATGCCGGCAGCATCTTTGCCAATGCGCCAAAGTGCTTATCCAGCACAACACCTATACGTGGATTTACTAATCTAATATTTGAATTAACATTCTGAGAGGCTCTTTCCCAGTCATAGCAAAGCTTTGCAAGAAAATCTTCCCCTGCAGAGCAATGTTCGTCCAGCAATTTATCGCCCTGGTCTCCATAGTAACCAATTGCAGAAGTAGAAATCAATGTCTTTTCTTCCGAAAATTGGTTCATCAAATCAATGATATGATTAGTAGTAACTATTCTCGAATTATACATCATAGACTTATAGGCATGAGTCCATCTGCCGGAAGCAATATTGCTCCCGGCTAAATTGATGACTACATCAGCTTCTTTGAAAATTGAAAGTAATGAATTTGTATTCTTTTGAGAGAAGTCGCTATGAGCAGTTGCATTTGGTAAAACCTTACGGGAATGTTCAGGATTACGGGAAATATTACAAAATTCATGATCTCTTGCAACTATTTCTTTAGCAATTGCTTTGCCTAAAGCACCTGTCCCACCTACGAGTACAAATTTCATAAAATACCTTACTGAGAATGTTCAGTTAAAAATCTGTCTGCATCAATCGAAGCGGCACATCCGCTGCCTGCAGCAGTAATTGCTTGTCTGTATGTTGGGTCTTGCACATCTCCGCAGGCAAAAACACCCTCTATATTTGTATATGTCGATTTCCCTAATGTTTTGATATATCCCACATCATCTGTTTCAATCACATCCTGGAATAATAAAGTGTTTGGTGTATGACCAATTGCAAGGAAAACTCCGTCCACTTGGTGTTCAGTAACTTCTTTGGTTTTTACATTGCGAATTTTTACACCTGTGAGTGATTTCATCATCATTTTTTCTTCACCCAAAAATTCATCTATAACAGAATCAAGCATCAATGAAATTTTAGGGTGTTCTTTCACTCTATCCAGCATAATTTTAGATGCTCTGAATTCATCACGACGATGAATTAAAGTAACAGATTCGGCAAAGTGAGTTAAATAAAGTGCATCTTCCATTGCAGTATCTCCACCGCCAACAACAAACACTTTTTTGCCACGATAAAAGAAGCCGTCACACGTAGCACATCCGCTAATACCATAACCGTAAAATTTATGTTCGGATGGAATATTCAGTTTTTTTGCACTTGCTCCTGTTGCAATAATTACTGCATCAGCAGTATATTCTTTGTCGGCATCACTTTTAATTTTAAAAGGTCTGGAACTAAAATCTACGTCAATTGCAGATTCAAAAACTGTTGCAGCATTGAATCTATTAGCTTGCTTGCGGAATATTTCCATCATTTCCGGGCCTTGAATTCCATCAGCAAATCCGGGATAATTCTCAACCTCAGTTGTTTGTGTTAATTGTCCTCCGGGCTGAGGTCCTTCTAACACAATTGTGGAACGATTAGCTCTTGCAGAATAAATTGCTGCAGTTAATCCTGCAGGCCCTGTACCAATAATAACAATTTGATAATTTTCAGTCATTTTTTCCTGTTTGTTTATTAATTAATATATAATTTTTTTAAGTTTTATAAGTTGATTTAATATTAACGTTTATAATTTTGAGTAATTTTAATATTGCTAAACAGCAATATGTATTAACGAATTTATATTAAATATCTTAACTATATAAAAATTAATTTCCGTAATTTAGTAAAAAAAATTGAGATACAAATGTCTGAAAATATTTGGGAGTCATATCACACTAGGCGAACTGAAGGAAATGAAAAAGTAATGGGGCAGAATTTCACTCCATATAAGCGATTTTATTCTCTGGACACTTTATGTTATCAGGAGGGGACTATACCTGAAAAGTATAAGGAGTTAATGGGTTTAACAGCATCGCTGGTACTTCGTTGCAAAGATTGTGTACTTTATCATATTGAACAATCCATCGAAGCAGGAGCTAACCGAGAAGAGTTGAACGAAGCTATGAACATTTCAGTTGTTGTGGGCGGTTCCATTGTGATTCCGGAACTGAGATTTGCTTTAACAGCGATTGATGAATACTATCAAATACATTAAAATAAATTTCGTTTCACTAATAAAAATTTAATCTTATGGATATTTTAAATGAAAATTCAGCTGCCTATATAATCTTTGGTGTGACCATTGCTTTGAGTTTATTCATACTTTATGTAAGAAGGGATTTGTTTGATAAATTTGCTTTGGATCCATACTCTATAAGCCGTGGGAAGAAATATCCAACAATTTTGGTGAGTGGATTTATTCATGCAAATCTGACTCATTTGCTCTTTAATATGCTCACATTTTACTTTTTTGCATTCAATCTCTGCTCTATTGTTGGTGGAAAGGATTTTCTGATTATTTACCTTACATCTTTGATTATTGCAAACCTACCTTCAATAGTAAAACATAAAAATAATCCAGCATATAGGTCAATTGGTGCTTCAGGAGCAATCTCCGGAGTTCTTTTCTCATTCATTTTGTTTTCTCCTAATTCTACATTAATGATTTTCCCAATTCCTTTCCCATTGCCTGCATATATATTTGCTGTATTATATCTCATTTGGAGTTATTTCGCAGCAAAGCAATCCGGAGATTTCATAAATCATGATGCGCATTTTTGGGGAGCAATTGCTGGAATAATTATCACTATTTTATTAATTCCTGATTCAATAAGTATTTTCCTGAGTAATTTTTAATGAATATGAATAAACCAATATTTAAAGATATAGAAGAAGCACACAGACGAATTTCCGAGTTTATACATCGTACTCCGGTATTAACTTGCAAAAGTCTTGATACAATTGTTGGTGCTAATTTATATTTCAAATGCGAAAATTTCCAAAAAGTAGGTGCTTTCAAATTTCGTGGAGCGACTAATGCAGTACAACTTTTAACAGATGAAGAAATGAGTAAAGGTGTGGTTACACATTCTTCCGGTAATCATGCTCAGGCACTTGCACTCGCAGCTAAAATGAGGAAAATCAAGGCATATATTATTATGCCAAGTAATGCCCCGAAATCAAAAGTTGAAGCAGTTAAAGGATATGGTGGAAATGTCATTTTCTGCGAACCGACTTTGGTTGCAAGAGAAACTACTACACAGAAAGTTATTGATGAAACCGGAGCAAAGCTGATTCATCCTTATGATAATTTTAATATAATTGCAGGACAGGGAACTGCAGCAAAAGAATTGATTGAAGATGTTGGTTTTATGGATATTATTATGGCACCGGTTGGAGGAGGTGGTCTTTTGAGCGGTACGTCCATTTCAGCAAAAGAATTACTCCCGCATGCAAAAGTAATTGCTGCTGAACCAAAGAATGCAGATGATGCCTTTCAGTCCTTTTATTCCAAATCATTTATTCCGTCAGTAAATCCTAATACAATTGCTGATGGATTGAAGACTTCCTTGAGTGACCTTACTTTCTCTATTATTTTAGAAAAAGTTGATGAAATATTGCCTGTGAAAGAGGATACTATTGCAGAAGCGATGAAATTAATCTGGCAGAGAATGAAAATTATTATTGAGCCATCTTCGGCAGTACCACTTGCAGCAATTATGGAAAATCCTGAAGTATTTGCAAATAAAAAAGTAGGAATAATACTATCCGGTGGTAATTTGGATTTCGACAATCTTCCATTTAATTGATATTAATTATGCATACTTTTTCACAAAAATTAATAGATTTATACTCGCAAAATCGTAATCCCGAAACAGCAGTCTGGGCAAAGAAATATATGCGTGACCAATATGAATTCTTTGGAATTTCGAGCCCGGAAAGGAAAGTATTAATGAAGGTATTTTTTGCTGAAAATCTCTTGCCGGATTACAATGAATTACAGGAAATTATCGAAGATTTATGGAATGCATCAGAAAGAGAATTGCAGTATTTTGCAATGACATTACCTGAAAAATATAAACGCCGCTGGGGAATGGAGTTTGTTGAACTGATTGAGTTTATGGTGACAAACAAATCCTGGTGGGATACTGTTGATTTCATAGCATCGCATTTGGCAGGTTCTTATTTTAAGAAATTCCCAAATATGATTGAACCAAAAACAACTGAATGGATGCAATCAGGAAATATTTGGCTGCAAAGAGTTTGCATAATTTTCCAATTGAAATACAAGAAACAGATAAATGAAAATCTACTTTATAGTTTTTGCGAAGAAATGAAGGATTCAAAGGAATTTTTCATACAAAAGGCTATTGGCTGGGCTTTGAGAGAATATTCCAAGACTAATCCCGAGAGTGTTCTAGCCTTCGTTAATGAAACAGATTTGAAACCACTAAGTCAAAGAGAAGCAACCAGGATTATATACAAGAAGATTAAATGAAATTGAATGTTCGAGAAAAACAAAGTATTCTTTCACGTGCATATTAATTTTCACCTTTATCAAATCTTAAACTGATACTTGTCGGAGTGACTGGACTCGAACCAGCGACCCCTGCGTCCCGAACGCAGTACTCTACCGACTGAGCTACACTCCGATTTCTTCTAATTCAGGATGGATGATTTCGATAATTCGAAAATCATCTTCATCAGGTTTATACATTATTTTAACTTTTATGGAACGGGTAGGAATCTGATTAGTTCTGTCAGACCATTCAATGATTGTGATTGCTTCATCGTCATTCAGGTATTCATTGAAGCCAATTTCGAGTAATTCTGCTTCTTTTTCGAGCCGGTAAAGATCAATGTGGTAAATTGTCAGTGGTTTCTTATTGATTTTTGCATTATATTTATTGACAATAGTAAAAGTTGGGCTTGTAACAATTTCTTCAACGCCAAAATAATTACAAATTCCTTTTGTAAATTCTGTTTTACCTGTTCCTAAATCTCCGTAAAGAGCAACAATATCGCCAGGAGTAAGCCCTGCGGCAAACTTTTCAGCTGTATGTATTGTTTCTTCTTCAGAATTTGTATAAATTATCATTAACTTCTTTATTAATCGATTACAAATTTATCAATTTCCGAGAAAATAACAATTTGTTTAATTTAGAAGTTTAATAAATTAAATTTACTTCTATCTTCAAAACATAAATCTGCCACAAAATCAAAATTTTGTGTTGATTTGTAATATTATTATATTATTTTTGTTTTTATTGTAATGAACTTTTGTAACTTTCTCTATTATGTTGTCATTTAATATACGGAATTTACTATGTAAATTTTTCATTATCAGCATTATTTCACAAGTGCCGGGTTTGAGTTGTTTATATGGATATGATATTGTTCTTCAGGAAATTGCAAATTCATCCTTTCAAAATTATAACAATAATTATTTCGTAATTCCTGATTCACTTGCTCAATTAAAATTAACATATCAAAATAATTCCGGTTATCAGGAACTTAATATTGACAATATTTCACTTTATTCTGAATTTGATGGCCAGTATAATCTGAGATTTTTGAAAAATGCATTAAATACTTCCGAAGATTATCATTCCCAAAATACAACATTTAATCATAAGGATTCTTCAAGTTTCAACATGTTTTTATTTTCCAGTAATTATAACGGAATGTTTAAACTGAAATATTTTAAGAAAATAAAATCCCTTTATTTTATTTTGCATCCAACATTCGAAAGTTCCGGAGGATATTATGTACCAAGGAATTCGGAAGATAACTTTTTGGATTTGAAATTTTTGGAAAATTCTTCATTTCAAAATATTGGAATTAATGCTGCTGCAGGTTTCCAGAGTGAAAAAGCAAAAATCACTTTGAATATCCTACTTAACCGTTCTAAACTATACATACCCGTGAAAATTGATGATACAACTAATTTCAAACAGCAATTCACCTCATATAATTCCTTATTGAATTATCTTAATTTTGAGAATTCAATCAGTTCAAATCTGAAAATCAGCGGCAATTTTTTTATGCGGAATTTTTTGAGGGATTATGGTGCAACGTACGATTCATTAACTACTTTACGCAAGACTTTCAATTCAATGCTACAGGTTGATGAATTTAATTACGGTGGTAATTTTAATTTAGAAACTACTTTGCTAAATTTGAAATTACCATTCAATCTTAAATTCCATTATTCTCAAAATATATTCTTATTTTCCAATGCTTTCGAAAATAGCCGTGTCAGGACGGAAAGCGAAAGATTGAATATTTGTGCAGAACAAAATTTAGAAATTAATGAAAGTTTCATTACAGAATTTGCAGTCAGGTTAAAAAATCACAAAATTATTTACTCTGAATTTGGTGATTTACCGAAAAATATGTCTGCATTTGAATATTTGGCAAATTTTAAATATATGTTTTCCGATTCCTCTTTTATTAATTGTAAAATTGAAAATTATCCAATATTTCCTTTTGCTGCAAATTATTATCAAATTGCACCATATCAGTTAGAAAATCTGGATTTATCACCCGAAAACTGGTATGTATTGGATATAAAATATTATCAATCAGAAAACAAAAATTTCCATTTTAATTTATCTGCCAATATATCTTTTGGAGATAATTTGATTTATCCTAATTATCTCGATACTTTGACATATCAAATGAAATCAGATGCTTCTTGCAGTGCATTAGGTGGTTCTCTGGACTTATATTATAATCTTTTTGGAATAAAATTCAGTTCATTGACTAAAGTTTACTTTATTGATTTTTCAGATGAAAATTTATCGCTTGTGCAAAACTTTAGATTTCCCAAATTTTCAGAAACATTGTCTGTTTCCTTTTTATTTAATTTTGGTTTAAATATAACATTACAAGATAATTTCCGGACAGGACTAGCAAGTTATGATTATACTAATCACAAGAATATCACTTTGAATAATATGAATATCCTTGATTTATACCTTCAGCAAAAGATATATACTGAACAAATTTTCTTAGCAATCCGTAATCTGACAAATCAATACTTTGAATATAATTTTAGAATGCCCGAATCAGGATTAAATTTCCTTTTAGGAATTTCTTTGACTTTGTAATTTTTTTTTGTAATTTTACACATTTATTAAACCTGTAATGGCAAAGCATATAGAATACGAAATACAATATCTGAAAGGAGTAGGTCCACGCAGAGCTGAAGTCTTTGCGGAAGAAGGCATAAAAACTTTCAATGATTTGGCAGTATATTTCCCTCGAACATACATTGACCGCAGCAGTATGAGTTCCATTGCGGCTCTTGCAAAAATTCTAAAAAATGATAACGAAGAAAATCTGCGAAATGTAAAGTTTAATGAAATTTCATTCAAAAAGGAATATTCGATATTAGGCAAGGTAATCAATAAAAAGTTGACGGAGATCAACCGATTCAAAAAGATTTTGAATATTATTATTTCCGATGGAAGTGGTGTCAATTGCAAAATTGTATTCTTCAATCGTGCAGATTATTTCGATAAAGCTGTTGAAATCGGAAATTATTTGGTGGTGAGCGGGTATCCTGAAAATGATAAGTTTTTCGAAGTGAATTTTGTTCATCCAGAATTGGAAATTATTGATGAATCAGAGCAGGAACTTTATCAGAAAGGTGCAATTTTACCAAAATATAAACTTCCGGACGGTTTTGTTAAAGCTGGAATTAATCAAAGGTTATTGCGCAAAATTTTTCGAGATTTAATTAGTTCAAAAAAAATCATTCTTGATGAAACATTGCCTGAATCTCTTTTGCAGGAACTAAAATTGCCCGGAGTAGAAGAATGTTGCCAAATCCTTCACTTCCCTGATAATTTCCAAATATTGGAAGCTGCACGATATAGAATAAAATTCGAGGAATCTCTGCTGTTTCAACTTTCGCTGATATCATTAAGGAAAATTCAGGAAATCACTGAAACAGGATTAATAATTGAGAAAAATACAGAAAACGTGAAGCGGTTTTATAAAAATCTGCCATTTCAATTAACCCAGGGGCAAATCAATGCATTGAAAGATATTTTCGCAGATTTTGCTTCAGGTAAGCCCATGAATAGGTTATTACAGGGAGATGTTGGTTCCGGTAAAACAATTGTTTCGATGATAGCAATATTGGCAGTAGTGGATATGGGTTATCAAGTTGCTTTTATGGCACCAACTGAACTTTTAGCTGAACAGCATTTGCATACATTTGAAAAGTTTTTCGAAGGTTATAATATTAATATTGTACAACTTGTGGGTGGTCAAAAGAAGAAATTACGTGATGAAGTTAAAGTATCGATTGTAAGCGGAGAAGCTCAAATAATTTGCGGAACACATGCTCTTTTTCAATCGGATATCAATTTTAATAAATTAGGCTTTGTAATCATTGATGAACAGCATCGTTTCGGAGTTTCGCAGCGTGCTGAATTAATTGCTATGGCGAAAAAATCGCACTTCACAGCCGACATAATGCCTCATTCCCTTGTAATGAGTGCTACACCTATTCCTCGAACGTTGACTATGACCGCTTATGGAGATTTAGATGTTACGGTAATTAAGGAACGCCCTAAAAATCGAAAAGCCATTCTTACTAAGGTCGTTTATGAGCAAAACAGAGATAAAGTAAATGATTATATTAAATCCGAAATTAATTCCGGTCGGCAGTGCTATTTTGTATATCCACTGGTTGAAAAGTCCGAAAAAATGGAATTAAAAGCTGCAACTGAATATTACGAAGAATTAAAAGAAGGTATCTTTCGGGATTATAGAGTAGGATTACTTCACGGGCAAATGCTTTGGTATGAAAAAGAAGTCGCAATGCGTGAATTTTTGGATAAGAATTTTGATATATTAATTGCAACTACAGTGATTGAAGTAGGAATTGATATACCTAATGCTACAATAATGGTAATTGAAGAAGCAGACCGATTCGGACTTGCGCAATTACATCAACTGCGTGGAAGAGTGGGCAGAGGAGAGCACCAATCCACGTGCTTCCTCTTTACGAAAAATCATTTTCAATATCATATGAAATCTGCAAAAATTGACCTTCAGGACCGTAAAGCCGCAATAATCAGATTAAAAGCAATGGAAGAAACAACAGACGGTTTCAAAATATCTGAAATTGACTTGAAATTGCGTGGTCCCGGAGATGTGCTCGGAACAAGGCAGGCAGGTATGCCGCATTTCAAATATATTGATTTAATAACCGATGCAGATATAATTTCCTTCGGGAGAAAAATTGCTCAAAATCTCCTTAAAGATGATCCAAAACTTAATAAAGTTGAAAATATTCCACTCAAAAGAGCAGTCAAAGCCTATATAAATTCCGGTAAAGAATTTTTTGGCATTGCATAAACTATTCTAATGGAAATTATATGAGAACCCAATACCCAGCGTTTGCTTAATCTGCAATCGTGGACCTGTTCCAACCTGAGTTTTCACCCCGTCAATTGTTTTGAAAATAGGTATTGGAATATCTTGATCGTATATCATATTCAAATAAATATTTGCTGAAATATAACTGTTAATTTTCATATTTACAGTAGTTTCTGAATTAAAGTCAATGTTTTTTCTGTTCGATACTTTAGGGTCAGTGTAATTATTGAATAAATCAAGTTTAGTTGAAATGTCAATATTTTCCATAGGTGAAAAAGTAAAAGTCAAATTTGCAGCTGCTCCAAAATCGAATCTTGATGTTTCACCGGGAGTTATGATATTTCCGGCAGTATCCAAAACAGCTTTTTTGACGCCATAAGCACCAATATCAGCTAATTCCTGAGCTTTCACCAAAATCAGCCTTCCTGAGAGAGGATAAAATGAAATTGATAACTTTGGATTTGGTTTATAGTCAAAACCTGCTGCAATAATGAGATAAGCAGGAGCAAGGAATTTGGATACAATTGTTGAATCATTTGGATACTTATATCCATTCCAATATTGTGTTTGGAAAGATGCAGCAAATGAGTAATAATAATCTTTGAATGCTCTCAATCCATATTTTGATGTAAAATCAATTTTATCTTCACTTTTTCGGAAGGCATATTGGTCGGAAGTTTGGAACCCATATCCTGTGGTAAAAGAATTATCCCAGACAATGCTTGTATCTACGTTGTGATAATCGAAAGTATAACTGAAAAGTCCTGTCATGGCTATTTGATTTTCGCCGCCCTTAGCCCAGTTTGATATAGCCATTTCATTCAAAAACATACTCACGTTTCCTTTAGTATTCCATCCTCCGGTTGCTGCATAGATATGATTTTCACTGAAAATCCCAATAAAAAGAATAAGGATAATTAATTGTACTTTTTTCATAATCATCAATAAATAATGTTTAACATAAATACAAATTTAAGAAATCTGAAAAAAATAAAAATTTAATTAATGATTTTTCAGTAAACTTTTCTGTAATTTTTAATAGCCAAATTCGTATTTATAATGTAAAAAAAAATAAAAATATGAATTATAAATCAAATATCTTAATTATTCTTATATTTTTTCTTTCCATAACCTTTGCAAAAGCAGAAAATCTGAATAGGGTGCCAACTGTGGCATTCACTCAAAGCGGGAAATGGCATATTTATGATGAAAACGGTAAAGATATGTTCAAACCACTAAATTTTGTTAGATTAATAGGATACAGCGAAGACTTCTTTACAATTAATATTGCGATGGGTAAGGACACTTTATGCGGATTTATGACTAAAGACGGTAAAATTGCTTCTATACCAGATGCCAAATTAGTAGGACTTTTCAAAAATGGATTTGCACAATATGTTACCTGGTATAAAGGGACTGAAGATATTAAGAGATTTGGATATGTGCGTAATGATGGAGTACAGATTACTAAACCAATTTATCTAGAAGCAACTGTGTTTGGTGAAAACGGTCTTGCATTTGTAATGAATTGGGAAAAACGTGGATATATCGATGAATCAGGAAATTTTATTAAAGAATTTTCACATGGTTTTGGAGAAGCGTTTTCAGAAGGGAAAGCTGTCGTGCAGGACACTGCCGGCAAATTTGGCTTCATTGACGAAAATTTCAAGATCGTAATTCCTTTGGAATACGATGAAGCACATGATTTCCATGAAGGATTGAGCAGGATAAATAAGGATGCACTTTTTGGTTATATTGATACAATTGGACTTAGTTACATACCTCCCATTTTTATTCTTGCAACAGATTTCAAAGAAGGAAGGGCTTTTGTTGCAAAAGGAAATGCTATGGATAGTCTGCATTGGGCAATTTTGTCTCATGGCGGTAAGATTTTGACTGAATATCAATTCGATCAGATTAATGATTATTCACAGGGAATTGCTGCTGTTAAGCAAAATGGCAAATGGTTTTATGTTGATTTATGGGGTAAAAAATTTATCGAGAGAGATTGGAAATACTGCGATTCATTTGTTGATGGAATTGCACTTGCATTCGAAGATGGTGGCAAAGAAAGAAAGGGTTATATTAATATCGGTGGTGATTATCAATTTTTATTGCCGAAAGATGCAGAAAATATTATTGATTTGAGATTAAATAAGGCTGCCGAAAAGTAATTCCGACAGCCTTTAAGTTCGATTTAGTAAAACTAATTAGTAGCGATAGGAAATTCCCAATCTTCCGTCACTAAAACCACCACCTCCAAATTCTAAGTTTAATCCCCAATTTTTACTCCAGTAGTATCTGCCTCCGACTTGTCCTCTCAAGCGAAGTCCTGAAATTTCATCTTCATGGTAATCATAGTAGTCATCTCCATCCCAGATATAAAAGCTAGCGCCAAGACCAGCATAGAAATCAAAATTACTTGGAATTCTCATAATACTATTGAAATGGTAATTGGCAATAAAATGTAATCCAATCACATTTCTGTCCAATCTGTAAGTTTTCCAACTATGATAATAATTTCGGTAGGTTACTTCTCCACCTAAAGATACATTATTATGTACTGCATGGTCAAATCCCAAATATATAGGAATGCCATAATTCGAAAAACCGACACCTGCATTGAATTGATTTCTTCCTTTAGGTAATGGTGATTGAGCAAAAGAGCTCATTGATACAAATAGCATTAATGCTAAAATTGCTATAGATAATTTTGTTTTCATATCATTCCTCATGAATTATTTATTAAAAAAAATTTACTTACTTTTTCCTAAAAATACAGAAAAGATTATAATCTCCTGCTCTGAAACTGTCAATTTTTTTATTTTTTCCATTTTTCAACACGGAATATACCGGGAAAAATCCCGGAACATACTTAATTAAATTTTTTGATGCATATTTAAATCTGTCCCAATCAGTAATTTTATTTTCAATTCCAAATAAAATTGGTTTCCCCGAAGGAATTATTTGTAAAATTTCCAGATTGAACTTTTCAGCAACGTATTTGAAGGTATCTTTCGTGAAATATTGCATATGCTCCAAATCAACACGGTAAGTCAGATTATCGTGACGATTCACACCACAAGATCCATTTGGTGTCCATACTGAAATCAACCCACCTTTTTTGGTCATTTTTACAACATTTTCCATCAAAATCATCGGTTCCAAAGGATGTTCAATAATATCATTCATGGAAACAAGGTCGAAAAAATTATTGAAATTTAAAAAACTTATATCATTATGATACACATTATTTATTCCCAGATATTTCGCAATTTCAATAGAATCTGAATTGTATTCATTTCCAAATGGATGTCCACCCAGTTTTTTTATTAGATACAAATATCTTGCTCTTCCAAATCCTATATCGAAACAATTTGCACCATTAAAATCCATAAAACGAGATAATTCTTTAAGCCGTAAGTCACTCATTGGGTCTGTATACATCAAAGTTTTTTTGAGTAAATATTTCGGTATATTGAATTCAGCTCGGTAAGCAGACTCATAGTTCTTATAAAAGGCAATTATTTGGTCTGATGATGGTGCCGGCGAAATAAAGAAAGTAGAACAATTTTTACAGTAGTAGATGTTCAGTAAGTCAGGGCGAATGAAAATTTGTGTTTGCTTTGGTTCAGTGCAAATTGGACAGTCTCTTTTGAATAAATCATTCATAGACCATTCAATCATTCTTTGATCAAATTTATCTAATTGTTTTGGTTCATTCATTATTTTTTACCTATTAATCTAACAATGTTTGCTATTCCCATGTGATTTTTTCCTTCGGAGAGTTTTATGGTTTCTTCCCAGCAATGTAAGTTGCCAATAGTAAGAAAATCAATTTTTAATTCTTCGGAGGAATAGAGAGAATCGAGGTCGCCGGGTCCCCCTGTATCATTATTAATTTGTGCTTTAGAGAATGCTTCCAAAATAATTGTTCCGCCGGGTTTCAGAAACTTAATGTATTTTTGGTGCATTTGTCTTCTTTCGAAGTTATTCAAATGAGCATAAATTAAGGCAATTACATCGAAAGATTCATTTTCGAATTTGCAGTTATTATGACTAGTAGTTTGATAATATAAAGATAAATTTTCATTTTTAGCAAAACGCTCTGCTTTTTTGCGAGCAACAGCACTAGTGTCGAAAGCAACAACCTCCCAGTTATTCTGAAGGGCAAATATCGCATTACGTCCTTCACCTTCAGCAGGTAATAATAACTTACCGGGAATTAATTTGTTCAATTCCTGAGCAAAGAATACATTTGGCTTTTTACCATATATATATCTTCGGGTATTATATTTTTCATCCCAAAATGTGGACATATATCATAATCTTAATTTGAATTTGTCAATTCAAAAATATCAATTTAGTATTGAAAAAACTTAGACGACTAACTATGAAAAATTATTCGAAAAACGGGTAAAAAATTATAAGCAAATAATTATTTGTTTTTTATCATTCTAACAAAATAGTAAATCATTGGCAAAAATATTGCACCTAAAAATATCGGTAAAAACTCAAATCCTAAAGAAGTTTTGGTAGATTGAGCATCAGTAATAATTGCATGTGAAATAAATGCGAATGTTACCATTATTGTTGCTTTCAGATATCTAATCAATTGTGTAGCAAGTTTATACTGCATAGGTGCATTTTGTTCGGTAATTTCTGTCAAATAATTGAAAGTATGAGGGAATTTGTTTATTATTGATAAAAGTGCATAAATAAAAGTGGCAATTATTGGAAATATTAATATTGTAATTTTGCTCCCAACATCATTCACTTTGCCTGATGAATCAAAATGTGTTGCAATTTGTTCAGGTAACTTTCCGTAACTCGTCAAAACAAGATACCATAAATAAATGAATACAACCATAGCAGTAACTTCGAGCAATTTATCGAAATTTGACAACTCTAATTTGAATTTTGGTCTTGTTCTTCCTAGTTTTAAATTCAAATATACTAAGCCCATACTAAATAAAGAAACTAATGAACAATGCAATATTTAAGAACGTTACAATTGTCCCAATAAAATAAAGTAAGTATTTTGTGGATGTTTTATTCTTGTATTTCCCCATAACTTCTTCGCTTGAGGTTAATTTCACTTGCAGGAAAATAGTAAATGGTAATTGAATACTTAAAATCATCTGTGAAATAATCAATCCCTGGAACGGATTGGAAATTATGAAGATAATCAACAATGCACCAAAAAGAGAAATTGAAGCTCCAAGACGAGTATGGTTATCTTTAATATCATAGGGTTCTTTGAAAATCCCTGCAAAAATACTGCCAGCAGCCATTCCTGAAGTAATTGTTGA
>Ga0154569_134_pt2 | contig 24750 bp, 28 predicted proteins | sample RifGroF2_FD_115998 | JGI IMG/M metagenome (GOLD analysis project Ga0154569, IMG submission 115998) | Ignavibacteria bacterium GWF2_33_9
TACCTGATCTGGAAGTGATTTCGGTAATTTTTGCATTTCTGTATCCAACTTCAGCAAATACTTTTGAACTTTCCCGAAGTATTATTTGTTTTTTTATGTTTCTTTGAATTTTCATAATTTTGATAATTCAAAAATAAAAAAACCATCAACATAAATAATGCTGATGGTGAAAAAAAATTCTAAGATAATCTTACTTTATTTCTTTATGAACAGTAACACGTTTCAAAAAAGGATTGTACTTTTTAAGTTCAAGTCTTTCAGGTGTGTTCTGACGATTTTTGCTAGATGTATATCTGGATGGGGTTAATCCCAATCCTCTAGCTTCAGTACATTCTAATGTTATATTAATTCTTTGCTCTTTCTTTGCCATTTTAGCACACTTGTTTTTATAGAATTACAAAATTAAGAATTTTTCTTTAAATAACAAAATAAAGTATCGGTTATTTATAAGTAAAGTGGATCTAAGGAGAATCGAACTCCTGACCTCTTGAATGCCATTCAAGCGCTCTCCCAACTGAGCTATAGACCCATAAAAATATTTAAGAACAATGTCTTTAGCAAAAATTAAAATAGTTACGGTGAAAATATAAAGGAATTTGATGTTTGCGGGGCCGAAGAGACTCGAACTCTCGACCTCCTGCGTGACAGGCAGGCATTCTAACCAGCTGAACTACGACCCCGTTATTAAGAACATCATTTTTTTGAGAATTCAAAATTACGAAGAAAAAATATTCTGACAAAACATTTTTTTGAAAAAATAAAAAAAATTCCGTTTTTTTTTGGAAAAGAAAACGGAATTTTTGATTTTATGTAATTTGATGATTCTATAATTTACATAATTGATTGTACTCCGAAATGGTGTACTATTGTTGCTCCTAAATGACCAGTATTAATTAAACCTAAGATACAAATTCCTAAAAATACCAGGAATACAATTTGTAAAATCAAAGATAATGATGGTTTCACTTTATCTCTTAACAAGAAATATGTAAATGCTGTGTAGAAAATTGAATATACAATGAACAAATTACGTGTCATTAAAGCCAAAGCAACATGATCTTGCATAACAGCATTTAATTCAGGAGAATGATCCATAACCATTGTAATAGCTGCCTGTCCGGTAATTACAGCAACAATAGCCCCAATAGTACCAATCCAGGAAAGAATAGCTGCTGTTAGTGTGAAATTCTTAGCATTTTGTTTAAAAACAATTGCTAAAAGAATAAATAGAGGAACAATTACAAGGACCCCGATTGGAAGATGTACAACTAATGGGTGCATTCCTTCGAAAGGTGGAGGAGTAGGTAAAGAAAACATAAATTAATCCTTTTGTTAAGTTAAAAATAATGATTTCATTTTAAAAAATTACAACAAAACATACTTTATATTTTTCCCAATTTGTAATTTAATTAAAAAAAATGGATAACAGATAGAAAATATTAAAAAATTTTCGATTTAATTTTTTTTCAAAAAAATTCTAATTTTTTTTTGGTTATTACGTTTTACAAAAATTGTTAGTTTAGACTAATTTATTTTTTAATTTCTTAAAAAAGAAAATAAATTTTAATTCTTTTCAATAAAAAAACGGTTAATAATGAAAAAGTTTCTCTACTCATTGTTCATTTTTTTGAGCATAACAAATTTTCTTCATGCTGAAGACAAAAATCCTGAAGTAGGTATTGTTGAAAAATTAGGCAATCAAATACCTATGGATCTTACTTTTACAGCTGACGATGGTACCCAATTTCAGCTGAAAGATGTAATTGACAAGCCAACTGTTCTATCACTTGTCTTTTATCATTGCACAAGTATTTGCAGTCCTTTATTAGGTGGATTAGTGGATGTTGTCGAAAAAACTGACTTAGTTCCAGGAAAAGATTACCAACTTTTAACTATTGGATTTGATCACAAAGAGACATTTCATAATGCAAAATCATGGAAGGATCAACATTTAAAATTGCTTCAAAAGAAAATTCCTTCAAATTCTTGGATTTATACTGCAGGTGACAGCGTTTCAATTCGTAAGCTAACTGATGCAGTCGGTTTCTATTTCAAATCTGATGGCAAGGATGGGTATATTCACGGTGCATCAATATTGATATTAACACCAACGGGTAAGATATCTCATTATATATTCGGTACGGAATTCAATCCTGTAGATTTCAAAACTGCAATTTTAGCAGCACAGGAAGGAATAGAATTACCCACTATTGCAAAAGTATTGAAATTTTGCTTTTCTTATGATGTGAAAAGCAGAAGATATGTATTGAATATTACAACTGTGATTGGATTAATTATGCTGGTCTCAGCTGGAATATTTCTTGTAGTTTTAATTACTAAAAAAAGAAAAAAAACAACTTAGGAGAAATTTATGGGTAAAAGTGAATTTACTTTTTCACATGACAATTATTTAAACAACAATACCGGCAAAAGCAATCTGATGTCGTGGCTGACAACTACTGACCATAAACGCATCGGATTAATGTATCTATATGGAATGATTTTCTTTTTCGGTTTAGCAATGCTTATCGGAGTTGTAATGAAACTGGAGATGCTTACTCCGGGGAAAACATTGATAGATGCTCAAACCTATAATGCATTCTTTACTTTGCATGGGATGATTATGATTTTTCTCTTCATCATCCCCGGTATACCAGCTGTTTTAGGTAATTTTATAATGCCGATTCAGATTGGAGCAAAAGATGTCATATTCCCAAGATTAAATTTAATGTCTTGGTACTTTTATATTTTCGGTGGTATTTTTGCAATTGCATCACTCTTCTTATCGGGTGGACCAATCGATACAGGGTGGACTTTTTATGTACCTTATAGTATTAGAACAAATACCAATGTGATTCTCCCACTTTTAGGTGCATTTATTATTGGTTTTTCCGGAATTTTAACCGGAATAAACTTTGTTACAACTATACATAGACTACGAGCAAAAGGAATGACATTCTTCCGTTTGCCTCTTTTCGTTTGGGCAATTTATGCAACTGCATGGATTCAGATTATTGCAACTCCTGTTGTAGGTATTACAATTGTTCTTGTCATTGTTGAAAGGTTATTTTCAATTGGTATATTTGACCCTGCACTGGGTGGAGATCCATTACTCTTCCAGCATTTGTTCTGGATTTATTCTCACCCTGCTGTTTATATTATGATTTTACCTGCAATGGGTATTGTATCTGAAATTATTCCGACTTTTGCAAAAAGAACCATCTTTGGATATAAGATGATAGCATATTCTTCACTTGCTATTGCATTTATCGGGTATTTTGTTTGGGCACATCACATGTTTAATTCTGGAATTAGTGATTTGTCAAGAATGATATTTTCACTAATAACATTTCTTGTAGCAATTCCTAGTGGTATAAAAGTATTCAACTGGGTAGCTACTTTATATAAAGGTTCGATAGTCTTCAAAACTCCTCTTTTCTACGTAGCAATGTTTATTTTCCTTTTTTCAATTGGAGGATTAACAGGAATGATAACAAGTTCACTTGCAACAGATGTTCATATTTCCGATACCTATTTTCTTGTAGCTCATTTCCATTACACTATGTTTGGAGGAGTAGCAATAATAATGATAGCAGGGCTCCATTATTGGTTGCCGAAAATGTATGGGAGAATGTATAATGAGAAATTAGCAATGTGGTCTGGTGCAATTATCTTTGTCGGATTCAATTTAATGTATTTTACAATGTTTATTTTGGGATATCAGGGGATGCCAAGAAGATTTTGGAGTTATTTACCGCAATATCAGACTTTACACATTGTATCAGTTGTTGGAATGGTAATTTTTGTAATGGGAATGATTGTTATGGCATATAACCTTATTCGTGGTGCCAGAAAAGGACCTATTGCTCCTGCAAATCCATGGGGTGGTGTTACATTGGAATGGAGAATTCCCTCCCCTCCTCCAACATTAAATTTCGACAAAGATCCTGTTGTTACACGTGAAGTGTATGATTTTACAAATCCTGATGATTATGGTTTACCTAAAATTGAAGAAAGAGGCATAAATGAGTGATAACAATATGATTCAAGAGCAAGCAATACAAGAACATTCTCATTCACATGTGCATCGAGATGATATTGCTTCCAAAATGGGAATGTGGTTATTCCTTTTTACTGAAATTCTTTTATTTGGTGGACTCTTTCTCCTTTATTTAGCTTATAGATTTCAATATTCACAAGAGTTTTTTACTAGTGCAAAAAATTTGAATATAGTATTGGGAACTATCAATACTATTTTCCTCTTAACAAGTTCACTTACAATGGCACTTTCCATTGCTGCATTACAAAGAGGAAATAAAAAACTCTCAATTGCATTTATCATCTCTACTTTAGGCTTTGCACTTGGTTTTATGATAATCAAATATTTCGAATGGACTGCAAAGTTCGCTCATGGAATTATTCCAGGAGGTGAAACTCTCACAAGCAGACCTCATGGAGAAGTCATCTTTTACGGGATGTATTTTTCTATGACCGGTCTTCATGCAATTCACGTTATTGTTGGAGCAGTACTAATTCTCTTCATGTTGAGATTTGTTATTAAAGGAAAACTTAACAAAGATAATTATCAAAGGCTTGAAAATGCTGGGCTCTACTGGCACTTGGTGGATTTGATTTGGATTTTCTTATTTCCATTATTCTATTTATTACATTAAAATTGGAGTTTAATTTATGTCTTCAAATGAACATACTAATCATCAAATAAGTTATGGTACATACGTAATTGTATGGCTTACACTAATTGGATTGACAGTTCTTACTGTTGCAATTGCTGGTGTTAATTTTGGTGGTATTGCTCTTATACTGGCAATGGCGATTGCTGCAATCAAATCTACTTTTGTGATTTCTTATTTTATGCACATTAAATATGATCAAAAAATCTTTTTGGTTTTCATAATTACAGCATTAGGAAGTTTAGCAGCAATATTTTTTCTCACCACTTTTGATGTATTTTTTAGATAGAGAGGAAATATGGTAGCTAACACTTCAAATTACGCACAAAATGTTGACTTTGTAATGATTCTTATAGTCAGTATTTCAGTTGTTCTATTGCTTGGAATTACTTTTACGATGATTTATTTCTTGATAAAATATAATCATAAAAAAAATAAGAATGCTGCACAGATTAAATCAAATACATTACTTGAAGTCATCTGGATTGTTGTTCCGCTCATCATTGTTATGGTATTCTTTTACTATGGTTATGTTGTCTTTATGGAAGGAAGAAATATACCTAAAGGGGCCATGGAAATACAGGTTGAAGCAAGAATGTGGTCCTGGAAATTCACTTATCCAAATGGCAAAGTAACAGATACTTTGTTTGTTCCTCAAGGTAAAGATATTGTTTTCAAAATAACTTCAGTTGATGTTGTACATAGTTTCTATTTGCCGGCTTTCAGAGTAAAGGAAGATGCAGTATCCTATAAACCTACCAAAATGTTTATTCATCCTAAGGAGATAGGATCTTTTGATGTTGCATGTGCCGAATATTGCGGTATGAATCACTCATTAATGTACACAAAGATGTACGTAATTCCTTTCAAGGATTACGAGAAATGGTACAAAGATAAACTGACAACAGAAGAGGTTCTTAAACTTGTTGGTGAAGTTTCTCCAACAAATGAAATTGAAACAGGAAAATTTGATATTCTAGCTTCAAAAGGTTGTATGCAATGTCACTCACTTAACGGTGATAAGTTGATTGGACCTTCATTTACAGATTTATCTCAATCGAAAAGAAAGGTTAAAATTGATGGTAAAGAAGTTGAAGTAATAATTGATGAAGATTATATTTCAAAATCAATTACCAACCCTTCTGCAGCAATTACCCTTGGATACGAAAGAGTCCCAATGCCTGACCAAATGGGTCTTTTGAATGATGATGAGTTAAAACAAGTCGTAAAAATTTTAATGAATAACTTTGCTAAAAAACAATGAAAACAGTATTAAAACACTTATTTAAATTAATGAAAATCCGTATTGCGATCGCAACCGGGATTTCTGCAACAGTTGGATATTTTCTATCAACTAATGATGTTTCTCTTATATTTTTGGGTGTATTTTTCTCAGCATTTTTCCTTGCTGCCGGAGCTGCATCAGTAAATGAAATTCAGGAATGGAAATTTGATGCATTAATGAATAGAACAAAATCAAGACCAATACCGCAAAGTTTCTTTTCACCTAAAGAAGCAGCATTGTTTCCTATTTTATTTTTCATTATTGGATTTTCAATTATTGCAATGTTTATGATAAGTCCAATATCATTATTGATTGGCCTTTCTGCATTTATATTGTACAACGGATTTTACACTCCATTGAAAAGAGTAACTCCTTTTGCTACAATTCCGGGAGCATTGATTGGTATAATTCCACCAATTTTAGGATGGTCATTTGGAAGTACAAATTTCTTATCTCCGCAATTGTTTGCTCTACTTATCTTCTTGTTTGTTTGGCAAATTCCCCATTTTTATTTCTTACTTTTGATTTTTGAAGAAGACTACAGAAATGCAGGATTTCCTGTTCTAACTGATAAATTCAGTATAATTCAGATTTCGAGAATATCATTTTTATTTATAATTACACTTGTTTTTGTTTCTACAATGATAATAATGACAGATGTTAATTTCAACTTGCCAATTTTCATTTTATATATAGTTGCCGGAGGTGTTTTACTCTTTAGAGTTCGCAAAATGTTTACTATGGCAAATTCAGCCAAATTCTACCGAAATGCATTTATGCAGTTAAATATGTATGTAATGCTGGTGCTTATATTAATTTCAATAAATAAATTCTTAATTTAACGGAGATTTTAATGAACTTTTTTCACATAGAATCCCTCCCACACTCGCTTAGTACGATGAACTTACTAGTATTTCTTCTTTTTATTGCAAATACTTTATTCATTTCGTATTTGGCTTCTTTGATTGGAGGAACTTATCTTTCCAATTATTTTAGAAATTTATACCTTAAAAAGAAAAAAAATGAATATCTTGATTTTTCATTAAATATGTATGAAAAATTGAATAATAACATTTTAACTCCATTTGGGCTTGGTATTGCTCCACTCTTTAGTGTTGTTTTTATTTATATTCAATTTTCGGATAATCCGAATAATTCTATTATCACAAGTTTAATTTTGACCACTATTCTCTTCCCTATTGGATTGATTATTCATAAATTGGATTATAAAAAGCATTCAAAGTTCCTTGCACACAATCCATACTCCGCCTTCAAAGGAAATAGTGGATTATCTTATTTATCACTTTTTTTCTTTATAGTAGTTGCTTTGATTTTTACCGGTTCTGAAGTTTCTTTTTACCAAAATTTTGGAAAGGCCGGTTCTGCAAATATATTTAGCACCATTTTCTCTTTGAATGGCATCATTTCATTTGTATTGATACTTGCTATTTCTTATTTATTTGCAATTATTAATTTTTTGAAATTTGAATTTAAACCAAAAGAATCAGATAATGATGCTTACCACTTGACAAAAGATAAGAGTTCAGCATTATTTTTATATTTTGGTATAGGGGTGTTTGTTCTGTTTCTCGTAAGAAACTTTATGTTTAATAATGCAATAAAAAATGAACCATTTTGGTCTATTTTCTTGGTTGCTTTATTATCACTTATCGTATCAATTTACTATGTTAATGGTTCCAAAAACAATTTACAGAAATCAATGAAAGTACCTTATGCAGCTTTTCTTATTTTTATTCTTGGTTTTGGTGGCTCAGATGCAATGCTTTTCAGAAATGCTGCTGACCAAAATATTGCTGTAATATCAAAGAAATATGATAAAGAAATGGAAGAATTTCATATTACTCATGCTGCCGAAACAGAAGTGAAAGTTGACGCTGAAGGAATTTATTTCGATAAATGCATTTCTTGCCATGATATGGATAAGAAATTAGTAGGACCCGCATTTAAGGATGTTGTTCCAAAGTTTAAAGATAATCAGGAAGCCTTGAAAGATTTTCTATTAAATCCTACAAAAATTGATCCGAATTATCCCCCAATGCCTAATCAAGGTTTGAAACCAACGGAAGCTAAGGCTTTAGCTGAATATTTATTGAAACAAATAGTACAATAATATCATAAGTATTAATTCACAGATCCGAATAATTTAAATTTGTTGGGATTTTTCTTTTTGTTAAATAATAATTAAATTTTATGTTCGTTCATATTCCTAATTGGTAATACAAACAATAATAATTTGGAGAAAATAATGGAATTTTTAACAAAAGAAACTTTTTTATCGAAGGTTTTTAATTACGAACAAAATCAAGAATGGAATTACAATGGAGATTTACCTTGTATAATTGATTTTTATGCAGATTGGTGCCAACCCTGCAAAATGGTTGCTCCTGTTTTAGAAGAACTTTCAAAAGAATATGAAGGCAAGCTTCATGTTTATAAGATTGATACTGAAGACCAACAGGAGTTGGCTGCAGTTTTTGGAGTACGTTCAATACCTTCACTTCTTTTTGTTCCAAAGGAAGGTCAGCCTCAAATGGCAGTTGGAGCACTTCCAAAAGAAAGTTTTGTTAAAGCATTTGAAGATATTTTTGGAATAGCACCTAATAATTAATAATGACTACTACACAAAAAAATATATTAAAAATGATTATATTTGGGGCAATTGGTGCGATTGCCGGTTTTGCATACTATTATTTTATTGGATGTAAATCTGGTTCCTGTCCGCTTTCCTCAAATTGGAAAATCACTACATTATACGGGTTTGTGTCAGGAGTAATTGTTGGAATCCCCTCAAAGAAAAAAAATATCGAAAATAAATAAAAAATGTCTCTTTAACATAGACAAAAAAGTCATCCTCAAACGGGATGACTTTTTTTTTGACTGTAATATCTTATTTCAAAAATCTTCGTTTAACAAATTCAATTATAATCGGTAGCGCACTAATAATTATTATCGCCATTGCTACTAATCCGAAATTATTTTGAACAAAAGGTAAATTCCCAAAGAAATAACCCACATAAACGAAAAGTGCTACCCAAAAAATACCACCTACAATATTATACAAAATAAATTTCGAATAAGTCATTGCTCCCAATCCTGCGACAAAAGGTGCGAAAGTCCTGACAATTGGAACAAACCTTGCAATAATTATAGTTTTACCACCATACTTTTCAAAAAACTGATGAGTTTTTTCAAGATGTTCTCTCTTAAGGAATCTGTAATTTTTGGCAATCAATTTATGTCCAATACTACTGCCAATCCAGTAATTAACAGTATCACCAATAATTGCAGCAAATGAAAGCAAGAAGAACATAAAATGAGGATTCAATTTGCCTATAGCTGCAAATGAACCAGCAGCAAAAAGCAATGAATCACCCGGTAATAACGGAATTATCACTAATCCTGTTTCAGCAAAAATTATTAGAAAAAGAATTGCATAAGTCCAGGTTCCATAATTATTAATTATTTCGCCTAAATGTTTGTCTATATGTAATATGAAATCAATTACTAATTTAATATATTCCAATTTCGTATACCTGTAAAAAAATTAAGTTACAAAATTAACAAAATCATTTTTCTTATCGTTATATCATTGTTTTTTTGTATTTTTGGGAATAAAATGATTTCAATTGGGGGGAAATCTTGAAATTATTTAATTATTCTATTATTATATTACTTTTTTTTGTTAGTATTAAGTCTTATTGTAATGTAAATTACAATAATGATGAAACATTAATAAATGTTGATTCTGTTGATTTTTCCGAAATCTTCACAGAAATAACTGATGATTCAGGTGAAAATGAACACAAAGTTTCCTCAGTTAAAATTGATTCCCGTAAACAATTGCTCAATCATAAAGTTGACAGCATTCTAAACAGATATAATTTAAATTATACTAAATATAGTATTTCAGTATTTTCGATAAATTCAAATTCATATTATATCGAAAAAAATGCCGATGAATTTTTGAAGCCAGCTTCAGTTACAAAATTACTTACAACATATTCATTACTAAAATTATTACCTGATACAACTATCTTAAGGACTTACTTATACACAGAAGATTCAGATTTATCCGATGGAATAATAAATGGGAATCTGTTTGTTCGTGGAGTAGGAGATCCTACAATCGAATTGTCGGATTTAGACAATTTAACAGAAAAACTTATTAGCTTGGGTATTAAGAAAATTGAAGGTAAAATCATTGGTGACGGAAATTTATATGATAAAATTGGGAACAGATTTTATTATAGCGGTGATGCTGACGAAGTGGAACCTGTTGCTCCTATTTCAGCACTTTCATTAAATGATGATAAAATTACTGTATTTGTTAATACAAAAGTTAATGGAAATAATCCTAAAATTCAAATAACTCCAAATAGTAATCATTTCATTATCAATAACAATACTAAATTGCTTGCTTCAACAAAAAGAAGAAGTGGAAGACTTTATTCACATTCAAAATTGAACGATAATGGTACTCAAAGTGTATATTTAAGTGGTAAAATTTACAAGAATTCCTCATATGGTGTACAAGACTTTAATTTGAATCCTCCACTCTCTTTTGCATCATCCCTGAAACAACGATTAATTTCAAATGGGATTATTGTCTTAGGAACAATAGAAACCATTAAGACAAATGTTAAAATTGAATATAGTAAGTTAAATCCCGTTGCTGAAATCGGTACTCCTCTAATGGAAATAATTGACGATATGAATAAAAACAGCGTGAATTATGTTGCGGAAAATTTATACAATATGGTTGGTTCTCTGGCTCAAAAAGATTCAGTTACAACACTGTCTGCACGTAAATTAGAAGATAGTTTAATGAGGAATTTAGCTAAGAACAGCACACAATTAAAAAAAGAAATTGGTGAATTTAAAGTCTATGATGGTTCAGGACTTTCAAGACGCAATAAATTCAGTTCAAGAATGATTTGCGAGTTACTGCATGATGTTTCGGAAAGCAATTTTTTTAATAGTTTCATTAATTCATTATCAGTGTGTGGAACCGACGGGACACTATTGAAAAGAATGAAACAGACAAATGCACAAATGAATTTAAAAGCTAAGACCGGAACTCATAGAGACGTGAGTGGATTAGCAGGCTATGTGAACGATCTTGATGGAAATACTTATGCATTTTGTTTCTTCTTTAACGGTCCAAGCGTAGGGACTTACAAAATGATTGAAAATGAACTTGGACAAGTTATTGCAGACTTCACTGTAACGAGAAATGAAAAACAAGAAATTTCTAAGGATAACAATGAAAAATAGAAAAAAAAATATTATCGTATATATTTTTTTATTTTTCATTGCTCTTGTTATGATTTTCCCAATGTTTTGGATGTTTCTTTTATCGTTGAAATCTTTTCCCGAAAGGTTCACTAATATGTGGGAATTGTTACAGTCTTCAACAACAATTTCCAATTATTTCGACACATTGAAGTCAGATTCATTTGGAATATATTTTCTTAACTCATTATTTGTAGCTGCAGCAATTACTCTTGGGAACTTACTATTCAGCACGATGGTTGGATATGCACTTGCTCGTAAACAATTTCTTGGTAAAAGTTTAATTACAGCCTCCATATTGGGCGTACTGATTATTCCTGCGCATATTATTATGATACCTTTATACAGATTGATGGTAGAATTATCCTGGATAAATACCTTTTGGGCTTTAATTGTACCCTGGTTAATAACTCCTTTTGGAATCTTTTTGGTATGGCAATATTTGAAATCTGTTCCTGTTGAACTTGAAGAAGCAGCAAAAATAGATGGTGCAGGATTTTGGAAAATATTTTTCAAAATTATTATGCCGGTTTCGAAACCTGTACTAACAGTTCTGGCAATCTATACATTTTTAAGCAACTGGAACTCATTTCTTTTCCCATTTTTATTCACAAATGAATCAAATTACAGAACTTTACCAGTTGGATTGGCATTTTACCTGGGAAAACAATCAGTTGATTGGGGACATTTAATGGCTGGTGCTTCGATTTCAGCTATTCCTATTATCATTTTATTCATAATTTTCCAAAAACAAATCATCAAAGGTTTGGTTGCAGGTTCATTAAAAGACTAGGAAATATTAATTTATTTTCATATTTCACATTTTTTTTTACCCTTAATGTAATTTTTTGCCTTTTTTTGTGTTTTATATATTATAAATGAATACTTTCTCAAAATATACTGAAAAAGAACTCAGTTTTTTAATGAAATCTGAGGATAAAAAGATTGCAAAACAAGCATTCGATACAATATATAGTAAATATAGTGCAAAAATATATACTTATTGTGTTAGGTTTTTGAGAGATAAGCAATTAGCACAGGATGTCTTTCAGGATACATTTATCAGATTTTATGACATTGTAAAAAGCAAAGAAGGTATCGAAAAAATTGGTGGTTATATTCTGAAAATTGCAAGGAATCTCTGCATAAATGCAAAAAGAGATTCGAATTATAACAACCTTCAGTTAGATGAATCCATCATTGTCAATCCAAATACGGATATTGACCACAATGACAATCATCAACTTCTTCTGATGGCTATAAATAGACTCCCTGACACATTTAGAGAAATAATTATATTAAAAGAATATCTGAATTATACATATGATGAAATTGCTGAAAGTATGGAAATAAATAGAAATTCTGTTGGCGTTACTTTGCATAGGGCAAAGTCAAAACTTAAAGAAATTTTAGAACCATACATTAATGAAATTTCAATCAATGAGGATGAATATTATGAATTACGAAAATAAAATGAAATATTCCGAAAAAATTACTGAATTTATTGATGGTGAACTTTCTCAGGAAGAAACAAAAGAACTGTTCAACCATGTAGCCGAAAATCCCCAGTTGCAGAAGGAATTGCGAAATGCTATGAAATTAAAAAACATGTTTCATCAGGATTTACTTGTACCACCTCCTTTAGCAAAAACTCATATTTACGGCAAATTAAATTTGCAAAAATCTGCAGTCATTTTATCATTTTTGGCAACATTTTTACTGCAGATTCGCAGAGCTGTTATGACACCTGTGTTCGGTTCCGCCTTACTTGCAATCAGTTTATTCACTCTTGGCTTGTTTATTACTGATAAAAATGATAATTCACAGCAAAAAGTTGATCCTGTTTCAGTAAAAAGTCAAAATGAACAAATTTTATCTCAGGCAGGTACAACTTCGAATTTCGATTTGCCAATTGTAACTTCAGAACCGGTTGAACAATCTAATTCTACTACTGTAATTCATAATAATGCAAACAGAAATTCTCGCAATAATTCTTCTATTGTACATACAGATAATTTGCAATCGGCAAATAATGTTCAGACGATAGTGAATATCCAATCTAAAAGCAAAATTCCTGTATTCACGCCATGGAACTACAATCCGATAATTTCAAGTCCAATGAATAATAATGACTATTCCTTGAATAATATTTCAGTTAACAGGAGATTTCAAAATGTTCCTTATGATATTTCAAGCATTCTTGAGAATTTGAGTATATCTATTAATAAAACAATGAATAGTTCATCTGTTAATATTGGTATGGAACCCTTAAGCAATCCTTTGCTGAACAATTATTCCATTGCAGTTTCATACATGATCGATAAACACAATACACTTTCCGGGGAGTTAGGGCAAGAAAACTTTAGTCAGAAATACAATGGATACTTAAACAATAAATATGCAGAAATTGCTCAGGTTTATACTGCTCAATGGTATGGAATTTCCTATCAATACAATTTTAACAATATTGATTTATTAAACGGTATTTACCCTTATACTAAGATTTTGATTGGTGGCACAAATATTGGACCATATTTGAAAACATCACTTGGCATTTCTTATCCATTAACTGACAAAATTTCGATTTTTGGAGGTGTTGAATCTTCCAGATTATATTATCAATTTCAAAATAATTGGTTTAATTCTGATTTATATGGTTTTAATTATGGAGTGAAAATCGGATTCTAATGTATCTTTATGTAAATAATAGAATATCTCTTAATTTTCGAGTAATTTTCATACTCTCTGTAGTACTCATTTCTTTTTTGCAGGCATGCAATTCACCTTTGGATGTTCCGGCAAACAGGCAAATAAAAACCACAGAAAATCCTTATGATAATCCTATTTTATCAATCACTCCATTGTATAATGAATTGGGTTTTGTATTCCCGGATTCTTCAATAAAAACAACATTAGAAATACAAACTCTCCAGGATTTTAGTTATCCAATTTCCGACTATCATTTTTTCTTTGGTATTAATAACTTCAACATTTTGAACAAAAGTATTCCTGTCATTTTGGGTCCTAAAGATTCAGAAACCGATAAATTCAATGTGGAAATACAGTTCAATGCAAGTAATCCGGGGATTTATTACGATACATTATTCGTTAACAATTTAGTTTATCCATTTGCAATTTTCAATGCTAAAGTTCCATTTATCTATTCAAATAATGTTAAAATTGAAAATGCTGTTCCTGAGGAAGAAATTACGGGGAAGATTATCTTTAAAAATATGAGCAGCAATACCGCCACAGTTAAATCTGCCGAATTTTCTCAGTTCAATAATCTTTTCAAGATTAATGAACTTTTTCCTTTTGAAATCCCAAGAAATGGCAATAAAGTAGTAAGTTTTACTTTTTTGTCCCCTATTCCCGGCAATTTTGTCACAAATGTAACATTCAGTATTGAATCAGTTACAATCAATTCCTTAATTGATAATGTTTGTGCAATATCAGTTCAATGCCAATAACTATTTTATTTTCCTCCTTCCAGTATTAATTTATAATTTTAATTTAGTTCTAGTTTCTTATCATTTGTTGTTGAATGAATTTTTTTTCAAGATTCGATATAATTTTCTTAATTTGCAGTAAACCTTATATGCAAATGAAGTATAAAGAATTTAAAGAATTAGTTGAATCTGGAGAAGGAGTTTCCGTTGAATTCAAAAGAAAATGCACAAGTCCAGAAAAAATTGCTAAAGAAATTTGTGCTTTCTCCAATACTAAAGGTGGCGTTTTATTAGTAGGGATTGATGATGATGGCAGTGTTGTAGGAATTAAAAGCGAAAAAACTGAAATGGATATTGTTCAGAAGGCCTGCGAATTTTATATTACACCTGAAATATTCCCTGAATTCAAATTATTTTACGAAGATGGCAAAGATATTCTCGCAGTTTCAATTCCTGAAGGAACTAAAAAACCCTATAAATCTTTAGTGGCTATTGATGAAAATGACAAACCTGATTATGTTGCTTTCATCCGTGTTGGCGAAAATTCCGTTCCTGCAAGTTCGGAAATGACTCGGTTGATGAAGAGTCAAATGGATCCTAAGCCAGTCAAACTACGCATTGGCGATAAAGAAAAACGCCTGTTCGACTATTTGGAGAAATATGGGCGTGCTTCGGTTAAAGATTTTGCCGCACTCGTGAATATCTCCACCCGCAGAGCCGAGCGACTGCTTATCCGGCTTGTCCGTGTGGGAGTCCTGCAAATCAATAGTGACACACATCACGATTATTTTACACTAACATGAATTATTTTCGCTATTTTGTACTTTTTACGCATTTTTTTTGTTTATACAGTATAAATTATTTGTATTTTTGATTTATTATAAAAAAGGTTTTTTTGAAAAGATTATTTACTATATTTTTAATGGTTGCATTTTTCTTCATTATGCTTGATAAGATGTCTGCTGAGACATCGTATTGGGCGAAGGATTCTAATAAGCATTATAATATATCGAAAATAAATTCAATTCATTTTTTCAAAATTAAACAAATTCTTAATCCCACTTTTTCTTTGTTTGAAGAAAAAAAACAATTAGAAAATATTTTCCGGAATATACAATTTCCTTCAAAATACACCACCAAACTGTATATCCTCTATTGTGAGTTAAAATTCGAAGTGACCTCGCTGCCGAGCAATAGTTTGGGAGTAAACTGGCTATTGTATTTGCAGTATGCTTCGCAAGGTTTACTCAAAGTAGTTTTTTCAACTACATCAACTGTTTTACTAGATTTTTTTCAATTAAACAAAAGAGGCCTAACATGAAGAAGTTCTACTTTATTGTATTAATAGGAATTTTCTTTTTAATTAGCGGTGAGATTTCGAAATCTGCACCAAATATCAGCTGTCCAAGTGGATATACACACTACTCAAGAACAGTTACTATAACTGTTGGTGGAACAACTTGCAATTACATAATTGATATTTGTGTTCTTTGTGAAAATGTAACTCATATTGATTCATTAACAATTATATTAAAGGCATTTAGAACATTAGATACTTGCAATCAGGACCCTAACTTGGTACATGCTGCAATTTATGATTTGATATTGAGTACAAGTTGGATAAATACAAATATTCCCTTTGAGTGTTTTACTGGTTTTAAACCATGTAATGAAGGATATACTTTAATAACAGGTATAGATCCTGTTTGCTGGAAAAAAGTTGGATATCTTGACGATGAAAATAATCTTAAGATTGCATACGTAGGTTGCTATGAAAATTGTGAATGTATAACGATTTACGAAATTTGTTGGGATGGTCGCCAATATGTGAAGAGAATTCATTATGGACCATTTATAGCAGGAAATTGTGCTTGTTCTCAAGTTGAACCTCCGGACCCAACTGCTCCTGATGAAGAAACCGATTGTTTTTATCTTGATGGACCATGTTATCCGTAATTATTAATAATAGGTGGTTCATTTTGAAAAACGGAATGAACCATCTTTAACAATTGGAGTTAGAATGGAAAAGTTACTTTACGTCATATTATTTTTCTCTTTATTCGGTTCATCATTTGCCAAATGGGAAAGATTGAATAAACCAGGAAATTACAGAAACATAAGCAATCTGGATGTGTATAATAACGACATTTACATTACTCTTAGAGATAACATTTATCATACAAATGATTATGGAAAACATTGGAAACAAGTTAATGACAATACTGATTTAATTTTTAATGATGTTTTAGGAATTTGTAAAAATTCAGATTATTTATTTGCTTATTCTCAAAATCAAGGAGTTTTGTTTCCCAAAAATATATATGTAACTGGTGATAATGGAGCAAATTGGATTACCTATAATGATGGTTTACCTCCATGGAAATTATCATTACTCTATCAATTTTACAAAAATAGTGAGGACGTTTATGCTGTCACAGCAAAAACAGTATTAAAATTCGATAATATTAATAAAAAATGGGTACTTCCTTTCGACTCAACTTTGCCAAATTATTATTTGCAACGAACAATGTTAATATATCAAAATAAACTTTACTTAGGAAGTGAGGTTTATCCTCAGGATATCACTTCTGGTATTATCCGTCCAAATGTGAGAATATATGATTTAGTAAAGAATACATATTATGATAGAGTAGATACAATTAGTAATATATGGAAATATACAGTGAATTCATTTGCTGCAATAGATAGTGTCCTATTTTGTGGTACGACAGGTGGGATTTTTGTTTCCAAAGATGAAGGTGTGCATTGGGAATTGAAAAGTGAAGGGCTAAATAGTGCGGGTGTTTTACAATTACTTGTTGATAAAGATTACTTCTATGCAATTGCTCGCTATTTAGGGAGAAATTATGTAGTTTATTCAACAAATAAAGGAGAAAATTGGAATTATAATGATAATGCAGAATCTTACCCTGAACCAATTAAAATATGTCCTGCAATGGACAGACTGATTATTTCTACAAATGATGGACTTTATTCTTCAACAGATTCATTAGAAACTATAATAAGTTTATTGGATACTGTACTTTGTGGAAATGCTTCATTAGATTTGTATGTTGATAACAATAAATTGTTTACCGGTATTGCATATGGTAATCTGGACGGAATTTATGAAAGTTCAGATTTCGGAAATAATTGGATTTTTAAAGAAAATAATTTAGTTCATCCTCCAATTACAAAAATTGCAGTAAAAGATAATTTTATTTTTATTTGTGTAAATTATTCAGTCTCCTATTATTCTTCAGATTCTGGTAAAACTTTTAAAGTTATAACAAAGGAAATGGGTTTGCCATACCCACAGGTTTATGCTATTAAAATAGTGAAAGACATTGTATATTTTGGTACTAAATTTGGAATATTTTATTCCAATGATTGGGGGCAAACATGGAAAGAACTTGGACTTGGAAACAGCTTAATTTTTAGTTTAGAGTTTGATGGTGATTATATTTTTGCTGGAACACAAAACAATATTCTATGGATTTCCTCAGATAAAGGAGTTACTTGGAACAGTTCAAAAATTCCCTTTAATGATTACAATTTAGATATAAATGATATAAAAGTAATTAATAATGAATTATTCATTGGTACGACACATGCTCCTAATGCAGATTCTTGGTGTGGTAAAGGGATTTGGGTATCAAAAGATATAGGGAAAACATGGGAAGAGAGAAATAATGGAATTCCGGATTTTCTTGGAGTTCAAACAATTGAACAATATGAAAACTACATATTTATTGGATTAAATGTGAATGGAGGAGTTTATTATTCAACCGATTACGGTCAGAATTGGCAATCTCATAATAGAGGTTTAACTAATTTTATGTTTAACAAACTTCTCATCGAAGATAAATATCTCTTTGCCGCAACAGCAGGAGGTGTATATAGAGTTCCATTAAGTGATTTTGGTATAGTCGGAGTTGACGAAGTTGAACGGAAGAATTATCTATACAATTATCCTCCGTTCCCGAATCCGGCTACTGAACAAGTCAGTTCTATGATTTACTGGGATTTGGCTCTGGATATAAACACTGCAGACATTAAAATATACGATATATATGGAAAACAAGTTGCAGAGAAAACTTCAACTACACTCGAAGAACAAGGTCCATATTATGGAAAACTAACCTGGAATTGCCATGGAATAAATCCCGGTGTATATTTAATTTCAATAAACTATGGTACTGAAAAGAAAACAATAAAGGTTTGTGTGGTGGAATAAATAATTCATGGATTCTTCACTTCGTTCAGAATGACAAACAAATCCCTCTTACGAGGGATTTTTTTTTGCTATGTAACCTTTTTTTCTTAATTTCGTTATATAACGAAATGAGAAATGTAAAATAATGGATAAAACACTAGAAATACTAAAAGCAATTTCTGACCGTAGCCGCCTGAGAATCTTGATGCTGCTCTATATCCGCCCTTTGTGCGTATGCGAAATTCAAGATGTGATGCAAATTACAATTTCAACCGTATCGAAACATTTATCAATTCTGAAAAATGTCGGGCTTGTCTCCGACGAAAAAGATGGTAAATGGGTAAATTATTTTTTAAATAAAGATACGCAGGATACTATTCTTCAGCAGGTTGTTCTTATGCTCCCAATGTGGCTCTCCGGCGATAGAGAAATTGAAAATGATAAAATGAAAGTTATCAATGTAGATAGAATTCAAATTTGTTCAACAAACTTAGCTTAAATATATGAAAATACTAATCCTTTGCACCGGAAATTCCTGCCGCAGTCAAATGGCTGAAGGTTTTCTCCGCACTTTCGACCCAAAACTCGAAGTTTATTCTGCGGGAACAAATCCTGCAAGCAGGGTTCAACCGAATACTATTATCGTAATGAGTGAAGTCGGAATCGATATTTCTTCTCACTTCCCAAAATCAGTAGATAGATTTTTGAATGATGAATTCGATTATGTTATTACCGTTTGCAATTCTGCTAAGGAGACCTGTCCCGTCTTTCTGGGTAAAGTAAAAAATCGCCTCCATATTGGATTCGATGACCCTTACGATGCAATCGGCACCGAAGAAGAAAAACTCAATGAATACCGCCGTGTCCGTGATGAAATTAAAAGAGATTTTTGGATTTTTTATAAAGAGAATATAAAGTAAAAAAAATTTACTGAAATTCAATCCTGAAATACATCATAGAAAATCAATTAGGTTAAAAGAGTACGATTATTCTCGTAATGGTTATTATTTTGTTACTATTTGTACAGAAGATAAACAATGTATTTTCGGAGATATTATAGATGAAAAATTAATTTTAAATGAATTTGGTAAAATTGTTAAAGAAGAATTATTGAAAACAGAAATAGTAAGAAAGGAAATCAAAATCGATTATTTTGTAATAATGCCAAATCACGTTCATGCCATTATTATAATCGACAATGATAATTGCAAACCTGTAGGGACAAATGACCCTTCAAGATTAAAAGAAATATCAAGTGCTCATGTAGGGGCGAATGGCCATTCGCCCCTACGGATGCGACCTAAATCACTATCATCATTTATTGTTGGATTTAAATCATCTTGTAAAATTCGAATAAATGATTTACGAAATACTCCAGGTATTCCTGTTTGGCAACGAAATTACTACGAACATGTAATCCGAAATGACAGAGATCTTTACGAAATCAGAAAATATATAGAAAATAATCCACTTGATTGGTTTAATGATAAATATTATATAACAAAATATACAGAGTGTTTTTATGGAAACAAATAATGATCTTAAAGAAGTTGTAAGAAAGAAATATGCTGAAATCGCTCTTCAGGATATTGATTACAGCTCAACTTGCTGTGGAACAAGCAGTACTTGCTGTGGTCCTACTTCAATCGAATCTTTCGATTATACCGTTATGAGCGATGATTATACTCAAATCGAAGGATATGTTCCAGAAGCAGATTTGGGCTTGGGATGCGGTTTGCCGACTGAATTTGCCGGAATAGAAGAAGGAAATACTGTTCTTGACTTGGGTTCGGGTGCCGGTAATGATGTTTTTATTGCCCGTAGAATTGTTGGTGAGTCTGGCAAGGTACTAGGAATTGATTTTACTGACGAAATGCTCGAAAAAGCTCGTATCAACTGCGATAAACTTGGTTATAAGAATGTCGAATTCGTCAAAGGCGACATTGAAGATATGCCGATAAATGATAATACTGTTGATGTTGTCATAAGCAATTGCGTTCTGAACCTCGTTCCCGACAAACAAAAAGCATTTTCGGAGATGTTTCGTGTGCTCAAGCCCGGTGGTCATTTTTGCGTCTCGGATATCGTAATAAAGGGTGAGTTACCCGAAAAACTGCTCAATGCCGCCGCAATGTATACCGGTTGTGTTTCCGGTGCATTGCAGAAGACGGAATATCTCAGGATTATTCGTGAAAGCGGCTTCGGAGAGCCGCAAATCAAAAAGGAAAAAGAAATCCATATTCCAAATCATATTATGCTGGATTATATAGACTTAGATGAATTACGTCAGTTCAAAACCACCAGAACGAAGATTCTGAGCGTAACAATCGTTGCAAAGAAATAGATATGAACAAAAAATCCCTCGTTAGAGGGATTTGTTAACTTTATGAACTTTATGAACTTTACAAACTTTATAACTTTATAAACTTCACCGGAGGCTGATTATTTAATTTCAGGAAATAAATTCCAGGAGTAAGAATTGATACATCAATCTCAAAATTCCCCTTTTGAGGTGTGGCCCGAAGGGACGGGGTGGATAAAACCCTTTCTCCAAATATATCAAAAATTCGGATTTCTTGTCCTTCAACCCACGGGTTAACCCGTAGGATGACATTGCTGAGGTCTATCGTGATGAAGTCGGTCGCTGGGTTGGGGAAAAGTAATGCTCCACTAGTCTGAGAGAATTCTTGAACATCGGTACCATCTATCAAATCCTGAAGCAATGCTCGGTACATAGTACCACCAACTGAACCCACAAACAAATATTTATCTGCTAAATAGAAATCTGTAGTTCTTGGAATAAAAAAAGATTTATATGTAAAACCGTCACTTCTTTTTTGCCAGGTTTTTCCTAAATCTAAAGACATGTATATACCTGCAGTCTCAAGACCCATTGGATAATTACCTTCTGTCCCTATAAATAATATAGTTGAGTCATTTTTGGGATTTTTTATAAACTCAATTGAACTGATATTTGTTATTGTAGGGTCAATATCTATCTTATTCCACGTTGTTCCAAAATCTTCAGAAACTTGCAATCCATTCGACCACGTACCTAAATAAATTTTCTTGTCATTAACTTTAACTTCATTAATTTGATCATGATTAAATCCGACATTTTCCCAGGTTAATCCCAAGTCTGTTGTTCTGTATAAACCACCTTGACCTCCAATGAATAAAGTATCTTCCATAATTTCCATAGAATATGCATTGTGTGAAGTTACCATTTCTGAGGTAACATTTACCCATGTCATCCCTAAATCAGAAGTATATTGAATTCCTTTGTATAATTCAATTACAAATAATCTATCTTTAAACACCTTTGCCACATTTATATACCCACCGGCTTTACCTTCATATATTGAATTACTCCATGTAACTCCAAAATCAGTTGTATATGCAACGACTTGTTCCGTATTGCTAATACAGAAGTAAATATCATCAATCTGTGCAAATGAAAAAACTCCAAAATAATTTTTACTCTCATCAATATGCCAGGAATCACCTAAATCATCACTCCAAAGAAGATTATATATTGTTCCGGCAAAAAGCCTGTCACCAATCAATTGAAATGAATAAGTATATGGTGGAACTATTGAATAATTTAGCATTTCCCATTGAGAAAATGCTTTTGAAGTTAATAAAAACAAGATGATAATAATGAATTTTTTCATTTTAAAACTCCTGATTTGAACCATGAACTTCCTTACAATCAGGAATACAAGCAGTTGTGAAAACTAAAGTCACATACCATGTATTTCCTCCAATTGTAATAGGATCGTTGACATTGTAGTAACACGTGGGATAAGGAATTATTGTTTCAGAGCATGTACTTGGCTCATTAAATGAATCCCAATATTTAATAATAGGACCATTTTCTTGTTTGCAATATGTAAATTCCATACCACAACAACCAATTGAACCCGGACATTCTTCAGTCATATATAACACACCGCCGCCATTTGTACCTGTGACTTGATAATAACAAATATGATTACATTGACCAGGAAAATAGTATTTATACTTAATAGTATTTGGGCATATATAATTTGGATAATCTGTATTAAACAAATCATCTAATAAAGCATGATACATTGCCCATTCAAGTAATTTATAGTTATCAATATTTAATGGATTATTTATACATGGATCCGGTCCTGGATGTAACCAACAAACTAAATTGTAACAATCAGTTAAACTTACTCTTAAAAACTCCAAATCTACAAATGTAGTTGGATCAGGACAATTGCAATGCCTCATTTTGTAAGTAACCTCAACATTGCACCCCATATAAGGAAAAGTTTTTGTTACAAGGCTTGAATCAGTACAACTATCACATCCTTGAAAAACATCTTGATAACAATTATTAAAAGGCCTATTTATTTGAGCATTCGTATTTGAATTCGAAAATATGAATAAGGCAAGGAATAATAAGAATATCATTCCTAAATTATATTTAAATTTATTTTGAAATTTCATAAGATTCTAATTAGTTTTGTTAATGTTATTCTACTTTTTAAAGTAGAAGTGAATTATTTTTTCAAATTTACATTTGAAATTGTCCTCAATTTTTTGGCAAATTGAGTATTAAAATCAAAGCATTACATCAAGTAATCATTTGGGTTTGCTGCATAAAAAAAACAATAGTTAGTTTACTCCCAAACTATTGCTTTGCAGCGATAGTTATGCGAATTTTAATTCACAATAGAGGATATACAGTTTGGTGGCGTGTTTGGAAGGAAATTGAATGTTTCGGAATTCATTTTCAATTAGCATTTTTTCTTCAAAAATAGAAGAAGTAGATTTAATAAACTGTTTTATTTTGAAAAAATGGATTGGATTTATTTTCGATATATTATAATGCTTATTAGAATCCTTCGCCCAATTCGGTGTCTCAGCGGACATCTTATCAAGCATAATGAAGAAAAATTCAACCATTAAAAATATAGTAAATAAACTTTTCAAAATTACCTTTGTTATAATAAATCAAAAATACAAATAATTTATACTGTATAAACAAAAAAAATGCGTAAAAAGTACAAAATAGCGAAAATAATTGTATTTTTCACAAAAAATTACTTAAAATATCAGAATTGAAATAAATTGAAAATGGGTTGAGATTATTTCAAATATTTTTCGTAATTTCGCTGTTAAACGAAATGAAAATAATATATTTTATTATATGATAGATAAATACTTGATTGTAGTTATTTAAAGTATTTTTCGTAATTTCGCTATTGGACGAAATGAGAAATTAAAAAAAAATGATTATTATGGAAAAAATAATTAAAAAACTCAGCCTTCTTGATAGATATCTCACTCTTTGGATATTCCTTGCGATGTTCCTTGGGGTATTCTCCGGTTATTTCTTCCCTGGAATCGTGAATTTTTGGAATCAATTCCAATCCGGAACGACCAATATCCCAATTGCCATCGGCTTGATTCTTATGATGTACCCACCTCTCGCTAAAGTACGTTACGAAGAGCTGGGAGATGTTTTCAGCAATTGGAAGGTTCTTGCTCTCTCGCTGGTGCAAAACTGGATTATCGGTCCTGTTCTGATGTTTCTATTGGCAATTATCTTCCTGCAGGGCTATCCGGAATATATGGCTGGTTTGATTTTGATTGGTCTTGCCCGCTGTATTGCCATGGTTATCGTTTGGAACGAACTTGCTAAAGGTGATACTGAATATGCGGCAGGTTTAGTTGCTTTTAATTCCATTTTTCAGGTACTTTTCTTTTCGATTTATGCTTATGTTTTCCTGACGGTACTTCCCGGATGGTTTGGAATCAAGA
>Ga0154569_124_pt1 | contig 24373 bp, 23 predicted proteins | sample RifGroF2_FD_115998 | JGI IMG/M metagenome (GOLD analysis project Ga0154569, IMG submission 115998) | Ignavibacteria bacterium GWF2_33_9
TAAAATCATCAAAATTTTGAAATTCTACATCATATTTTTTCCAGGCTCTACGCCAGGTAGCCCACCCCCAAATATGAGGAATTTTTGAAAAGTAATAACTTGATTCTCCAAAAGAGTCATCAAGCGGATTTTCGGCACTTATATGCATAATTCTAGTATCATGTCTGTATTTTTCAAGTAAAATTTCACAACATCCAAAGAAACTTTTTGATGGCAAGCAATCGTCTTCAAGAATAATCCCTTCTTCAACGTTTTCAAAAAACCAGTTTATTGCAGAACTAACCGCTAATTTGCAACCAAGGTTTTCTTCCCTGAAAAGTGTTTTAACTTCGCAGTCCCAGTCAATTTTGTTAATAATTTCTCTGGTTTGTCTGCATTTTTCGGCTTCACCTTCTTTATCGGCACGGGGACCGTCAGCAGCTACATACAGATACTTTGGTTTTTGCTTTTTTATTGCTTCAAAAACTTTTTCTGTCGTATCAGGACGGTTAAATATTAAAAATAGTACAGGTGTTTTAAACATATTTCACTTTCATTTTTGCGTTCTTCAATTATAATCTTTAAAAGCATTTATTTTTTTAACGACTTCTTGATTTTTATTAACCCAGTCTTTATAGTCTGAATAAAGTTCTTTATTATACTTATTTACATTGTTTTTTGTTATAATAGCACCGAAATTAATTGGTAAAGAGGAATTTAGATTATTAAAAACTCTATCCAAAATCTTGTTACCTACAATTATTGTATAATGGTGAGAATCAAAATAATACAACATCTTGCGTTTTAATTGTTCCTTTGTCACATAATTACCAAGTGAAAAATCATAAAATGACGTTATTTGGCTAATTTCATTTCGCCATTTTATATAATCGTCAAAAGTATTTAAAATATTGATTACATGAACCTGAGCAAAATTTATTGGACTAACAATGACAATTAATTTGATATTATTTTTTTTGCATAAATCAACTATTTCTTGTAAAGCTCTTAATCTTTCAGGAGAGGACGTATAAAACTTATTTTTTTTAATGTACCCCTGAACCTCTGCCATTGCCAAATTATATGAATTATGTTTGGGTGATTTAATTCTTAGACCATTTTTATCAAAAATATACTCATTAGGATTTTTGAAATTATAATTAATAGTATTAATACTTTTTTGAATGGAATCATAAGATATAAAGAGTTTAAAAATGTCATTTAGTGAAATAAAAGAGTTAATAGACTCATTACTGTCAATTTTATTAAATTTATTAAAACCGAAAAAGTCGACTTCTAATACTACAGTTTTTAAATTTGGATGTGATTTTATTATTTTTTCAAGTATAATTTTTGATTCAGAAATATTTGAACCGCCAATACCAAGATTAAAAGCTTTTTTATTAGTTAATTTATAATAATATTCAGGATCTAACGCAAAATCAACTCTTGAGGAACCGATGAAAAGAGTATCAAAATCGTTTATTTTTACAGAAAAAAGTTTTGAAATTCTTTCATTCGTTTTCAAATCAGGTTTTTCTTTGTTAAATCCATATATTGCAGGAGATTTCAATACATGAAATGGATCAATAATACAGTTAAAAATTGCTGTCATTATTAATAATATTATTAATGTAGTTATAAAAAATAAATGAAAAGATTTATACTTCATATTTATACCTAAAATTGAAAATAAAGAAATTCTGATATTTGAGAAATATTTATTAAAGAAAAATAACTTAATGCAATGAAAATAACTAAATATAAAATAGATGGCTTAAAATCTTTAGCCATTTCACTTGAATTTTTAAATCCAAATACAATAATAAAGATAATTAATATCATAAGCCAGTTAATCTGTATATCTCCTGGAAATTTTAATAAAAATTTATTTATTCTAGGTAAAACAAATCCAGATAAACCAAACATACCATTCAAGACTTTTTGCGCATCTTCAAAATTTAATGCCCTGAAAAATACCCATGTTATGTTGACAAACAAAAAAGTAGCCGCAATTGAGATAATTTTATTTACCTGAATTCTTGATTTTTGCCAAAATCTATGAATTACAAGAGCCAACCCATGCAAGGAACCCCATAAAACAAATGTCCACGCTGCTCCATGCCAAATACCTCCGAGTAGGAAAGTTATGAAAAGATTACTGTAAGTTTTAAATTCTCCAAATCTGTTTCCTCCAAAAGGTATATAAACATAATCTTTCAAAAACCTTGATAAAGTCATATGCCATCTGCGCCAGAAATCTTGAATATTCTGAGCTTTATATGGCGAATTGAAATTTTCAGGCAACTTTATGTTGAACATCATTGATAATCCAAGAGCCATATCCGTATAACCAGAAAAATCAAAGTAAAGTTGAAATGTATAAGATAAACTTGTTATCCACGCTTCAAAAAAAGCTAAAGTGGTGCTTACGTCAAATCCCTGATGAACTATAGGAGCTAAATTATCAGCTATGATGATTTTCTTGAAAAGTCCAATAGTCAATAAAGCAAGACCTATAGATATATTTTTATGATTAATTATTTTTGCTCTTAATTTTGAAAACTGTGGCATCATTTCGCTGTGATGCAAAATAGGACCTGCAATAAGATGCGGAAAATAAGTTACAAATAAAGCATAGTTAAGAAAATCCGCTTCTTTAACTTCTTGTTTATAAGCATCAACAAGATATGCAATTTGAGTAAACGTAAAAAAGCTTATTCCCAGTGGTAAAATAATATGTAATAAATTATAATTACCATTAAATGCAATATTAATATTGGTTATAAAAAAATCAAAATACTTGTAATATCCTAATAGCAAAAGATTACAAGTTATACCAAAAGTTAAAATAGCTTTTCTGTTTATTTTTAACTTTGTTGCTTCAGGATTGTTCAGAGTAGTTCCGATTGAATAGTTAAATAACATTGAACAAAGTATTAAAGGCAGGTATTTTATATTCCAATACGAATAGAAGAATAGTGATGCTAGGACAAGCCAGCCTTTTGAAAGCTGTAAAAGCTTTATTTTGTTAAGAAAAAAGTATATGAAAAATGTTACAGGCAAAAATATTAATAAAAACTCGTATGAATTAAACAGCATTTTATTGACCTTTTTTAATTTTTTTTAAAATAAATTTAAATAATTTACCCGGTTGTCTTATCGGGTGAGGGCAATCATAATCTATATTTTTGACAATTTTTTCCCAAAAATCATATTTCAAACCTTTATAAGGAGTCCCTCCCATTTTAAGCCATTTTTTGTTATTTTGATCCCACTCTTTAAAGTGATACATCTTTTCATACCAACACCAAAATTTTTGAGGAGAGTACGGATGTACTGTGCAAGCATTTTTAATGTCTTTTTTTCTTGGATGACAATTGTATTTTTCAGGTAGTTTATCAACTTCCAGCTTAAATTCCTGCACAAGAAGATTAATTATTCCCTGATCTGCATATTTAAGGTAATTTGCATGTTCATAAGTTTTGGAATAAAGCCAATCAACCATTTTATTATATTCAAAAAGATTGTCACTTAACAAAAGCACACCTGAATTATAGTGTGATCCTTTCATGTCATAATTATCAATTGGTATTGAAAAACATTCCTGAAGAGGAACTTCTTCCTGCAACAAACTTATTCCTGTCTTTGCATAATCAAAAATTTTTGAAATATCTTTTTGCACAAGAATATCTACATCCATCCACAGAACTTTTTTATATTCATCAAGAAGCTTCAAACATTCATATCTTGAAAAAGCAAGTTTTGAATATCGTGGAAAGGATGATTGAGCAACTCCGTTTGTATTTATAGGCATTTCGTACACTATAAACTTGCAAGGAATAATAGAATTTAGAAGATTTTGGTCATTTTCAGAAATATCGTTATGAAAAACAATAAAATCCGCCTTTAAGTCAGGCGAATGTTTTTTTATTCCCATAAGAACATTTGCAACTGCATAACTTAAATTTCCTGTTGCGCCAAGTACTATCGCTCTGTCTTTTTTAATCAACATTTTTAATATATTAACTCTTAATTAATTTTTTTGAATTTTTAATTCTTTTATATTCTTCAATAAGATATAAAACAAAAGCTTTTGGTTTTCTTACAATATCAGGTGCGTGTGGCAAAATCTTTTTTACTTCTCGTGATAAAAAACAAGCTTTTTTCCCTACATAGGCAGAACCACCCATTTTAAGCCATTTTTTATAATTTTGATTCCATTCACGGCTATCCCAAAAATTCCAGAACTTTTCAGAAGAATAAGAATGAAGTATTATAGCTTTTTGGATTTCTTTTCCAATCGGATACTGATTATACTTCCGCTCCATAGGATTAAGTTTAAGATTGAATTCTTGAACCATTAAGTTTAAAATCGCCTGATCTGGAAGATGAAGAATTGGTGAATATTCTATTGATTTTTCGTAACACCAGTCTTTTAACTTTTCATAGCTCGGCAAATTATCTGATATAACAAAAATTCCGGCATTAAAAAAAACTTTTTCAAAATCATAATTTCCCCACGGTTTTTCTGTAAAAAGACTCCAAATAGGATATGGTTCAAATACGTGAGAAATTCCCGTTTTGTCTGTAAAATCGAACATAGGGGTAATGTCACCTTGAATAAGAATATCTATATCAAGCCACATTACTTTTTTGTATTCATTCAATAGGTTATAACACTCATATCTTGCAAAAGTCAGCTCTGTAAACCTGTTAAGTCGAGTTTTATCAAATTTTTCCATTTTTATTGGAAAAATATACTCAATAAATTTGCATGACAAAATGCTGTTTAAAAGCATTTTGTCATTTTCCGACAAATTTTGTTCATAAATGATTATATCTGTTATTAAGCTTGGAGAGTGTTTTTTTATCCCCATTAAAACGTTTGCTACAGCAAATGCCATATTTCCTGTTGTTCCCAAAATAATAACTTTATCTTTTTTTGTCATTTTTTAATTAAACCTTTTATTTTATTAAATTTAATAATAACCATAACAGCTAAGATCAACATTAATTAATTCAGAAAGTTGTTGATTTGATTTTTTTAATAACTCTATAAATTGTTTTTTTGTATTAGAATCAAATTTTTCTTTTGAATAATCTATAGATTTTACATAAAAACCCAGAAATTTTTGTAAATATTTACTATTTTTTTCAATAATTATTCTAAATTTATTTCTTGGGAGATTTTTTATTAACTTGTAATAAGTTTCTAAAAAAGGCTTTGTTTGAATCGATAAAATATTTTTTTTAGTATTAACATAAGGATACGTTTCTGGATAATATGGTTCTATTTCAAAAAAGTTGTAAAATTTTTCAAGAAATAACTTAGGATTCGCTTTGAACATTTCATAAGGAAGCACCAAAACATTTTTATCTCCAAATAAGTGATTGTATGTTTTTACCAATTTGTGCCAATCCAATTTATTTATATCTAAGTATTTCCCTTGTATAAATTTAGTATTTTTATAGCCAATGAATTCATTGAATTTTAAAAATCTATTTTGTTTTATTATATGCTGATTATAAAGAGATTCTACCCAGTCTGCCTGATTTCTTATAACCAAAAAAATTTTTGATTCTGGCATAACGGCTTTTAAAATATTACTGAATTTTTCATTATTAAAATATTCTTTATTATTATAAATAAGTTGTATTATGCCGACTAAATCTTCGCAACTAATTATTATATTTTGAACTTCTTTTTCATTAATAAAATTTTCTATCTTAATTCTATATTCAATGATTTTAGATAAATGAAATTGATTAGCTTTATCTATTTCATTTATTTCAATTAAAAGTTCACCAAATGGAGTATTATAAAAATTTTTATCTTCATAAAAAGTTGAGTAACTATTTTTAAGAGAAGGAAATATATTCAATTGAATAAAAGTAGTAGCTGTTTTTTGTAATCCTACATGCAATATTATATTTTTTTTCATTTGATTACTTCATTTACAAAAAATTTAAACTAATAACATTAAATTATATTAGCACAAAGTTTCTTTAATAAGTTCAATAAATTTCGTTAAAATTTTTTCTGAATTATAGTTCTTAAAAGCATTTTCCAAAGCTTTTTTCCCCATGTTGCGCCTCAATTCATTATTTAACAGCAATAAAATACTTTGCTCAATTAAACTTTCTATATCAAGATAGTTTACAATAAATCCATCTTCTCCGTTGTTTATAATATCAGAATTTCCACCGCAGTTAAAACTTACAAAAGGCACTCCGCAGAAGTTCGCTTCGAGTATTGCCATACCAAAACTTTCTAAAAGAGTTGGTGTTATACCAAAATCACAACTTTTAATTATGCCTATATTTTTTTCATAATCTAAATACCCCGGAGCATATATTTTAGCATTTTCAGGTTTGTATTTAAGTTCATATTCAAGTTCTTCTGTTAAACCTGCTGAAAGATAAAATCCTAGCGGCTCTTTATAAAATCCTGCAAGCCTTCTTATAATTTCAAACATATATCGAGGACCTTTTACAGGAGTATTTGCTGCCGGCAAATAAATAAGAGGAGAATTCTCATTAAGTTCAAGCTCTTTTCTTATGTTAATTGATGGAAATGACTCTATAAGCTTTTCGTTTATAATATTTGGCACAACATCAACTGCACCATTAAAGCTGTGTGTTTGATTAAAGACATTTTTCATATAGGTTGAAGGGCAAATAACTTTATCAACAATTTTCATCCCTTGATTTTCCATTATATTAACAAGTTTTGCATCAATCTTTGAATGTTTGTCAATAAGCGGATTCTCGATAAATCTCATGGAATTATGGTGAGAAATCATTATTACAGTCGAATTTTTTGGATGTTTAAGGTAATAATTCGGAGTACCTAAATCAGGAATGATAACTATATCAGGTTTAAATTTTTTCAATTCATTATTGATTTTCCAGCAACCGATTGCGGAATTAATAGAAAAATTGAACTGCCAAGCATATTCTGCTGAACCTGCACAATCCTTTTTCTGTTTTTTAGAAAAATAATTTTTAGTTAATGTGTTTAGGGTTCTATGAATTATTTTAGGCGAGCCGCAACGAATGATATCGTTTTCTTTTAATTTAATTTTGCCATGATCATAAAAAGTAAAGCCTCTTACTTTAAAACCGGCTTCTTTAAGTTTTAAGAAAATATTATATTGCGCAGTTGCAACTCCTCCACCGCTGAATGGAGGGAACGTATTAGAAATTACTGCTACTTTTTTCAATTGACCACCTAAGTATATTTATGGGTTAATTAGAAGTAATTATATTACAAGTAAGTATTTATTAAAAATGAAAATTTCAATCATAACTGCCTGTTTTAATGCACAGGATACAATAGAAGAAACTATAAGAAGCGTGGCTAAACAAACATACGATAATATCGAATATATTATCGTTGATGGCGCTTCTGCAGATAGCACTCTTCAAATATTAGAAAAATACCGAAATACGATAAATATTCTCATAAGCGAACCTGATACAGGCGTTTATAATGCTATGAATAAAGGCATAAAAGCCGCAACGGGAGATTTGTTATTTTTTCTTAATGCTGATGATGTTTTTATAAACGAACTTGTCGTTGAAAAATTCGTGGAAGAAGCTAAAAAAACTTCAGCAGGGCTTTTGCTCGGAAATATATTAATGCTTAATCGATATACAGGCGAAATGTATTACGAAAATCATAAAATAGTTGATAAAATTCGTCTTATGACAAGCTCAATTTTTCACCCTGCAACATTTTTAAGAAAAGAAGTTTTTGAAAAATACGGTTTATACAGCGAAAGTAATAAAATTGTCAGTGATTATGAATGGTACGTTATTTATTTTTTAAATGGCGGTGATTATAAATATATAGATTCACCTGTTTCAATTTTTAGTTTGGGAGGGTTGAGTTCCAATGAAAAACTTAATAATATCCATTTGCAAGAACGCAAACAAATTCAAGAAAAGTATTTTTCAAAACAAGAGCTTAATAAAACTGATTTGTTAATTAAATATTTCCCGAGAAGAATTAATAAAATCAAATTCAGAAAATTTTTGGAAAAGATGAAATTAAACAAATTTTATAATTCTGAAAAAAACACAGATAAAAAGTGGAAAATCTATATAGTTTCCCACAACATTGTTCATGACTATATGTACGAAAATGACAAACACTTTAATAAAAAAAATTATATTATATTTGATGTATCTTCTGATAAATTGCAAGTATCGGACAAATACAGCATAATTCATCAAACCGAATTGAAAAATTTTCAGAATTTAGGCAAGTGGTGGGCGGAAAGTGAAGCGATTTACAATGTTTATCACAATAAAGAACTGTATAAAGATTTAGATTACATTGGGTTTCTACATTATGATAAGGAACTTAAAGTTATTGAAACTCATAAAACTGACATAACAAAAAGAATGAATTCATATATTAAGAATAAAGATACGTGTCACGTATGTTTAGAGCTGCATAAAACTGTTGATGACTATAAACAGAATATTTTAGCCGATATAAGTCAGCCAAATACATTGGTGGGCAACGGTGTAAATTGTTATGATTATATTTTAGAGGATTATAATAACTTTTTTAAAACCGATTATTCTATACAGGATTTTTTCGACAAAAAATATATAAACTTATGTTCTTGTTTTTTAATAGACGTAAAAACCTTTGAGAAAATGATGGAGTTTATGGAATATATCGTAAAAAGTAAAAAACTTGATATATTTGATACAGAACATAATTACAGACTGCAAGGCGGCTTGATGGAAAGATATTTCGGGATGTTTTTAACTTTCGAATATGATAAGTTCCTTAACTTAAACCTGTATCACCATTACAACAAGGGGTTAAAATAGGTTATTATGCTTTCAATAGGAATCACAACATTTAAAAGACGTTTGGACTTAGTAAAAAACTTAATAACTCAAATAAGAAGTTTTGATGAAAATATAGACATTCTTATAACAATAAATGCCGATAATGAAGAAGCTTTTGATGAAAAGTACAGAAAGTCTTTACTTGAGTTTTTGACAACAGTTAAGAATACTTATCCGATATTTTTCCCGTCTTTTACCGGATTGAGCAAAATGTGGAATACCCTTATAGTTCATTCTCCGACTGATCATATTTTGGTATTGAATGATGATATAAGATTTGAAAATTCACAAATTATTCCTTCAATAAAATCCGCAATAACCGCTATAAAGCAAGATATTGATCCTGCAAAAGAACTTTTGATTCTAAATAACAGTTGGTCTCATTTTGTTATTTCCAAACAAATTGCCCATAAGTTAAAGTATTTTGATGAAAGATTAATAGCTTTTGGAGAAGAAGACGGAGACATGTATTGGAGATTCATTAATACGTTCAAGGCTTTTCCTTCTCAAATATCAATAGACGGAATCTCAAATATATCGGAAGGACGTGATATTTGTGCTTCTAACATAGAAACAACGATGCTGTGCGGAACACAAAGACCTATTTTTAATACAAAATTTATTTATGATTATAAATATAAAAAAAGTTTCCTCGGAATCAAGGGTATGTTTAATTATACAAGTAAATGCATAAGTAAGACAGTTCAACAATATCCTTATGAAAAATTCAAACGGGATAACAAACATAATATAAAAAACTTTAAAGAAATTACAAAAGATTAAAAGCAAATCGAATCAGCACCAAATAATGATGAAAGGGTATAAAATGACAATTCTTGGAGAAGTAAAAAAAATATTAGATAAAACTTTAAAAGCATTTTCTTTTAAAAAAGAATTTGTTTCACCTACCTATGAATACAAAAGGGCAGAAATTTTAAGATATGCAAAAGAACACGATTTAAAAGTATTTATTGAAACAGGCACATACAAAGGTGAAACGCCGGCAATGCTTATGAATGATTTCGATGAATTATATACTATTGAATTAAGTGAAGAATTATATAAAATGGCGACGGAAAGATTTGCAAGAACTAAAATAAAAACACATCATGGCGACAGTACCAAAGTTTTACCGGAAATTATAATTAACATAGATAAACCGATTCTGTTCTGGCTTGACGGACATTATTCCAATGCACCGTTCTGTGCTAAAGGAACTCTGGAAACTCCCATTATCGAAGAACTTTTAACTATATTTAACGCCAAAGATTTTCCTCATGTAATTTTAATTGACGATGCAAGATGCTTCGGGACTGAAAAAGATTATCCGAGTATAAAAGAATTAAAGAAATTTATTTGTTCGCACAGACCAAAAGCAGATATAGCTGTTTACGAAGATATCATAAGAATCAAACTTTAAAATACCGACCGCACATAATAGGATAAATTTATAAAATGAAAAGATTTTTTGAAAAATTTATTAACAAAAAGAAAACATATATTTCTTCTGAATTTGATAAAGATGATGTTTTATCACATTATCAAATTCTTAAAGCAATTCATAAGTTGTATACACCGAAAACATACCTGGAAATAGGTGTGCAGCAAGGTCGTTCGATAAATTTAACAAATCCGAAAACTAAAGCTGTGGGCATTGATCCTTTTGAAGACGATAAAATTATGTTTAACAAAAATGTTAAAATGTTTCATGTTAAAAGCGATGATTTTTTTGAAAATAATAATCTATATAAAGAATTAGACAATCAAAAAGTCGACGCGGCTCTTATTGACGGAATGCATTTATTTGAATATGTCTTAAGAGATTTTATAAACACAGAAAAAAATTGTCATAAAAATTCAGTCATTTTATTGCATGATACAATTCCCATCGACAAAATTTCTTCCGATCGCCCTGTCTGTAATGGTCCGTGGACAGGAGACGTTTATAAAATAATTCTTATTTTAAAAAAATACAGACCGGATTTAAAAATTCATAATATAAGTATCCCGCCTATTGGTGTTTGCCTTGTGTCTTCTTTAGATCCTGATTCTGATATATTAATAAAAAACTATGACAAGATTTATCAAGGATATGTTGATATTAATTTCGATGACATAAAAGACAATTTTGATGAAAATTTGTCAATTTTAAGATTAAATTTACAGGATGTTGAAAATATACTAAAAGACGAATTGAAAATCAATTTTTAATTACACACAAAAACTTTTCGTGTTTGCAATCATACAGATTATTGAAAGTTAATGCGTTTTTAACAGCGTAATCAAGTGAGTTGTCAGGGTTTAAGCCTTTCAGCGTTATCGTAAAATAGCCGGCTCGGTTTATGGTATCAAACAAACTACGCCGTGTAAAAAACCGTATATTTTTGTTAGATATAATGCCTGTATCTGCATATTTAAAGTCTTTTTTGAAAATAATTTGATTCAAAGCTATGGTATATCTTAGATTAGGAACTGTCATAACAACATAACCATTTCTGTTCAGCTTTGATTTAATTTTATTCAAAACTTCTGCCGGATTATAAAGCTGTGAGAGAGTTTCATCAAGAATTATGCAATCAAAATAATTATCGGGTAATTTCTCTATAGTTTCGTAAGAATTATTCGATTCATGAGGAAAAAGATTTCTTACATTAATATTAATATAGTCAGTTATCATAAATTTAGAATTAATTATCTCTTTTAAGCCTTCGCTTATCCCTACTTCCAATATCTTTGCAGAAGTCGGTGAGATGAAATCCATTACGGCATTTTCATTTATGGGAGTAATAGTGTCTACATATTTTTTATCGTGCCTTTTCGACTTTATTACGGCGTTTTTAATCTTATGCAAAATAGAAATATTTTTCAAAATAAGCTGATTGTATTTTTCTTTGTTTTTGACTATAAATTCAGGAAAAGAGCTGTCTATATCAACTATTTTGTACTTGTAACCTCTTTCAAAAATATCTGCACCATTTAAAATTAAGCTAGTTAAGCGTTCTTCATTCAAGTAATATTCATTGTTGTATTCTTGATGTGAAAAAGATTTCACTTTGTCTTTAACTTTTTGAATCCCGCCAAGAAAACTGAAATGCCATCCACCATTTTCAATTATTTGTCCTTGAGTGTTTCTTATTTCATCAGCAGATTTATTAAAATCCTTATAAAATAAAACTCGCGGACCTCTTAGCCAATAGGTTTCTTTGTCATTTATGTAATTAAGATAAAAATTATATTGTTTTTGTTTAAGAACTTTTATTCCTTCTGAATTTTTACAATTCATGAGTGTTTTTGCATTTGGTATTTCATCAACATCAGAAATTATAATTATGTCATCAGGCTTGCAGTTTTCAAGACCTTTTTCTATTGCATTTCTCTGAAAAATCTCACATTCCCATGCAGAATTACATTCAGTGAATTCGTCGGTTACAATATGAATTATTTTATCTTTAAATGCTGCAAACTTTTCTTTATTTTCCTCAAAAAACAGCTTTTTAGGCTGGTTAGTAAAAGTTTTAGAAGATTCAACTATAATAAATTTGTCTACAAATTCATTAAGTTCATTAAGTCTTATTTCAAGAAGTTCAAGCTCATTATAAAACATAAAACAATCGTAAATCATTTGTGTCTCCTGTGCCTTCTCAGCGGAAACAATTGTTTTATATGCAGATAAAGACGTTTCAGCTTATTCGGATAAGGATTTTTTACAACATCTTTATAAATATTAATAATCTTCTGCATTTGGTTTTCATAGTTATACATTTCATCAAATCTTATCAAAGCTTTATTTGACAAATCAGCATAAAATTCTTTATTTTCTTCAATTTCTTTAAGTTTTTCAGCATATTCAAGATAGTTTTTAACTACAAATCCTGCATTTCCTATACATTCAACGTGTCCGTTAAAAGAATCTGAAATATGTGAAACAACAGGCTTTCCAAAATGCAGAGCTTCCGCAATTGCCGTTGAATTCAGCTCTCCGTCCTTTCTGCCGTGCGCATAAACATCAAGCATTTTTATAAAGTTATAAATAATCTCAAAATTGCCTGTATGATCTAAAAAGTAAACATTATTAAGTCCGAGTTCTTCTGCTTGTTTCTTATAATTATCTCCTGCTCCTAAAATTACAAAAGCATTGTTAACATTAGAAATTTCTTTAAAAGCTTTTAGGGGAATATCAGAAAAGATTGCATTGTCATTTCTTTGATGAAATCCGTAAATAAACTTATTCTGAAGACCCATTTCTGCTCTGAAATCTCTGAAAGGAGTTTCGGGAATAATCATCGGATGAGAGACCATAACAACTCTGTCTTTGTCACCGCCGATGTCCAGCCATTTGTCCCTGCTGAATTCGCTTATATGCAAAGCACGAGAAATATTATACTGATTATCAACGCCCACAATATAATGCAATGAATCAACAATCGGAATATTTTTAATGTCACAAAAAGGTTCTTCGTACAAACCGCATCTGCCTGTTTGAATTAAATCATAGTCATTTTTAAACACATCAAAGAAGTTTGTTTCATCAAGCCAAATTTTGCCCCTGTGAACTCTCGGCTTAGAAGTGTTAAACTCTATTAAATTAACTCCGTTTTGAATTAAATATTGCTTTCTGCCTTTATCAGGAGGATTTTCCTTCGGGTGAGCATAGTAATAATCAACTTCAAATTCATCTTTAGGCAAGCCGGCAGCTATTGTCTGAAGAAATTTTTCAGTTCCCCCCAAACAAAGTCCAATGTACTTTATAAAAGCTATTTTTATCTTTCGACCCAAGTCCACAACCTATATTCTTAGCTTGAAAATATTATAACAAAAAAGTAAATATGTTATACTTTCTTAAAGAATTTATGAATAATTTACAAAAGATGGAATTTTTTAATAATTATTATGAAAATATTATATGACCCACAAATTTTTAATTTGCAAGTTTTTGGAGGCATTTCACTATATTATAAAAAACTTTTGGAAGAGTTTAATTTTAATAATACCGATGAAATAAATTTTAAACTTCCAATAATATATTCAGATAATAAATATCTCAAAAACTTTCAATTAATAAATACTTTCAGCTTAACCGAAAAAAATTTTCCTTTTAAAAAGCAATATATTAAATTACTAAACTCAATAAACAGAAATAAAACAGTAAAAGAACTTAATAAGCAGGATTTTGATATTTATCATCCTACTTATTTTGATGATTATTTTTTAAATCATATTAAAAATAAGCCTTTTATTTTAACTGTTCATGATATGACCAATGAAGTTGTACCTGAATATTTTGTCTTTGATAAAAGAGCAGATGAAACTATTAAAATCAAAAAGAAACTTATTGAAAGTGCCAATAGGATTATTGCAATATCAGAAAATACAAAAAAAGATATAATGAGGTTTTGTGAAGTTGATGAAGACAAAATTGATGTAATCTATCACGGTTTACCTTTTGATTCTACAGAAAGCCAAAATGAATCAAATGATTTACCTGAAAGATATGTGCTTTTTATTGGACAGAGATCAAAATATAAAAATTTTATTTCTTATTTATTATCTATAAGTAATATTTTACAGGAAGATGATTCGTTATATTTAGTTACTGCTGGAGGAAATCCTTTTACAGAAGAAGAGCAAAATATAATTCATTCACTTAATCTGTCAAAAAAAATAATATACAAGCAGATTGATAGTGAAGAAGCACTGATAAGTTTTTATAAGCATGCTTTGTGTTTTGTTTTTCCGAGCCTTTATGAAGGTTTTGGATTTCCGATACTTGAAGCTTTTCAATGCGATTGCCCCTTGTTAGCTAGCAATACAAGTTCTTTTCCCGAAGTGGCAGGAAATGCGGCTGTTTATATTGATCCATACAACCAAGAATCAATGGAAAATGGAACAAAAAAAATTATTTACGACGAAAATCTAATGCAGGAACTTATAAAAAATGGAAGAGAACAACTAAAAATATATAGCTGGGCAGAAACAGCCAGATTGACAAAACAAGCTTATACAAAGGCATTACAATGAAAAAAGAATTGGCAATAGTTTTAGGAGCAACAGGTAATATAACTTTCGGACTTGCGAATGTCTTAATGGGGCTGAAAAAAAATAATATTAAAATTCCTCATGAAATCATAGTTTTTGAGCAAAATATATCAGCAAGAGATAAAAAATTATTAAATCAAATAATTCCAATAAGTTTTATTGAATATAAATATCCAACTACAGGAGAAATACATTCTAAATCTACCTGTGATCGATTTACTCAAATGACTTTTTCAAGATATGAGTGTTTAACTTTATTAAATGAATACAAAAAGGTTTTATGGCTTGATGTTGATCTTCTGATTAAAGGCAACTTGACTCCGCTTGTGGCAGATTTTAATTCACAAATAGGTCTCTGGCAGACCAAGCAACCCTTAAGAATTAATTTTACTAAAAATATTGATGACTATAATATGGAAAGTTGTTTTTATAACGCAGGAGTAATCATTTTCAATGATACTCTTACGAATTACAAAGATATAAGAGAATGGTGTTATAAAAAGACTAATGAACTTTCTGAATATCTTTATTGTGGGGATCAAGGGATTATCAACATTTTGCTTGAAGAATTCAATCTGAATATTTTAAATATTGATGAAAAATATAATTGTCATCCAAGATCCAAAAAATCATCAACAGCTTCTATTTTGCATCCTTATTGTGCAGAAAAATTCTGGAATTTTTATAACAATAAAGAATGGAACCAAAATTATCAAGAATGGATTAAAATAGGAGGGACTCCATATTCAGGAAGTAAAGTAGGCATATTTGAAAGATTTATTAAAACAAAATATCCTGAAGTACCTAATCCTTTAAAATATCCACGAAATTTTATTAATTATTTTAAAACTCAAAAATATAAAGATTTTGATTTTTAAAGCTTTACCCAACTTTCGGAAACTAAATCTTTATAATCAAAAAAGTTGCCTTTAAACCATTTTTCAGGAGCAATTACAATCTTATTTTGATTTTTGCCAAGCCATGCCCCCCACCAGCTAAATGAAGAATTTGCACAGATATGATGATTACATTCGCTCATAAGTATAAGGTCATTTTCACCTGATTGTTCATTGTTTGCGTCAATAAATATAAAATCAAAATCCATTTTGAAATTATTTTTTACCCATTCTGCATCGTCTGAAAATACGTAAAATATCGGGGATTCAACTTTAGATTTCATATAATCCATAGCTTTTTTATAATAATCAGCTTCACAAATCCCCAGTTCTTCATAAGCCCAACTATTAGTTAAATAGTCGCCCCTTCTAATATGTAAACTAATTGAATTTGTTGATTTAATTGCTTCTAAAACTTTCAGATTTTCTGTATCAAGTTCGTTTTTAAGAATAAAATCTTTTCTTATAATTTCTTCTATTTCCTTAAAAAACTTTTCTGACTGAAAAAGTCCTTCTAAATAAACATTATCGGGTAAAAACATATATTTTTGTTTAAAATCAATATTACTATCCAAAATATATGTTTTTGAAGGGATTTTTTTAGGATTTTTTTTGAATAATTTTTGTTTCAATTGTCTAATAATGAATCCATCTTTATATACAAATTTTTTTAAGGAATTTATTTCATCTTCGGATGCAAAATTTTCTATTATATTAAATTTATTAAGCTCGTATTTTCTATGATAATTATCATAATAAGTAATATCTAATTTCAAATCAGTATCATGCTTGCAAGACAAATATCTTGCAAATGCATATATAAACATTTGGTTTCCTAGTCCACCTTTTAGTCTTGCAATAATCATAATTACCTTAATTTAAAATACTTTTATACGCATCATATGTCTTAAGAGCTGTTTTTTTCCAATCAAAATCTTTAGCTCGTTTTAGTCCTTTATTAACCATATTTTTTCTCAAATCAGCATCTTTTACAACAAGTTCAACTTTTTCAAAGATTGATTCATTATTTTTAGGATCAAAATATTCGCAGCAATCCTGCCCGACTTCCGGCAGAGAACTGGTTTGACTTGCAACTACAGGACAGCCGCATTGAAAAGCTTCAAGTATCGGAAACCCAAAACCTTCATAAAGGCTCGGAAAAACAAAACACAGTGCTTTATTGTATATATAAGGCAGTTCTTGTTCTTTTGCTCTATGATATATAATGCTACTTTCAACGCAAAGTTGTTTAAAAAGAATTTTTTCTTCTTCTGAAATACCGGCACTTCCGATTATAAAAAGCTTTAACTCACTATCCTGTTTTAATAAATGAGCTATAGAGGTTAAAAAGAGATTAAAATTTTTGTATAAATTTCTGTTTCCAACAAATAATATGTATTTTTCCGGTAAAGTCAGATTGCAGGTCGAATTTTGATTAAATCTTTCAAAAGAATTGCCGTGATATATTACCTCTATTTTACCTTCAGGCAAGTCTGGATAAAATTTCAAAATATCACTTTTGGTATTGCGAGAAACAGCAATAATTTTATCTGCTTTATAAGCTAAAAGTTTTTTGTATTCGGCTGTATTATAGGTGTCATTTTTAAAATCATCTTCAAAAATTTCATGAACCATATCATGGATGGTTATAACAAGTTTTTTATTTTTTAAATAATCCAAATAATAACTTTCGTAGTATGTTGGATGAAAAATATCATATTTAGTGGATTTTAAAGCATTTTTAATTAAAACATTGTTTAAACGCCTTAAATTTTTTCTAACTTCCCCAATTTTCAGCAAACCGCTTTTTCTAAAAAATCGTACAGATTTTGCTATTTCTGTATTTTTTAAATATTCATTTTCACTATAAACAACAGGGAATTCAAATTTCAAAACACCTGTTTTGTAATAATAATCCATTAATTCAAAAAAATATCGGGGAACTCCCCCATAATTCTGATTAATAAATATCTTATGGTCATAGAGTAGTTTCATTTTTTAACCTGTTTACGTTTTTCAAAGACTTCATCATAAAGCTGCGTGTAAGTATCTATCATTTTATCAATATTAAATTTTCTTTCAATAGTTTCTCTCGCTATAAGGCTTGCTTTTAATTTTAGGTCAGGATTTTCTATAAATAATTCTATTCCTTTTATAAAATCTTTAATATCTTTTTGTTTTGCTATATAACCGTGTTCTTCGTGTTTTAATATTTCAGGAATTCCTCCTGTCTCAAAAGTTATAACAGGCAATTCACACGCCATAGCTTCTGCAACAACAAGTCCGAATGAATCAGCAAGCGAAGGATATATAAACAAATCAGCAGCAGAATAATATTTAGCTATTTGAATTTCATCAAAAATATATGAAATATTAATTACATTATTAGCAAGTTGTGTATTTTTATCCCCTCCAATAATCAAGAATAGAACATCTTCTCTATTTTTAAAATATTCATAAGCCTGTTTTAAATACATCCCGCCTTTATTGGGGTTTTCCATTCCGAAATCAGAACTAAAGAGAAGAATTTGTTTATCAAATGGCAGATTTAATTCCTTTCTTGTGTTTTCCTTGCCGTAGTTTTTAAACTTGTTTGCATCTACTCCATGATTGATTAATCTTATGTCAAAATGGCTTAGAATGCTTTTTTCTGCCTTGTTCTTTAACCAATTTGAAGGACAAACAACTGTAATATCACTATTTTGATAAATTTGTTTTTTTATTTTCCATATATAATTTGCTGTATCTTTTAATCCCAGTTTTGATAAATACGGGCATTCCAAACATCCTGACTGCCATTTTTCGCAGTCATATTTGACCGTGCAATATCCGGTAAAAGAATGATAATCGTGCAATGTCCATATTGTTGGCTTTAATGCTGTTAGTTGCGGTAGAGCATAAGGATTAAAAAAATTTCCGTGTAAATTATTTATATGCATTACATCACAATCTTTAAATACTTTTAAATCTTTAATTTTCAAACTTTCGTGCTGATAAAAATCAAGCAGATTATCTTTTTTTTCAGCTTTATAAAGAAATTTTCTTTCTTTTGAACAATGATCTATAAATTCTATAATATCAGAATTTATAGGGTAATAATTTTTGCTTGTTAAAATACTTGTTTTATAGTTTCTTAATTTTAAAGGAACACATAAGCTGTCATAAGCTATTTTGGCAGCTCCACCTTTTCCCACAAGAGAATTTATAAATAAAATATTTTCAGGTTTGTTTTTTTTAACTAACTCAGGATAGTATTTTTTATTTAATGTTTCAATTTCACATTTAAAAAACAAGTCAGAATATTGTTTACTGAAAAGCTTTTTAATAATGTAAGGAAATCGTTTTAAAATATTGTAAATTTCTGAATTCAATTTCTGCATATTATTTTGTTGCTTCAATATTAAGTGATAAACTTAGCCCGTCCATCAAATAGCCAGATGAATCATTGAAATTTATAAAATCAGGTTTTTCATCGATTTTCTTTATATTTTTAAAACCTGTTTCTTCCAACCAATATTTTATTGTTGTAAAGGAATAACCGTCATAATGAAAATCGTATTTATTATTTTGTCCGCCATATATAACATTTGTTATAGTGCAAATTTTTTCCCATTCTTCCTGAGTTAATTTTTCCTTTTTTATATTTTCAAGATATAACTTACATAAATTTTCCAGATCCGGTACACAAATATATATTTTACCGTCTGGTTTTAATGCTCTATACCACCTGCTTAAAACTTTTCTGACACGTCTTTTTGGTATATGCTCAAACACATGTGAATTATATATAATTTTTACGCTATTATCAGGGAAATTTAGCTTTTGTACAGAACCTAAAACATCACATTTAGACTCAAGGCTTGCATCTATATTTATAAATCCTTCTATTTTGCAGGAACCACAGCCTAAATGAAGACCTTCAATCGCTTTCACTTTAAATAACTTATATAAACCAGAGTGATAGAATAATGTATTTAATAATCTTTTAAACACATGTGCCTCCCAAAAAGTTTTTAAATTCATTTATTAACGCTCGGAAAAATATTTTTCTTGTATTTTTATTATTATAAATTGATTTTCTTAATTCTGAACCAATATATTTTTTCCAGCATTTTAATCCAGTATCTAATCTTAGCTTTATAACTTCAAACCAAAATTTGCCAAGAAATTCATGAAAAGTTTTTTTATCATAAATATTATAAGTTTTATTACCTTCAATAAGTTTCAAAAGCCATTTTTCGACTGCATTCACATATTCATCAGAATTTTCAAACATATTGCATATCAAAGAATGATGTATTCTTAATTCTTCACTATTTGAATTAATTCCTATGTCTTTTAATTGATTGTTTCTAACAAAATCAGCCATTTTATCCTGTTTGTTTTTACCGACTACACTCATGCCTGTAGAATGAACCCTATATTTAAGCAGAACCTCATTTATATTTGCCAGCTTAAAATGTTTTTTTGCCCTGCTCCACAGGTCGTAATCTTCACAATATTCAAATTCAGAATTATAAAACAGATTAAATTTTTCAAAAAAAGACTTCCTGAACATAACAGAAGGATGAGCAAAGGTACTATAAAAAAGCAAATGAATTCGTATTAATTCATCTATTACGGGATAAATTTCAATTCCCTCTTTAGCTCCGAAATTTTCTATAAAAGAACCGCAAATACCATATTCCTTATTGTTTTCAAGAAAATTTAATTGTTTTTCCAATCTGTCCAGTAAGGAAATATCATCTTGATCCATTCTGGCTACATAGTTACCTTTAGAAAGATTTAATCCTTTGTTTAAAGTTCTGGATAAACAAAGGTTTTCTGAATTTTCAAAATATCTGATTCTCTTATCATCAAACTGCTTTATTACCTCAGCACTATTATCAGTTGAAGCATCATTTATAATGATAAATTCAAAGTCTTGAAAACTTTGATTTAAAATACTTATCATCGCTTCTTTTAAATATTTTTCACCATTATAAACAGGCATTAATACAGTTACTTCAGGATTTTGCTTTGTAGTCATCTTTTTAGCATAACCTCATCACATAAGGTTTTTAAGCCTGTTTCAAGTGATATCGATGGTGTCCAATTTAATATTTTTTCAGCTTTAGATGTATCCAGAACAACCCAATCCGTCAACTTATTAGAATTATCAAGCTCAATATAGTTTTTCTTAATTTCTATAGAAGTGAATTGCTCTATTAAAGAGAAAATATCATTAACAGAATATCCTTTACCCGAACCAATATTAAATATCTCGTAATCATTTTGAAATTCAATAGCAAGCTCAAAAGCTTTAGACATATCTTCCAGATGGATATAGTCTCTTATGTTGTTTGAATCACCGTATATTTGCTGCGAATCGTTTTTTAAAAGCTTACTTAAAACTACGCCTATTAAGCCCTGTTTTCTGTCTGTCGGTAATAAAATTCCGTAAGGATTTGATATTCTAAGGATAGTTGATGTTAATAATGATTTTTCTGCCCATAATCTAATATAATTTTCCGCAACTAATTTTTGTATCCCATATGATGATTTTGGCAAACATAAATCAAATTCTTTAAATGGAGTTTTGTCTGCAGATTGCCCATATATAGCACCGCCACTGCTTACATACACAAGATGGATTTTTTTCCCGTATTTTTTTATTGTTTCAAGTAAAGTAACCATAGGTATTAAATTCAAATTCACATCACTTATAACATCATTATTTGATGTTAAAGGAGTATTTGTATGAGCTAAATGGATTATTATGTCAACATTTTTAATAAATTCCTTGCAATCATACTCAGAAGATAAATTACCAATAATCCAGTTTATATTGCTATTTTTTTTATTCAAAGACATTGGATTTCTGGAAAATCCGTGGATATTATATTTATTTATACGGCATAAATAATCCAAAAGATAAGACCCTAAAAAGCCTGTAGCACCTATTATACCTATGTTCATAATAATTTATTTTTTCCATATTTAGTTATTATTAAATTTAATTTTATATTTAAAATTTTATCCAATCAACAGAAATAAGGTTAATTTTTCAACTTTTCTGATTAATTTCTGTATTTATTATTTTGTTATTATAGTTTTTTATTAGATAATTTCCTAGTTTTATTCCAGGTTTTTCAATAAAATTATAAGTTAAATAACTTATAATTACAGTAAGAGAAAGAACCGTAATTAATCCGATTGAATAATTAAATTTAATATTGTAAAAAATAAAAGTTTGAATTATTGCAAAATGAATAAAAAAGGCAGAATAACTTATTTTCCCCAAAAAAGAAATTATTCTGTTATCTAATAATAAGCTTAAAATTTTGGAAGAATTATAAATTAAAAAAGGAAAAGAAATTAAAATTAAGCTAAAATACAGATCGAAAAATAAATAATTTAAAATTTTTGTTATAAAAAAGTTTGAATTATTCAGTGAAGGAATTAAAAATATAATTAAACAAAGAAAACTAAAAATTTGAATTTTAATATTTTTAAAGAATTTTTCATTTTTATATACAAGTATACCAAAAATGAAAAGAAACATATTTCCAACAGGCGAACATCTTGCCCAAGTTTCTATAGATATAGGATCTTTATCAAAAAGCAAATTTGAAATAAATAAACTATGTTTAGATAAAATCGCACTTATGATAAAAAGTACTAATAGTTTTTTTGAATCTAATTTATAAAGAAAAGGAAATATAAAATAAAAAATTACTTCAGGCGTTAAAGACCAACAAACACTAAAAATGCTTCTTAAATAAGAAGGAAACAATCCGTGTAAAAAAGTCAAATGTATAGCTAAATTATCAAGATTTAAAGGACGAATTCTATATTCATTTCCTAAATTCTCATTAAATCCTATTAAAAAACAAATCAATAATATCAAATAATATATCGGAGCAAGTCTAAAAAATCTTTTTAAGAAAAAAGTAGTTTTTGTAAAATGTGAATTGTCTGCAACATAACAAAGTATAAATCCACTTATTAAAAAAAATAACTGAACACCAAGTTTTCCGTGATGAATAAGGTGTTCCACAAAAATAGAATTATAAGGATTATTTTTTATTAATCCGCAATGAATAGCTATTACTCCTAAAATAGCTATAGCTCTAAGCCCATCTATACGATTTAGTCTATTATACATAAATTAATCTTTTCTCTTGATTTTATAACTTTATCCAACTATTGGGAATAAGGTCTTTTGTCTCTCTATTGCAATTATTAAACCATTTTTGGGGAGCAATTACAATTTTATTGTCGTTTTTCCCAAGCCATGCACCCCACCAGCTAAAAGAAGAATTTGCACATATATGATGTTTGCAATTACTTATAAGCATCATATCCAAATGCCCTGAATCATTGTGATTGCAATTTACAAATATTGTTGGAAATTTTGTCAACAAATTATTTTTTACCCATTCTTTATCATCCGAAAATACAAAAAAATGAGGATTATCAACTTTTTCAGCAATATAATTAACTGCTTTTCGATAATAGCCTAAGCCGCATACTCCGTGAACTTCATTTATGATCGGATCACTAATATAATCTCCCCTTCGGACATGAAGGCTAACTGAGTTTGTGCATTTTATTTGTTCAAGAAACTCCTTATTTGATTTAGGCATTTCATTTTTAAGAACAAATTCCGTCTTTAAAATCTTTTCAATTCTTTTAAAATATTTTTCACTTTGCCAATATCCTTCTAAATATGCGTTTTCAGTTAAATTTAAAACTTCATTATCAAAACTGAAGCTATTTTCAGAAAAATAATATATTTTTTTTATTCCAAATAATTTTTGAAAAAAAGATCTTTTTTTATTTTTTAAATGGTTTATTTCTTCAACATCTGCAAAACATTCCTTTATTTTAAAAACCCCGAGTTCATAATTTCTGGGAGTTAATCCACATTGATTACTATAAGAGTTTATATCAAGCTTTAAATCGCAGTTTAGTTTTTCAGAAAGACATCTACCCAGTGAATACTGGAACATTTGATTGCCAAGTCCTCCAATTAATTTAATGATAATCATATTATATTTTTCTAAACCAATAACAACCGCAAGCAAATGTTTGAGAATTAATTATCTCTTCGGAAGGATTTATTATCAAATCTTCTGGAACTATAGCAAACTCCATTAATTTGAAATCTTTAAAGTACTCCAAAATTTTATTATGAGAATATATACGATGAGCATTAAATTGAATTCTAGATTTCCCAATCGGTACTACAAATAAGAGATCGCCATTGTAGGCTAAAACGCGTTTAAGTTCATTTATTGCTATAATATCTCCATCAGGATCAATTTCATCACCATATCTCCCCAATCCTATATGTTCTACTGCATGCATACAAGATAAAGATTTAATACTATTATCATCAAAATGTAAATTTTTTAAATCGACAAAGTCAGCTTGGAAATCTTGTAAATCAAAATTAGGTGGGCGGTATTCATAAAATTTAACAGGAATAAATGCAGAAACAATTGTAGAAAAATAAAGTAACGAAGCTATATCAACATGATAATTCGGTTTAATAATGGCTAATTTTCTTGCTGCCCAAGCTGTATGATAAACATAATGCCTGT
>Ga0154569_158_pt2 | contig 24166 bp, 18 predicted proteins | sample RifGroF2_FD_115998 | JGI IMG/M metagenome (GOLD analysis project Ga0154569, IMG submission 115998) | Ignavibacteria bacterium GWF2_33_9
TGTATCAGTGGATTGCAGCAGGTTCATTTTCGATAAATATAGCTTATCAGGTAGACCAGCTTACAATTCTTTATACAATGATAATTACCGGAGTTGGATTCTTAATTCATATATATTCAATTGGATATATGCATGGAGACAGAGGCTTTTTCAGATTTTTTGCATATCTGAATTTATTCATATTTATGATGTTGAATTTAGTATTGGCAAATAATTTCCTTCTTACTTTTCTTGGTTGGGAAGGTGTTGGACTAAGTTCTTATCTATTGATTGGATTTTGGTACGACAGAAAATTTGAAGGTGTACGTATTACTTGGACAGGTCAAGCTGCAAACAAAGCATTTATTATGAACAGAATAGGTGACTTTGGCTTTTTAATTGCAATGTTTATGATTTTTGTGAATTTTGGTACCCTTAATTATACTGATTTGCATATTGCACTTTTAGCAAATACAGGAGGTTACCAAGGAACATTTATGATTGGAATCATATCATTGCTTCTTTTTATTGCAGCAACAGGTAAATCTGCCCAAATTCCTTTGGCTGTGTGGTTGCCGGATGCTATGGCAGGTCCGACACCTGTCTCTGCTTTAATTCATGCTGCAACAATGGTTACAGCGGGTATATTTTTAGTTGCGAGAAATTCCTTGTTATTCTCATTAGCTCCTGATACTATGCTAATTATTGCAATAGTTGGTGTCGCTACTGCATTTTGGGGTGCAACAATCGGTTTGGTTCAAAATGGGATTAAAAAGGTTTTGGCATATTCAACAGTAAGCCAATTAGGATTTATGTTTGCTGCATTAGGTGTCGGCGCTTGGGGTGCTGCTGTATTTCACGTTATGGCACATGCTTTCTTTAAAGGATTATTGTTCCTTGGTGCTGGTTCAGTTATGCACGGTGTTCATGATGAAGAAAATATCAAGAGAATGGGTGGCTTAAAGAAATACATGCCTGTAACATATAAAACATTCTATGTTGCATCACTGGCAATAGCTGGTGTTCCTTTCTTCAGTGGATTCTTTTCGAAGGATGAAATTCTTTGGCAATCTTGGGATAAAGGTGGATTTTTACTATGGATTATTCTAGTTTTAGCAGCCTTGATGACAGCATTCTACATGTTCAGATTAATCAACTTAGTATTCCATGGAGAAGAAAGATTTGATACTAAGCATATTCATCCTCATGAATCTCCCAAAACAATGACTGTTCCATTGACTATTCTTGCTATTCTTTCAGCATTTGGCGGTTTTTTGGGAATTCCTTATATTTTAGGTTTTTGGTTCAGTCATAAACCTAATTTTATTGATAATTTCTTACATCCAATATTCAAAGATTCTAATATCGTAATGGGTTATCTGGAAGCACATCATTTGAATGCAAATGAATATCTGTTTATGATACTTTCAGTAGTTGTTGCTTTATTCAGTATTTGGATTGCATATAAATGGTATTATTATGACAAAAAATGGTCAACCCCAAGGAAATTAGTAAAAAATGCAAATTCTGCTTATAAATTACTTTTCAATAAGTATTACATTGATGAAATTTATTTCAGATTAATTGTTGATCCAATCTTGTTAATCTCAAGAACAGGACTTTGGCAATTTATTGATGTTAAAGTCATTGATGGTTTTGTGAATGGTCTTGCCAAAACAACCACTTATTTTGGCGAAAAAATTCGCAAGATGCAGACAGGTTTTGCTCAGACTTATGCGGTGATTATGATTGCAGGTGCAATTGTAATTTTGACAATTTTACTTTTAATTATTTAACTTAATACAAAAACAAAATTAAATAAAAAATGATATATTTATTATTAACTTTATTTTTACCATTAATCGGGTCGCTTGCACTTCTCTTTTTCAAAAAGGAAAATAAAAATGCAATTAAATACTTTGCTCTTGCATTTTCATTAATTGCATTTGTAGTATCCCTTGGACTTTATTTTTCTTTTGATTCAAGTAATCCGAATTTCCAGTTTTATATTAATTTACCCTGGATAACTTCAATAGATGCTGGATTTAGAATTGGTGTTGATGGAATGTCTATGTTGTTGGTAGTGCTTACTACATTCATTTCTCCTATTGCTTTACTTTCCAGTTTTGAAGCAATTAATAAAAGAGAGAAAGAATATTACATAATGATTCTATTGCTTCAATTCGCCATGACAGGTGTTTTTATAGCATTGGATGTATTCTTATTCTACATTTTCTGGGAATTAATTCTAATCCCGATGTATTTCATTATTGGTATATGGGGTGGAAAAAATAGAATATATGCAACTGTGAAATTCTTTATTTTTACTATGGTTGGTTCCTTGTTTATGTTACTTGCTATAATCTGGGTAGGGGATTTTGTAGGAAACAAGATTTTAAATACAGGTTTCACAACAAACTTTTTAGTAATCAGAGAATATGCTAATCAAATCCCAATGGAAAGTCAAAAATGGATATTCTGGGCATTCGCCCTTTCATTCTTTATCAAAGTTCCTCTGTTCCCGGTTCATACATGGTTACCTGATGCACATACGGAAGCACCAACTGCAGGTTCAGTTATTCTTGCAGGTATTTTGCTGAAAATGGGAACTTATGGTCTAATTAGATTTAATCTTGACTTTTTCCCTGCTGCATCAATTAATTTTGCGCCGGTAATTACATGGCTTGCGGTTGCAGGTATCATTTATGGAGCATTGGTTGCAGCAGTTCAAACCGATATTAAAAGGCTTGTTGCGTATTCATCAGTGAGTCACCTTGGCTTTGTGGTTCTTGGTATTTTCTCTATGACTTCACTTGGAATACAGGGTGCAATAATTCAAATGGTTAATCATGGTCTCTCAACTGGTATGTTGTTCCTCTTAGTTGGTATGATTTACGATAGAAGGCACACTAGAGAAATTTCAGAATATGGTGGAATTGCTAGAATAATGCCTGTTTATGCTACATTCTTTGCAATAGCAATGTTCTCATCAGTTGGACTTCCCGGATTAAATGGATTTATTGGTGAATATATGACTTTGATTGGGGCATTCACATCTCCAATTTTAAATAATTGGGCGTATAGCATCGTAGCTGCAACTGGCGTTATATTTGCTGCTGTTTATTTACTTTGGATGTATCAAAGAGTATTTTTTGGGACAAATGATAATCCTTCAAATCATAATTTAAAAGATTTGAATAAAACCGAATGGACAATTTTGGTACCAATTGTTATCTTTATTGTTTGGATTGGTGTTCATCCTTCTACCTTTTTGAAAGTATCTGAAGTTTCAACAAAGAAAATTGTTAACAAAGTTCAAATGGTAAAATTCAATAAACCTTTATATCCAGAATTAATGCAGGATTCTACTCAAACATCATTGATAAATACGATCGATATGAATGTTCAAACAAAATCTGATAAGGGGGAATAAGAAATGGAAACTACATTATTATTTGCTTTACCACTTTTTCTTGCCTCAGTTTTTGCAATTATTATGCCTTTGATAGATTTAATGGTAAAAAAGAACAAAGGAGCAATATTTGGTATCACTATTTTAGGTTTTGTTGCATTGTTAATGTTGAATGTTTATTTGCTTTTAAATCCGGTTTTTACTTCCGGAACAAGTGTTTTACATCCAGAGAGTTTCTTGGGTGGTTTATTAAAGAACAGTATTGTATTAGGGAGTTATACTGTTCTCTTTGACATTATGTTTCTTTTGGGTGGAATTATGACACTCTTTGCTGCAAAACAGTATCTGGCTAAGGAAAACTACGAATTGAAGGAATTTTATTCGTTATTGACATTTTCACTGGTTGGTATGATGTTTATTGCCCATTCCAATAGTTTACTGATTTTGTTTCTTGGAATTGAATTGATGTCAATTTCATTCTTTGTTCTATCAGGATTTTTCAGAACAAAACTTTCATCAATTGAAGCTTCTGTAAAATACTTCCTATTAGGTGCTTTTGCAACAGGATTTTTGGTGTTTGGTATTTCGTTGATTTATGGTGCTACAGGTTCAGTTGAATTAAATGTAATTTCAAGCAAAATTTTAACGAATCAATTCAATCACGTATATTTCACAATTGGAATTGCATTATTGTTCGTTGGTTTAGCATTCAAAGCTTCTACTTTCCCATTTCATCAATGGGCTCCAGATGTTTATACAGGTGCTCCGACTATTGTAACAACTTTTATGAGTACAGTTGGTAAAACTTCATCTTTTGTTGCTTTTATTATTGTATCAAAAGCGCTCATAACATCAATACCAGGTGACGAACTAACTTTATTTTCAAGTAAATTATCATTGTACTCAAGAGAAATCATTGCAGTTATTGCTGCATTAACAATGTTAGTTGGGAATATTACTGCTCTTGTTCAAAAGAATGTGAAGAGAATGCTTGCTTTCTCTTCAGTTGCTCATGCAGGGTATATTTTGATAGGTATTGCATCCAATAATCCTGATGGTTGGAGTGGCATGGTATTTTATACTTTTGCATATATTTTCATGCAAATCGGTGCATTTGTTATTGTATCCTTAATTGAAAAAGAGGATGAAACATTTCTTAATTTAAACGATTATAACGGATTAAGTAAATCAAATCCATTTCTTGCCGTTGCAATGTCTATTTTTATGTTTTCATTAGTCGGTTTACCACCATTTGGTGGATTTTTCGGCAAATATTATTTATTCCTTTCAGCAATTAAAGCAGACATGCTTTGGTTAACTGTCATTGCGGTGATTTCCTCTTTAATTTCAATTTATTTCTATATTGGCTTAGTAATCAATATGTATTTCAAAGAACAGGATACAGAGCAAGAGAAAGTGAAATTAGGATTAGCTAATGTTTCAATAATAATTGCAATCTTTGGAATTTTATACCTCGGTATATTTCCATCACAATTAATAAATTTAGCTCTTTCATTCTTTAAATAAAGAATTCTATATTAAAAAAGAAAATCCCGCTCTATTGCGGGATTTTTTTTGTTAATTTTTTTTTTATTCTTTTACAAATTTTATAACTTTGTTGTTTTTATTTAATTTAAGGAAATAAACACCTTTTGGGAGAGCTTCTATATTGATCTCATTTTCGATTCTCCCTTCTAATTGCTTAATACCAAGTATAGTATAAATTTCATATGAAATTGTACCATCCGGGATGAAAACAAGTTTAAGTTCATTTGAAACTGGATTAGGGAAAATATTAATATTCTTTTCTTCTATATCAGAAATACTGTTAAATATCGATAATAAATCGCCATAAGTTTTGTTATTAATGGTATATCCAATTAAAGTTTGAACGGATTTTCCAAAATCACCATATAACTTAAGAAAAACTAAACCAATATTTGGGAAAATTCTGATATTTGATAAAGGGGAACCAGAAATAGAGCAGGAATCAATTTCTAATAATTCTTCATTCGAAATTAAACTAAAACCCCAATCAGCATTATCAATTAATTTATTATCAAATGTAACATAATTTCTACTTAAACATAATAAATCATTGTTTTCTAAATCTGCTGTATTATTGAATGGCATTTGCATTAAATATAGATTAGCAGTTGGATTATTAATAATATCTTGCAATTGATTCTTTTGATAATTTTCGTAAACTATAGATTGATTTATCTTACCATCTTCATATTCAAATCGAAAAAAAATAAAAGAAATTTTATCTTCATTTTGATTAATTTTAATCAACGAGTCTTTATAAAATTTTGTATAATATAGGTGAATATCATCTTTTGTATAATCAAAATTCCAATATTTTATATCACCAACCTTCAGGGAAAAGAAATTATCAATATTAGGAACTTCAGGTGCAATTGTACCATTAACTCCATCATTATTTTTGATTCCAACTAATTCTAACGGTACTCGACCAGTTGCTGTCAATTGATTATATAAATCATGAACTTCATAATAGATAATACCGTAATTTTTACTTAGTTTAAATATGCATTCTTCTTTGATGTTGTAATTATAATTTATTGAATAAGTTTTTACTGAATCAAAAACTTTCGGCAAAATTTCCTGATAATCAATATTTAGATATTTTATTGTGTATTTGTTGCTTACCAATGAATCACCGATTGCCAGAAATAATGGAATTTCAAGTGGGTAATTAATATTTGTTCCAGGTTTCATCTCAAATAAAATTACTTTATCATTCGTAACAAGAAAAGAATCAATTAACAAACCATTTAATGAAGAATTGGACTGATATCTTTCCTTAATTGCACTATAACATTTATTATTTTCAATAGCTTTTAAAGGATTTGATAAGTAATATGTTGAATATTCATCATTAACATTAATTAAAGAATCGATTTCAACTGATATTATTCTATCCTTTGCATTAAGCAAATTATATTTCAATTCACCATTCAATTCATATTTTATTCCTTCATTTTGATAATAATTGGAAATTCCATAATAACTAATTTGACCTTGAATAAAGGGTAGCCATTCTTTGGATAAGCAAGTATTATTTAAAAGAAAAAATTGAAAGAACAATTGAATATAGATTAACTTTTTCATAATTTTGACTCCTATTTAATAATTAAAACTTTCTTAGAACCAATTGCTAAAGAAGCATCTTGTAATATAAATTCAGTAATCATAATTTTTTCCTTATCTTTTGTATGTAATTGAGAAGTAGCATGCTACGTCTCTACAGATTCTTAAATTATTTAATAAAAATTAATTTCTTGGTTAAATTTAATTTCTTGGTTAAATTTAATTTATCACTTGAAATTCTAATAAAAAATATTCCAGTTTCGTTATTCGTATTTGGAATTTGAATGATTGAATTATCACTTTCAATTTTACTATCAAAAATTTTGTCAATATAACATCCTAAGTAATTATATAATTCTATATTTATATTTTCTGAAAAGTGATTCTTAATTTGTAGAAAATGATTTCCATTGAAATCTTGTTGTAAAAGAATATCATTTTCATTTTCATTTTCTACTTCTTTAACACTATTAGGTTCGAATTCGAATAACCAAGTGTCATTTAACACATCTGAGCCAATACCGCCAAATAATAGAGCTTTTCCGTTGGTTATATCTGACATTGAGTGAAAGTAACGTCTTGGAGGGATTTTGTCCAAAACTAATTCTATCCATGTATTATTTACTCCATCATAAATCCACGTATCATCTGACCATTGGTCTTCAGGTTGTGAATTTACATTATCTCTAGTATTCCCCCCGAAAACTATACAATAATTATCTTGTAACCTTGCCATAGCAGAAGCTCCTCGGTTGAGATTCTCTTTTTGGGGATAAAGAATATTCCATTTTCCTTGAATCCTATCAAAAATCCATGTATCATTCACATCTCCACCTTCTATATATCCTCCATGTCCTCCGTAAAGAAGTATTGAATGGTCATTTAGATTTGCCATCATACCTAATTCCCTGTCAATCGGATAACCTCCGTCATATTTGATACTATCCCATTCTTTTTTCTTATTGTCATAAATCCATGTTTCAGGAATAAATCGTTCAGGTCCGTCCCAATCATAACCGGAAAATATTAACATCTTATTATTACCCAAGTAACCATAGGAAGTTCTTTCACGTTCTCTTGGTAATTTTGCAATATTAAGTTTTTCCCAATTCATTTTATTAATATCAAATAACCAAGTTTCATTTGATAATGAATATTCGCAAAATCCTCCGAATAATATCACTTTCCCATCATCAATTTGTGACATTGCGAATAACTCTCTAGGTGATGGTTTATTGGAACAATTTACTTCTGTCCAAGTGTTTTCTAATAAATCATATATCCATGTATCATTAATGAGATAATTAAATTTATTAGTACCACCAAATAACAATATTTTATTGTCAGTTAAATATGCCAAAACATGGCCTGAACGTGCCGGTGGTGAGTTTTTAGGGAATAACAGAGTCCATTTTCCTGTTTGTGCTAAACAAAAATTATTAAATATAAGCTCGAGAGTGAGGATTAAAAAGAAGGCGTATATATTTTTTATCATAAATCACCTTAGAGAAATAGTTTTAAAGATTTGAAGAAAAAGTCAATCACAAATTACAAAATAAATATAAATAAATAAAACAAAAGTATAAATTATGAGTTTTCAATATTGAATTAAACAGCAAAATTCCGACCTGCTCATGAATAAATGTAAAAAAAATCCCCTTCTATGTAGAAGGGGATTTTGTGTTTGATAAATTAACATTTATTTATTTTTCTAATCTATTCTTTGTTTCCTGAATTCTCTTGTTTTTCTCTTCAATCATAATCTTTATGGAATTGATTTTAGATTTAACTTCATCAGCTTCATCATTTGTTAAATTATTATTCAAAGAATTTTCAAGAGTCACCATTTCTTTTCTGTCAATTTCCAAAGCTTCTTCAAGAATGGTCAGTTTATCATGTAGATTTTTTAAGACAGAATCGGACTTTGATTTTTTCATTTGTTGTTGATGATCAAAGAAGGAGTTTCTCTTTTCATCAAGTAAAGAAAATGCAGTTTTCAAGTTTTCGTAAAGTTTATTTCTATGGTCTGTTTTAAGTTTTAATATTCTAATTTCCCCTTGAATTGTTAACAGACTTTCACGTATGGTTTTGAAATGGGGATTATTTAATAATCTTTCTTTTTCTTTATTGATTTTATTTAAAAGATTCACAAAATTATCATCAGAGACTTTCAGAAACTCTCCACGTTCTTCTTCCTGCTGTACATTAACTTTAAGAAAAACTTCACGGATTCGACCATATAAATCATCACGCTGTTCCTTCGACAAAGATAATCCTTTTATTGATGCTTGAGCTGCAATTAAGGTTTCACGAGCTTCTTTAAATGAATCAGTTGTAGTTGCAATAGTTATTGCATTATCAACAACCGGTTTAAGTTTTTCGTAATTTTCATTGGCCTCTTCCATAAATCTAGTTTTATCAAGATTCTGCAATTCAGACAATTTTTCGAAGGCATTACGAATAGACTGATAAAGTTCTTCCTGATGATTTCTCTTCAAAGTTTTCTTTGCAATAGTTTTTTGAATATCTATTAATCCCTGTCTAATTTTGCTATAATTATTATTTTCTTTTGCCGCATCAATGTTTGGCAAATAGTTGTCAATCATTTGTTTCAATTGAAGATAATTATCGGAACATTCCATTTCATAATTTTCTCTTTCAGCAATTTGCTTCTGGGCAATTAATGTAAGAGCATTTGCAATGTTTTTCTTTAATTCTTCAAGTGTATTTTTTGAAATTTTTATTGTAGATTTTGCAATTTCATTAGGTAAATTTAAAAGTTTTTGACGAGCAGTTCTTAAATTTTGCCAATTTGAAGGTACATTTTTCAATTCTTCAATTTTTGAATTAAATTCATTAAAAAACTTTGCAGAATCTTCATTTATCTTACTTCTAATTTGGTTGTATCTTTGATCCAGTGTAATGAGATGATCAGTTATATTCTGCTGTATATGATTGAAAGTATCTTCCAAATTTAAAGATTGAAATACTTTTTGAAGAGAATTTGTCAAATTAATTGAATTTTTCAAATTTTCTTCATTTTTCGAATATTCTTTAATGAGTTCAAAATCAGCACTAATTTCATTTGCTTTTTCATCAGAATTGTATGTTTTGAAATTGGCAAATTGAAATTGATGCTTTCTAAAAGGTTTTTCAGGAAATTCATTTGAATTTAAAGAAGAAAAATCTGCATTTTTCCAAATTAATACAAAGTCATCCAAATTTTCATTGTTGAAATTTTCAGTAATAGTATATACCTGAAATTCATCTTTAATGCTTGAATCTAATTTTTTCCCTGAAAGGGCACACAGCCCATTTTGTCGTTCAAAGATTTCATTGATTTGTTCTTGGGAAAGTTCCACTGTTGTCATATAAGACCTCCGTTTAGTTTGTTTTTTTCGTTTCTTATAGAATAGCAATTTAGCTATTCTGAACCATCATTTTTTTGAATTAAAGATAAATCTTTATCATTTTCCTGAATTTTCAGATTCCTTAATGCCTGAATCTTCAAATTACTGATTGGTGGTAATTCTCCACCTTGTACGATTGTATTCAATTCTTCTGAATCAATTGTTTCTCTTTCCAGAAGAATTTTTGAACCTTTATGTAAAATTTCTATATTTTCACCTAAAAGTCGCTCTGCTTCTGCACTTGCATTATAAAGAATACTTTGAATTTCACTATCTATTAATTGTGCAGTAACATCACTATACTCTTTCATTTGAGTGAAGTCTTTTCCTAAAAATACTTCATGTTGTTCATTATTAAAACTCATAGGACCTATTTTTTCGCTCATACCCCATTCGCACACCATTTTACGAGAGAGTTTTGTTGCTCTTTGTAAGTCATTAGAAGCACCAGTTGTATATGTATTGAAAACTAACTTTTCAGCAGCTCTGCCACCTAAAAGCATAATTATTTGAGATACAATATATTCCCTTGAAAGGGAATGTGATTCTTCATTTGGTAAATAAGCAGTAACACCAAGTGCACGTCCTCTCGGAATGATTGTTACTTTGTGAACAGGATCTGCATGAGGAAGGAATTTTCCAAGTAAAGCATGTCCCATTTCATGGTAGGCAGTCAATTCTTTTTCTTTATCGGAAATAACCATGCTTCTTCTTTCGACACCCATTAATATTTTATCTTTTGCCATTTCAAAGTCATACATTGTAACCAAATCACTCATTCTTCTGGCTGCAAGTAAAGCAGCTTCATTGGCTATGTTTGCAATATCAGCTCCGGAGAGACCTGGAGTGGATTTTGCCAATACTTCGAAATTAATGTCTGGGGCTAATGGTAACTTCCTTGTATGAACTTTAAAGATGCCTTTTCTACCATTTATATCGGGTCTGTCAACAACAACTTGACGGTCAAATCTTCCGGGTCTTAGCAAAGCCGGATCAAGAACATCAGGTCTGTTTGTAGCTGCCATTATGATGACACTGCTATTTTGTTCAAATCCATCCATTTCTACAAGTAATTGGTTCAAGGTTTGTTCTCTTTCATCATGTCCACCGCCTAATCCTGCGCCACGCTGACGACCAACTGCATCAATTTCATCTATGAAAACTATGCAAGGTGAATTTTTCTTTGCTTGTTCGAAAAGATCTCTAACACGACTTGCACCAACCCCAACAAACATTTCAACAAAGTCTGCACCTGAAATTGAAAAGAAGGGGACACTTGCTTCTCCTGCAACTGCTCTTGCCAAAAGAGTTTTCCCGGTTCCGGGAGGTCCTAAAAGCAATACACCTTTTGGAATTTTTCCACCTAATCTTTGGAATCTGAAAGGATCTTTTAAATATTCAATAATTTCTTCAAGTTCTTCCTTTGCTTCATCTGCACCGGCAACATCTTTGAATGATATATTTGAATCATTTTTTTCCATCATTTTAGCCCTGGAACGACCAAAATTAAAGATATTCTTATTGTTAGCTCCATTACCACCCATTTGGAAGCGGCGCATTAGATAAAACCAAGCAACTATTAAAAGTAAAAATGGTAAGATTGAGAAAATTGGTCCCCAGATTGAAGAGTTGTCAACTTCATAAGTCCAGGATATGTTCTTAGAACTCCACAAATCTTCTGTTTTGCTGTTTATGAAATTTAACTTTACAGAAAATTTCTTTATATCTTTTGGTTTGCCATTTACATTGATAGTTATTGGTTCCTTTAGTTTTCCAATAAAATCATAATTATTCGACTGTCGTTTAATAACTTTGGCAGAAACTATTTTTTCTTCATCTAGTAATTGTTGGTACTGGGTATATGTGATTACGGAATCTTGGTTCTGATTTTCTTGGAAGAAAATATACATTAAAAAAATAAATGAACCGAAAAGAATCCAAATCACAAAATTTTTCATAAGATTTGGTGGTGTATTTCCCTGATTTTGTGGTTTTTTATTATTGTTATTATTATTTTTATCTTGTGAAGTATTATTCATTAATTTCCTCGAATAATGTATTGTTTTTTATGTAAAAAGTGATTAAATCAAAGTTGTGTAAGTTTTGACGTATAGAATTACATATAATTATAAAATATTATAATTAATATAAAAAAGTGGTTTGTTTATTAATCAATCCTCAATAATATAAATATCTTTCAAATTTCTTCCGAATTCATTGAAATCCATACCATAACCTATTACAAATTTAGGTTCTATTTCAAATCCTACATACTTTACAGATATTCCTGAAGTATTAGATTCAGGTTTTAATATTAGTGAGCAAATTTCAATTGAAGCAGGGTAATAGTCAAATAATTTTTTTGTTAAGGCATTTATTGTATTTCCGGTATCAATAATATCTTCAATTATAATGATATGTTTGCCCGAAAATTTATTAATATTTTCAATTATTTGCACATCGCCATTTGAAGTTAATTTCTTGCCATAACTCTTTGCAATAATTGTCTCGACAGTCAATTCTAAATCTAAATTTCTCATTAAATCTGCAGCAAACAGTATAGCACCTTTTAATGTAATTAGTAGTACTATTTCCTCACCGGCGTAATCATTGTTGATTTGTTCAGCTAGTTGTTGCACCCTTTCTGAAATGTTATTTTCAGAAATTAATGAAGTAAATGTATAACCCTGAATCTGAATTGATTTTTTCAAATTTATTAACTTTTTGGTAGAATTGTTGCTTTTAAAACTTTCGAAGTAACTTTAGTAACTTTAAATTTATTATTGATTTGATGCCCCATTACCCACACGATATCATTTTTTGTAGAAAGTACGTAAACAAAATTCTTATCAAAATTGCTAACTTTTGTATCAATAAGAAAATCGCTGATCTTCTTCTTACCAATCATACCAAGTGGATAAAAATCATCTCCTTCCTGCCAATTTCTTATTGTAAAGGAGAGGGGTAATTTGTCAAAATCGAAATATTCAATATTCTTTTCTTCAGTAAATTTTACTTTTTGAGAATTAGTTACTTCAAGTTTCAATATGAAATTACCTATTGTTGTCTCACTCACTTTTTCAATAATTTTTTCAATTTTCAGAGGTGTGAAATTTTTTGTGAAAATTAGTTGATTTCTGTCTTTGTAACAAGTAATAAATTTATTTACTTCACAAATCTTTCCACTTTCGGAATGCTTCAAATCAAGTATCCTATCTATTTGAAGAAAGTTGATTTGATGTAATTCGAAGTTCCTTTTCAACATTTGAGAAATAATTTCGCCTTGCAAATATTCATTAAAGGTATTTAGTTTCGCAATTTTAAGTATTACTTTGTTTTCTTCAGAAACATCAACAATTGATTGATAGTAATCATCAATAAAAGTATCAATAAATTCATCAGCGCCTTGCAAAAATTTTGTAACACGGTTCAATTGTTCTTTAAATGAAGGATTAAACTCATTTTCGATAAATGGAATTAGTTTGTGTCTGACTTTATTCCTGGTGTATTCCACCCAGTCGTTTGATTCATCTTCACGCCAAACTAAATTTCTAACTTTGGAATAATTTATTAATTCATTTTTTTGAAAGGAAATAAGAGGTCGGAAAATTCTTACATTTTTAATTAATTGTCGAACTTTGGGTATCCCCGAAAGTCCTGTCAGACCACTTCCACGGAAAAGATTAATGAAAAATGTTTCAATATTATCATCAGATGTATGAGCGGTTGCAATTAAATCAGCTTTTATCGTTCGTGTTGTTTTTTCAAAGAAATTGTATCTCAGTGTTCTCGCAGCTGTTTCGATACTCAAAGCATTTTTCTGAGAATATTCCTTTACTTTCCCTGAAGAGTAGTAAAATTCCAGCCCATAATGTTTAGCCAATGATCTTACAAAATCTTCATCTTTTTCGGATGCTTCCCCACGTAATTTATGGTTAAAATGGGCAATTGAAAGCGTAAAACCAATCTTTTTTGAAATTTGGTATAAAATATCAAGTAGAACAGTTGAATCTATCCCACCGCTTACTGCAGCAACAATTTTGTACGTATTATTCACATACAATTCTTTAGATAAAAATTTCTCTACATCATTAAGCAAGTTTGATACACTATTACTTAAAAGTTGCTTTTTTGTAATATTTTTTTGAAAGTTAATTTTCAATTTTTTTTATATTTATTTAAAAAAATTGAGATTTTCCTTAAAGAAAAAAGAAAATCTCATAATATTTAGTATTTAAAATTACTATTTATTGTATCTAAGCCATTCAAGTCTTGGTTGCAATTCCTGAATTGGTTTATAAAGTTTATCCTTAGGTAAAATTGCATCTTCCTGACTTGTGAAAACTAATTCATAATCCACACTCATTACAATTGCTTCTTCAGGACAAACTTCTTCACAAAAACCACAGAAAATACATCTGAGCATATTAATTTCAAACAATTTTGGAAATCTTTCCTTTTCTTTGTCAGTTTCATCTGGTTGAACTTCAATCGCAAGGGCAGGGCAAACTCTTGAACATAATCCGCAAGCAACACATCTACCACCGTCTTCTTCTAAAACTAATACAGGTCTTCCTCTGTACGAAGGACTTGGAATCATTTTTTCTTCAGGATAACTACGAGTGAATTTTGGTTTAAACATTGCTCCAAAAGTTGAAGCTAATCCTTTAGCAATTTCAGGTATATATAATTTTTCCCAAAAATTAAGTCTTTCTGATTCTATATTTGTTTTTACATTCATATTTAATTTCCAGTATTAATTTTGTAACAGTACTACTACAGCAGTAACTACTAAATTTAATAAAGACAAAGGTAACATTACTTTCCAACCTAAATTCATTAACTGGTCATACCTGAATCTAGGAACTGTCCATCTTACCCATATAAAGAACATTATTAAGAGGTATATTTTCACAACTAAAACAACAAATTGGAAGATACCTAACATCCAAGTTCCGGATTCCAATCCAATGATTGCTGGGTCAAAAGGTAAAGTCCATCCACCCAGAAACAGTAATGCAATAATAGCAGCAGAAGTAGCCATATTTGCATATTCTGCAAGGAAAAACATACCGAATCTCATTCCGGAATATTCAGTATTGTAACCTGAAACTAGTTCTTGTTCTGCTTCAGGTAAATCGAATGGAGCCCTGTTTGTTTCAGCAAATGCAGTAGTAAGAAAAATGATAAAAGCAACTGGTTGAACAAAGATATTCCAACGGAATCCACCCCAATCTGCGAACTGATTATGAACAATTTCTGTAAGTGAGAATGAACCTGACATTAAGATTATTGATAAAATAGCCAATCCCATTGAAAGTTCATAAGATATCATTTGCGCTGAAGACCTCAATCCACCCATTAATGAGTATTTATTATTTGAAGACCAACCTGCAAGAGCAATGCCATAAACACCAACAGAAGTCATTGCAAGTAGGAATAAAATCCCAATATCAGCTTGTGGTGCAATGCCCATTTGAATCACATTTTGTCCGAATTTTATAGGATCACCTAAAGGAATTATTGCCCAAACACTTACAGTTATTCCAAGAGAAATAACAGGGGCTAATCCGTGAACAAATTTATTAGCACCAGCCGGAACAATATCTTCTTTGAGTATTAATTTAACAACGTCAACAATAGGTTGCAATAATCCGAATGGCCCAACACGATTAGGTCCTATTCTGAATTGAATAAAAGCAGAAATTTTTCTTTCCAAATAAACAGAAACAGCAGCAGATAATAATAGAAGAGTAATTATTATCAATGCTTTTAAAACAGTTTCAAGTATTATCCACCAAATTTGATCCATAATATTTCTTTACATTTTAGGGTTTAAATGAATGGGATACATAATTCATTGTAACTTTTTCTTTTTTGTTTGCTGCATTTAATTTTATGCCCTTATTTTCTTTTAATAAAGCATAATTCATTCCATTGAAATCAGGTATTTGATTGCTAATTTCATTAAATATGTCTTCTGAACTTGTATAATCAAAGTTTCCACCCATTGAATTACCAAGGGCTTTAATGATTTTCCATACAGGTTTACAATCACGAATTTCTTTTTGGGTCCAATGATCATTAAATGAGCCAAATTTGTCCCATCTGCTCATTTTCATACCCATTCTATGAATATTTTCTTTTGTAACAAGAGCTGGTGAGAGTAATTGTACTCTTTCTTCAACATTTGTAAATGTCCCTTCAATTTCTGCATAACTTGATGCTGCAAAAACAATATCAGATATGGCAGTGAAAGAATTATTATTTGGAGAAATAGTAATTAATAATTCCAAATTTCTAGCAGCATCCAAAAGTTCTGAATTACCTTCCAGATTGTCGTTAACTATTAATAATGCTTTAATAGCTTTTTTGTTAATCAACTCAATTAATTGGTTAGATGAAAAAGAATCACCAAGTGGCTGAATACCCATTAGAGTGGCACCTTTTGTATTAGGGCTTTTTTCACTAGTCCTTAATGAATTATCAGCAAAATCAGCATCAAATCTTTTAATAAAATCAATATGATTTGTTTTGAGAACTTTTCTTGTGAATTTATTCAATATATAATGGTCCTCGTTAGTTGAAAATGGAGAACCCAATACCATGATTTCTGAATGTTTGAATCTATTCAATGCTTCAACTGCAGCAATTTTTGCTTCATCGAATTCCACTTGAGTTAATTCACCGGATTTCCTCACTAAATTTGAAGTAATTCTTTCATCATTGATACTGTTATACTGTGTCAAACGACCGTAATCGCACATCCAGTATTTATTTACAAATTGATTATTATCAGGTTGAAGGCGAAGAACTTTATTGTTTTTAACTCCGATTTCCATATTGCATCCACGTGAACATCCTGGACAGATAGATGGATTGAATGACATTTCCCATACACGGGATTTGAATCTGAAATCTTTAGAAGTTAAAGCTCCAACAGGGCATAATTCAATTACATTCATTGAATATGGATTGTCAAGTTCAGTTCCTTCGAAAAGTTCTATAGTAACATGATCTCCACGATTAACAAAAGTAAGTACATCCTGATTTGCTATTTCTTTGGAATAACGAATACATCTTGAACAGGAAATACAGCGTTCAGCATCGAAAATTACATTTGGACCCCAGCTTTGTCTTTTTTCTTTATGATTCTTGGCTTCGGTGAATCTGCTTTCTCCATTGGAATGCAAGAAAGCATATTCCTGCAATTTACATTCGCCTGCTTCATCGCAAATTGGACAATCAAGCGGGTGATTGATTAACAAAAATTCCATAACTGATTCTTGTGCTTCAATCACTTTTTCATTTTGGGTTCTCACAATCATCCCGTCTGTAACTTGAGTAGCACATGCAATTTGTAATTTTGGGAACCACTGCACTATTTGATTGCCATCTGAATCGTGTTCTGTCGATCCATCAGGAAGCCTTTTTGGCATTCCTACTTCAACTAAACACATTCTGCAATTTCCTGAAACTGAAAGTTCAGGATGCCAGCAAAAGTGGGGGATTTGCATATTATTCTGGTAAGCTGCTTCAATTACAGTTTTTCCACTATCAACATTCAATAAATTGCCATCTATAGTTATCTGTGGCATTCGATTGCTCCTTAGATTCTTCTACTTTGAATAAAGAATACAACTTTTAATTATATTAAAATACAAATTTATATAAAAAAAATAAATCTTTAATAAAAAATTATCAACTTAATTTGGAAATTGAGTATAAGTGAGTATGTGGAGTTTTAGTATTTGTAATTAAATCAGGAAGTTTCAGCTATTCGCCAAATCTCCTGGCAGGGAAAATTATTTTCATAAAGAGGTTTAGAAATAATTACTGAGTCTATTCCCAATTTTTCATATTTTTTTAATTCGATAAAATCAGAATAATCCCGTACTCCACCTTGTAATGTAATTTTCAAACCAGAATTTAAAAAAATATCCTCAAGATTGTTGAAATTTATTTTTTCATTATTGTCATTCCAATCAAGGTCTCCGAAAATTATTCTTTTCCCGTCTACCTCTTTTACTTTTTCAATATACTCCTGAATGGTAATTTGTGATTCATAACCCCATTGTGATAAAAAATTATTTTTTACTAGAGCATAAAAAATGATTCTATTTGCTGAATATTTTTCAATCAACTCTTTCACGTTTTTTGGATTATCTAATAGAAACTGGCAAACTGCTACCCGGAGTATTCCTTTTTTTAAGTATAACTCGCAAACATCAATTGAATTTGACATAGATGAAAGTGTTATAGGTATATCCAGACAATCTAATATTTCAATAATTGTATCTATGTTAGTTGTATGGTTTTCATCATACAAATCATTAATATGGAGAGTTTTAGCATTTTCAGAACGCCAAAGTTTACATAAATTCATTGGCACTTCACTCAATTCTTTGTAATAATAATCGAATTCGTTGGAATATTTAATTAAATCAATTACTTTACCATTTTTAATATCTAATGAAGGTATAACAAGCATCTCTATTTCATGAGTTTAGATAAAGCAATTTTAATGATATCTTCTGTTGACATTTCGCTGTTCTGCGTCAGAATTTGCGAAATAATTTTTTCAGAAGAAACTCTGTTATATCCCAATATGACAAGAGCTTCGATAGCTTCGTTTTTATTGAATGTTTTAATTTTGCCTTCTATTGATAATTCTAGAATACTGTCCTTTAGTACTTTATCCCTTAGCTCCAAAATAATTCTTTCGGCTGTTTTTTTCCCTATTCCAGGAAACTTCTGCAATAGACTAGAATTAGAAGTGGAGATTATTTCAATGAGTTCGTTTGAATCTATCGAAGAAAGAATAGTAACTGCGCTTTTTGGTCCAATACCATTTACACTAGTTAATAAAATAAACATTTCTTTTTCGCTTTTTGTGAAAAATCCATATAGTGTTAATGAATCTTCTCTTACAATTAACTCGGTATGTAAAGAAATAATTTCGCCAACAGGTGGTAATTTTTCAAATGTTTTCATGCTCATAAAAATGGAAAAACCAACAGAATTGGTTTCTACAACTACTTCTGTTGGTTTTTTTTCTAATATTTTCCCAGTTAAATAAGCAATCATTAATTCTTAATCCATTTTTGAGTATAGATTTTATCTTTTGTGATTATTCTTAAAATGTAACTTCCGGTTGGAATATTTGTTAAATTCAGTTCCAAAGAATTATTTGAAAGAATAATATTATCAATATATACAATTTGACCTGTCAAATCTAATATTTCTAATTGAGCATCAGAAGAAATGATTCCCTTGAAATTTACATGGAATTTTCCAAAATTAGGATTTGGTGAAATTGAAAGATGATTCGAATTATTATCATATTCATTCACTGAATTTTCAACGTCAAAATCATCAGAAAAATTTGAACAACCAGCTTCGTTAAAAATTTCAACCTTAAAAATGGCAATATCTTCTTCACTTAGAGTATATGTCTGACCTGTAGAATCAGTTATTTTCTTACCATTTCTATACCATTGGTATGAATATCCATCAGAAGCTGTCAATATTCTGCCATCTCTATTTATTGAAGGTTTAGTAGGATTGTCACTACGCACAATATGTAAAGTATCGGAATTTGTTTGGCAACCGTCGTCAGTAATACCTAATACGTAATAATCACCGGGTTCTGTTATCGTAATTCTTCTTGTTGTTTCACCAGTGGACCACAAATACTGATCAAATCCAATACTTGCTCTTAATTCAAGGGCAGTTTCGTCACCACAAAGAGCAAAATGTCCTAAATCTGCAGTAACAGACATTATTCTATTTTGGTTTACTTTAACATTAACTGCTTGTGATTTTGCATTACATCCATTATCATTAAAAATTATTACAGAATAAGCACCATTATCCTTCACGGTAATTGACTTAGTTTGCTCTCCATTTGACCACACAAAATTATCATAATCTCCTTCCAACTCAAGTTTCACACTCTTTCCTTCACAAAATTCAGTATCACCGAAAATATTAATTACCGGTTGCGGTAAATTACAATCCATAACTTCACATTCCCAGACACCACGACCATAAGTTGCAGCACGGAGCATTGTCTTCGATGAATAGTTAATTTCAAGTTCATTTACAACTAAATTAGGCATTCCTGTACCAAATTTTTCCCAATATGCAGAATTATAATCACTGTAATAAACCCCAAAATCAGTACCAACATATAGTCTGTCAGGAGAATTCTTTTGGTATGCAATTGTATTTACAGGAATATTTGGTAAATTTCCAGAAATATTAATCCAATTTTCGCCATCATATTCCCAAACTTTATCTGAAAGTGTAAAACCTGATTTTGTTACCCAAATTCTTTCAGGTCTTTTAGGATCAACCACTATATATGTTAAAGAAGATGAACCTGATGTTAAAATATTATTCCAATTTAAACCACCATCATAAGTTACAAATAAAGTGGTTGTATTGCAAGCATATATCACATTAGAATCAGAAGGAGCAACAGCAATTGCTTTTAATACTTGTGATGATCCAAAATCAGATATTTTACTCCATTGGCCAACATCACCACCTCGTCTGTTTATCCACACATTTTGATGACCACAAAGTAAAGTACTAGGATTTGAAGGATTTAATACAAATGGAGTAACCCAGCCGGAATTTTCCCCAGTTGTTTTCCTAGTAATAATAGTTGAATAATTTTGTCCACCATTATTCGATCTGTAAAAAGTTCCATAATAGATTGAAGTATAAATTCTTTGAGGATTTGTTGGATGCACAAGACACTCCATACCATCCCCAGCGGAAAGATGTTTCCATGTACCATCAATTAATCCACTGGAACCATTGTCCTGGGCACCGGCAATAATCACTGATGGATATGAATCTGAACTGCTTAATCGATAAAATTGAGTTATATTAATCCCATTAGTAAGGTCTGTCCAATCTGCTCCATTGTTAGCGGTAAATGATATGCCGCCGTCATTACAAGCATAAAGCCTTTTCCCAGATGGAGAAAATTTTAAATCATGAATATCTGCATGGACAAAAGGTTTGGAGTCATAACCAAACCAATGAGTATTTAAATCCAAATCAGTACCCATAGTTGTTGATTTCCAAATATTAATTCCACCGGTAAATAATAAATTTTCATCTTTTGGTGAAACTGCAAGTGCTAAATCATAAATTCCTTGTCCTCCTGTATCTCCGGAACTTCCATAATACCATCCAAGTACATTCCCAGCAGTCGATAAATCAGATACTTCAGTCCAGGAATTACCTTCATCATCTGATACTTCTATTGAATTGAATCCGGCATCAGTAGCTGCAGAAAGACAATAAATGTAATTTGGAGCTTTAGGTGTAACTTCGATATTCAAACGATAAGTATTATTTATTTGATGTAGTAAATTCCAAGTTACTCCACCGTCAGTAGATTTTATTATTGAATTTGTACCTGAAAAACCGTATGTAGATGCATATACAATATTCGCATCTCCCGGTTTGAATTCCATATCAATAACACCATATTCAGAAGTTCTTACTTTCCATGTACTTCCACCATCATCTGAAGTGAAAATTCCATCCAGAAAACGTAATGCTTGAAGTCCTTTATTTTTGACTAGAAAATTTATTTCTTCGGACACTCTGTCCAAGGAGTAGTAGGTTATCTTTGATAGATGCTTATGATATACGCAATATTTACATTTAAATCTGCATCCGCGCTGGGTCTCGATAAAGGCTTGCCTTCTGGCGTATAATTTTTCAGGAATGACTTCAGACATATATACAGAAGGGATTTCATCAAGATTTGTAACCCGCGTTCCTTCGTCTCCAATACGGTCTATCTTATATATGCCTTTTGCAGGAAGATCGGTTTCATCATTACAATTCAGAATTTTAGAAAGGAGAGAATATAAGGGACGCTCGCCTTCTCCCATAATGTAGTAATCGGCGATAGACGTTGCGGGAAAAGTTTTAATTCTCTGTTCTGTAATCTCCGGTCCTCCTAAGATGTACAGGACTTTAGTGGACAATTTGGTTCTCAGTTCTCTGATTATTTCAAGAACTTTCTCTATATTCCATGAATAGCAGCATATTCCGACATAATCAGGACGGGCATGTTCCAATTCTTCAATTATTTTTGAGTTAGCGGCATTGACTCCAGAACAGAAGACCTCACAGGAAAGGGTATTGCTTATGGCTGGTTTGGAAATCAGATAAGATTTCAGGATATATGGAGCAATAAGGTACGAAGACAATGCGCCTTCCGGATACAGCCCTAGCATAAAAAGTTTTCTGGGATTCATTAATACACCTTTAGTGACGAGAGATATCCATCATTTGTTCAAAGGCCTCACTATCCAGGCGATAAAGATCTGTGGATTTAGTTATATAGACTTCTTTGTCGCGGGCATTTCTTAACATAACGGCACCAGCGCCTATTATACATTTCCGGCCGACTTGAATATTGTCTTTAAAGGTAACATTAACACCTACAAAGCTTGATTCTCCGATCCTGACGCCTCCAGAAAAAACGATATGAGATGAAAGCCAGCAATGATCTTCAATAATAACATCATGACCGAAATGGTTTCCGCTCCAAATGACAACATTATTTCCTATTGTTACATATGGCTGCAAAACCTGATTTTCAAGGATAAAACAATTTTCACCTATCACTGTATCTCCCCAGAAGCTGGATTTTGAGCAAATATAGCTCACGCATGTGTATCCTTTGGATTTGGATTCTTCATATTTTGCACGTCGGACAGAGTTAAGATTATTATATCCCACCGCAACAAACATCTTGTATTTATCAGGAGGATATATATTTTCAATTTCATCAAAGGGAACTAATGGTAATCCCATGAATGAGTCCTGTTGTATGTAAGCTCGATCCAGTGTAAATGCATCTACCTGAAACTGAGAATCATGCTCAAAATAAAATTTTACGAGCTTTCCAAGCGTACCCGTACCAAAAATTATAATTTTTCCCATAGTTTATTTTTCTCCAAATCTCAGTGAATTATTTCAAATTCGCAATCCGCCATCAATTTCCAGAATACGGCCATTAAAAAAATCATTTTTAATGACAAACATGATGGCGTCAGATATTTCTTCCGGTTCACCAAGTCTTCGCAATGGAGTCTTTCTTTTCCAGTCAGACAATGTTGCTTCAGATATTGATGATTTTGTAGTTTCTGTAGATGTGAATCCGGGAGCAATGCCCGCAACACGAATTCCCATCAGTCCCAGCTCTTTTGCCCAAGTCACTGTCAACGCATTGACTGCCGCTTTACTTGCTGAATATGCACTTTGCCCTGCATTTCCTGAAGCACATATTGAACTGATGTTTATTATTAAGCCTGCCGTTCTAGATTCAACAAATCTTTCAATAATGCCGAGACCTACATAGAAAATAGCATTGAGATTTGTCTGAATTGTACGTTCCCATTTTTCGACAGGATAAGTTTTTAATCCATCTGCCCCGATACTTATGAGCGGTGCACTATGTATGTATCCTGCATTATTCACAAGAACATCAACTGTTCGAAATTTGTCAAAGACTGCCGAGATAGAAGATTTAACATTAGAAGGATCTGTAATGTCAGTCTTAACGGTAAAAATCTCAGGATGTTCTTTGTTCAGCTTTTCAATTGCTACGGAATCAATATCAAAAACACAAACATTTGCACCAGCGGCTAACAGCTGTATAGCTGCACAACGTCCGATTCCTTTTGCTCCGCCAGTGATTATAACTGTTTTTCCTGCGATATCCATTAAAATGTAATGCCTTTTACCTTAAGTACTTCTTTGATCACATTGATTTTTGTCATTGAAACTATTTCGACTACAGTAAGTCTTGAGATCTTAAAATCTTCTTCAATGGCTACAATAAGTTCCATATGTTTCAATGAATCCCAGCTGAGTGTATTAGCCATAGAGGTTTCATCATCTATATCTGTTTCCTCTATATTTAATATTTGAGAAACTAATCTCTTCAGTTTTATCTCGTTATTAACAGTAGTCATTTATTCTCCTTTTCTAACCAGTATAGTAAATTCATAAATGGGATAATCATGCAATAACGTAACATACTTTGAAAAATTCCGCTTACAATAGTCAAAAATGAAAAGAGGGTCTGCATAATAAAGATAGTCTCGCCTCTTATCGGCATCGGAATACTTTGTAAGTATATTGAACGAGAATCCTGTTACGGCTAGCGAATTCATTTTTGTAATAGTCGTTAACACATATTCACACCATT
>Ga0154569_130_pt3 | contig 24014 bp, 22 predicted proteins | sample RifGroF2_FD_115998 | JGI IMG/M metagenome (GOLD analysis project Ga0154569, IMG submission 115998) | Ignavibacteria bacterium GWF2_33_9
GATGTATGCCTTACGTACATCTTCATCTGCAGTATTCACATCAATACCAAGAATTTTATACGCCTTGATTAATTCAGGATCAGCATGTCCATTTTGACTAAATTTCTGTGAATTCTCATTTGTCTTTTGATGTGAATTTCCAGAAGTATCGGCCTGATTATCCGAATTTAATTCATCGATAATTTTCTGCAAATCATCATCATTTGTATCAAATGAGGAGTAACTTTCCTTAGAATTTTTTTCAGCTTGTAAAATTCTTTTTATTCTTTTGAATATTTGCTGCATATTTTAACTTTTATTTAAAATTAACACGAAAAAATAGCGAAAAAGTTTTATTTTCGTCACTGAAACTTGTGTTTTTTCAAGTGATTGATAAAAAAAACATATTTTTTTTGAAAAACTATACCATTTTTAATAAGAAATTATTAAATTACTAAAAGTTAGAAATTAAAAAGTAAAAATAAATTAAAGGAATAACAGGAGGTAATATGACAACAGAACCAAGCACTTCCTCACAAATATTTTACTCTTTGGGAGATGCAAACAAATCACCCAAAGATGTAGAAATTTTAGACTTGCACTATCACGACTTAACTTCATTCCCGCTCGATATTCTTCACTATACTAACTTAAAGGAACTTCACTTATATAACAATCAGATCAAAGATATTCCTGAAGAAATTTCAAAGTTGAAAAAACTTGAAAGATTGGATGTGGGTGGAAACAAATTGAAATTTTTACCGGATTCTATTTCCGAACTTAAAAATTTGAAGACCTTGATTGCTAGTTGGAATGAATTGGAAGAATTACCTGATTCAATAGGTGATTTGAAATCTTTGAAAAGATTAAGTCTGAATAATAATTTTATCGTAGAATTACCAGATTCAATTGGTAATTTAAAGAATTTAACTGAATTAATCATCAGTGAAAACGAACTGGAATCACTTCCTGTTACAATCGGGAAATTGTCCAACCTCGAAAAATTGCGTTTATATGAAAATCATTTGGAAGAATTGCCTGACGAAATTTGCAACCTTACTAATTTGATGAAATTGGAAGTGAATGATAATCATCTAACTTCTCTACCCAAATCAATTGGTAAACTAACAAATTTAAGCCGATTAAGAATATTTAAAAATGATTTGTCAAATTTGCCTGAATCTATTTCAAAATTAACAAATTTGGAAAAGTTATTGCTCTTTGAAAATAGTATTGAAGAATTACCAAAAGGCATTGGCAATTTAAACAAACTAATTGAATTGGATCTTAGTTTCAATAACTTAAACGAGTTGCCTGAAAGTTTCAAAGATTTAAAAAATCTTAAAGTATTGAGACTGAACAATAATAAGTTTTCCGATGAATCACGGAGTAAAATCTCAAAAGAATTTTCTTCTGTAGGTATTTACTGGGTATAAATGCTCCGTTATTTAGTAAAAATGAGAATCCCCTTCTGTATTTATCAAAAGGGGATTTTTCTTTAAAAAAAATTTTTGTATTATTGATTATTGAATTATCTATTTTTTTACTATAAATTTTCCGGTGTAATCTTTTCCGTTTATTTTCATTACAAGGAAATACACTCCCGAAACAAGATTCGGATTCAATACTATGTCATTAGTCATATCACTTATTCCCTTAAAGATTTCCGCACCTGTTATATCCAGGATTCTGATTTGAATTTTTCCTGAGGAATTTAAATTTTCATTATTAATTCTAATGTGAATCTCATTGGTTACCGGAATTGGAATGATAGAAATCTGACTAATAATATCCTGATTTTCTTCAACGGAAAGAGGCATTGCATTTGTCTTCCAAATTCCCCTGCCATATGTAGCAGCAATAAGTTCAAGTGTAGATTCCTGATATTCCAAATCATTCACAACAGTATTAGGTAAATTTAAACTAAAAGGCTCCCACAAATCTGTTGAATCACTCATTCTGAAAACACCTTTATTCGTACCTGCATAAATGTGATTATGGTCGCTTGGCTGGTGAACAATGCAATTCAATCTAATACCCGGAGGCAATGGCTGGGAAATATCCCGCCAATTCGCTCCTCCATCGTCTGTGCGATATAAATTTAAATTTCTATTATAGGAATAAATTGCCGCCCAAATTATATCAGGATTCGATTTGTCGTAATCCAAACTGATAATTTCAAGTGAATCAAGTGGTAATTCACCATGAGATTTTTCCCATGATTTACCTGCATCATTTGTAATCCATAATTCGCCGGGAACTCTTACCCAAGTCTTAGTGGAATCTATATAATAATAACTAGAATTTTTATATATACTTATATGTTTATTGTCATTATATTCAGTTTTTATAATTGAAATAGATCTGTTGTTCAAAGTAGTAGAGTCTATTCCCTTAAAATCAAGAAGTTTCGACCAAGTAGTACCACCATCAAATGATTCCCAAAAATTACGGTATCCAATAAAAATATGATTTGTGTTTAATGGGTCTAAGCATGCTGGAGTAACCCAAAGGCCCGGCTCATTAATAGGTGCATTCAATCGAGTCTGAATTGTCTTGCCGCCATCAGTTGTTTTGCATAAACCTCCTCCTTGCCATAAACCATAGAAAATATCAGTATTATTATGGTCAATCATTGTTTCCATTCCATCATAATTTGGAATATAGTTCAGCCAATCTCCATTATTATAATAATAGCATGAATTATCCTGCGAACCACCTGCAAGAACATAGTTATTATTTTTACTTAAACTAACACGATAAAATTCTGTAATTGCTAGTCCATCATTAAGATTTTCCCAAACGGTTGGGAATTTCACATCAGGAGCACCTTCAATCAGATTTTCTTCATGCTTGTTAATCCAATTATTTACCCAATCTTTGTCACCCAGTCCAATTTCAGAAGTACGATAAATACCGCCGTCATTCGCCCAGTAAAACTTTTTATCTAAAGGATTGAAATCTGCATAATGATGGTCTGCGTGAATGCTTTCACCAAAAACATATATCCAAAAACTAGCCATTTGCCAATCTTGTCCTCCATTTTCACTCATCCAAATATTAATACCACCTGTGTAAATTTTATCTTTATCATATGGGGCCGCAATTAATACTAAGTCGTAAGAACCCTGTCCTGTCCTATCTGCAGCATCTCCACCCCAAGCACCGAGAATATTATTTGTTGTATCTATTTGGGACTGCATTTGCCAAGAATCGCCTCCATTAGTTGTTCTCCAAAGGCTATGGAAGGCATTCGTTTTCACATTTACACCAAGAGCATAAACATAATTTGGATCAGCAGGAGATATTGATATTTCCACTCTTGATATTTCTCCTTGAGGAGGCATTCCAACATTACCATCAACCCAGGTTTCCCCAAAATCTGTACTTTTAAGAACACCGGCACTACCACCATTATTAAGCTGGCTCATTGCAGCATAAAGAATAGCAGAATTTTTCGGATGAATTTCCATATCCGAAATTATTGAATCACAAACTTTATACCATGATTCTCCACCATCAAGTGTTTTGAAAATACCTTTTCTACCTGCGACGAGAAAATGCTCAGTACTATCCGGATGAATTATAATTTTACGTAAAGATGAATTTCCGAAGAGTTCACTTTTCATTAAGTTGGTAATAGCCCAGGTATCGCCTCCGTCTGTAGATTTAATTACGCCCGAAGTATTTCCGCTAGTCATACCGCTTGTGTCAAAATCACCTGTTGCAGCATATAGAATCATTGGATATTGAGGATTAACAGCAATATGACTTATTGACATTGCAGCCAAATTATCACCTTGTGGAATCCATGTTTGTCCATAATCCTCTGTTTTCCATATCCCTCCATTTGGAGTGCCTATCCAGAAAGAATTCTGGTTAGTTGGATGAAATGCAATGCAGTTTATTCTGCCCATAGCATAGCAGGAGCGAGGAACATAAGTAGGTGGTATCTGAATTGGTCCCAATGGCTGCCAGCCTGTTTCGGAAAGAATCTGATTTTTATTCTTTTCTTTAATTTTCAAATAATCATAAGAGTAATTTTGATTCAAATAAAGTAAATTTCCTGATTTATCAAAATCAAAACGATTGTTCCAAAGCCAGCGATTTAACCATTTGTTCTTTGCTCCGGGATTTTCTCCTTGAGATTCAAAGAAATCTTTGCTATATTCCTGCATTTCGAAATAAGTTTTTTCCTTCACCTGCCCATATGCTGTGCAGACTGAAACAATTAGTATGAGTAGTATTAATTTTTTCATTTTTATTCAATTTTTTAAATTTCACACAAAAGCAATTTTCTGGAATGGTGGATGAATGAATGGCTGAATACTCATTGCTTGATTTGTAAGCACATCAATTTCTACTGCAACACCGCTAATTTTAAGATCACCTGTTGCAAGTTCATATTTATGAGGTGTTTGCAGTATCATTCTTTTAATTGCAGTTTCTTTATTCATTCCTATCACAGAATTATATGGTCCTGTCATGCCAACATCAGAAATATATGCCGTTCCGTTTGGAAGTATTTGTGCATCAGCCGTTTGAATATGGGTATGAGTACCGATAATGGCACTAACTTTGCCATCCAAATACCAAGCCATAGCCATTTTTTCACTTGTGGTTTCAGCATGAAAATCTACGATAATATTATTAGTTTTTTCACGAATTTGCTTCAGGAAATGGTCAACTGTTCTGAATGGACAGTCAATCGGACTCATCAGAGCACGTCCCTGCAATTGTAAAACCGCTACCTGCACTTCACTTTCTAAATCAATTATTGTATATCCATATCCGGGATTATTCGGCGGATAATTCATTGGTCTAATCACACGAGATTCTCGAGCAAGCAAAGGACGTGATTTCCAATTCTCCCAAACGTGATTGCCGGTTGTGATTACGTTTACACCAATGCCAAAAAGCAATTCTGTTTCAACCTCAGTTAGACCTTTGCCATCTTTTAGATTTTCACCATTTACAATGATGAAATTCGATTTGTATTTCGTTTTGAGCTCTTCTATATTATCTTTAAGGAATATTAAGGCTTCTTCACCAACAATATCTCCAATAAAAAGCAGGTTTATTTTTCTCATCATATTAAATTGTATTTTGTAAAAAGTGAAAAAGTAAATTTAATTACTTAAAAAACGTTAACTGTAACTATAATATTATAAAATTCTTTAATTTACAAAATTATGAAAATTTATACAAAATCGGGTGATGATGGCACAACCGGTTTGTTTAATGGTAAAAGAGTAAAGAAATTTGATTTGCGTGTGGAATGCTATGGAACAGTGGATGAACTGGCATCAGTCGTAGGTCTTGCTGTTTCGTTCGGGACGGATGAAGTTATGAAAGATGACTTGCAGGAAATCTCGCATAAGCTCTTCAGATTTGCATCAGATTTGGCTACACCATTGAATCCACCTGCAAAATTTAAAATTGCAAGAATTGAACAATCCGATATTGATTATTTAGAGAATAAAATTGATACTTATGATTTGGAACTTGAACCGTTGAGAAATTTCATTATTTCAGGAGGGACAAATTCTGCAGCATTTTTACATTTGGCAAGAACTGTTTCCCGCCGTGCAGAAAGACGAATCATAGAATTAAATGAAAAGGAAGATTTGGGTGAATTTGCTGTAAAATTCATAAACAGACTTTCAGATTATTTATTTACCGCTGCCCGTATAGCAAATAGCAGAGCAGGAAAATCCGACATTTTACTTAAATAGAATTGCAATATGCTTAAAACAATTGAAAAAAAGATAAATATATCCAATCCTCCACGTGTTCTTCTGATTTTCGGAGAAGAAGAATTTTTGGTAGATGAAGCTGTGAAAACAATTCTTGACAAATTAAGTAAACTAAAAACTGATTGGAATGAATTCGAACGATACGATGGAGAAAATATCAATTTGGGTGATTTGGCGGATATGTGTTCAACTGTTTCGCTGCTTACACCACAAAAAACAATCCTTGTGAAAAATTTCGAAAAAATGGTTCCCAAAGCAAACACTAAAAAAAATTTCGATAATTCTCCTTTTGGGAAGTATCTGAAACATCCATCTGAAAATACTTTTCTTATTTTGCAGGCTAATCATACCTCTCTGAACGGTTTGAGCAAGAAGGTGAAGAAACTAAATTTTCCTTTTGATATTCTTATTGAAAAATACCCCTGGTTTGAATTTGCTAAAGTATGGCCTAATGAATACCCTAAATGGATTGAATCAAGAGCAAGTTCTCTAAATATGAAAATTTCACCGCAGGCAGCTGAAATGCTTATTACTAAAGCAGGTGATTCTCTGCGAAGTCTGAACAATGAACTCGACAAATTGCAAATATCACTGGATGATAAGGATTTAATACAACTTGAAGATGTGTTGAGAGTTACAGGGAGTTCCAAGGAATCAACAGTTTTTGATTTGCAAAAATATATTGGCAAGAAAAATTTGAAAGATGCAGTAAAAACAATGATTGATATGCTTGAAGTTGACCGGCAGGAAATGCTCACCATAACAATTTTGCAAAGATTTTTCATAACTCTCTGGAAACTTTCTGAAGAAGATTTATCACAAAACAAATATGCTCTTGCCGCTAAAACCGGCATCAATGCATTCTTTTTGAGTGAATATTTGGATGTACTCCGTAGATATTCACCCGCACAGATAGCCAATGCGCTTGCCGCATTACAGGAAGCGGACGAAAAACTTAAATCCAGCGGCTCTGATAATTTATTTTTGATGATTAATGCAATCCGAAAAATTATCAATGGATATACTTGATTTTACCTGTCTTAATTGTAGTATTTCTTATTTTTGTAAAACTGATTAAATGAAAAATGCAAAAGTTACTAAATTATCTCAAAAATCATTCTGTTTTAGCATATATTAAAATCAATAGTGCAAGTGAAATACTCGAATTTTCTGCAAATTTAAATAAATACCTTGGATTAAATAATAATATAATTTCTGATTTCCGCTCAATAATTTGGATCGAAGATATTGCGAAAATGGAAGCCTTCATTTCTAATTTAATCAAGAATGGCTATGCATCAGGCGAACTGGAAATGAATGCTATATCAGATAAATATCAAAAGATGCACTTTGAAGGATTCACAGATGAAGAGAATCCAGATGAATTTATAGTGTATGTGGGAAATACAGAAAATGAAATTTTTAGTGATAATTTAGTTACAGTTTGTAAAGATGATTTTCAGTTGAATTTTGCGAAAGTATTCAATGGACTTTATTTTGAATTCGATGAAAATTTGCAGGTACTTGAAATTTTGGGAAGTTCCCTCGATTTTTTGGGAGTAAATGAAGATTTACTGTTTAATAAATCTTATTCCATTAATAACTTTTTGAGCGATGAAGACTTGGAAAAATTTAAGTTTTTACATAATTATCAGAATATTTCCAAAAATCTCACTAAAAATATATTCCTCTTCCAGAAGAAGGATGGCACAAAATTTTGGGTTCAAGAACTATTGCAATTGATAGACCAAAAGGATAAAAAAACAATTTTAGCTTTATTCTTTAATATTGATTCCTACAAGCGTGAACTCGACCAAATCAGAGAATCGAAAAAACAAATTTTGGAATTGACTAACCACCTCGAATTGACTCGTGAGAATGAAAGAAAGGATATGGCTCGTGAAATTCATGATGAAATTGGACATGCTTTAACTTCATTGAAATTAGATATCAATTTACTGGTGAAAAAGAAATTTCTGCGTGATGATAAATTGGTAGAAAGACTGAATGAAATGCAAAAGCATATTGAAGATACAATCCGCATGCTGCAGAGGATTTCAGCACAATTAAGGCCTTCAATTTTAGACCATTTCGGCTTGATTGCTGCACTTGAATGGCAAGCTAGAGAGTTTCAGCGTCAAACCTCTGTTCGATGTAAGTATTCACTACCAGATGAAGACCTGGAATTAACCGAAAATAAAACAGTTGCTGTTTTCAGAATCTTTCAGGAAATACTTACAAATATAACACGTCATTCACAAGCATCCAGAGTCGATGTAATTTTAACAGTCGAAAGCAATATTTTAGACTTAAAAGTTTCTGATAACGGTATAGGAATTAAAAAAGAAGATTTGGATAATCCAAAATCTCTTGGTCTTCTCGGAATGAAGGAAAGAGCTAATTTGGTGGAAGGGAATTTGACAATAAATAGTATATTAAACATTGGCACTACAGTACATCTGATTATGCCAACTATATAAATAAAAGAAGAAGTAATATGAGTACTAGGTTAATCAGAGTTATTATTGTGGACGACCATGCAGTAGTTCGCAAAGGTTTGTCGCAAATTTTGGAAGAAACAGAAGACATAGTTGTAACAGACGAAGCCTCAAGCGGAGATGAATTGCTGCATAAAATTCAGAATTACAAATATGATGTTGTTTTATTAGATATATCAATGCCCGGCAAAGACGGCTTGAATACTTTGAAGGATATTAAATTGATTAAACCCGATTTACCGGTGATAATTTTCACAGTTTTTCCTGAAGAACAGTATGCAATACGTATCTTGAAAGCTGGAGCTGCTGGATATATCAATAAACAATCAGAACCTGAAGAAATCATTTTTGCTATTCGCAGGGTTGCTGTAGGCAAAAAGTATATTTCGCCAATTTTGGCAGATTTGCTTGCATCCAGTGTTTCTTCTGATGGAAAGTCGCCACTACACGATACTTTGTCCGACAGAGAATTCCAGGTTATGTGCTATATAGCAAATGGGAAAACAATTTCCGACATTGCAAAGGAATTGGACCTTAGTGTGAATACAGTGAGCACTTACAGGATTAGGATTATGGAAAAAATGCATCTGAAATCAAATGCTGAACTAACTCATTACGCTGTAAAAAATGGTTTAGTCTAATTATCATGATTGATGTTGATTCCCTTTCCATTAAGTATAATGGAATTACAATAATTCACAATCTCACTTTTTCTGTTGGAAAAGGTGAGATTTTTTCTTTTTACGGTGATTCCGGAAAAGGAAAGACTTCAATTTTTTCTTGTCTCCTGGGATTTCAAAAACCCGCTTCAGGGAATATTTCCATTGATGGTGAATTATTAAGTAAAAGCACAATCCATTCTATCCGGAACAAAGTTGCCTGGTTACCTCAGAATATTAATAATTTTCCTAATATTTCAATTCGTGAACAAATTCATTTATTTAGGAAATTTAAACTTAATACAGAACTTTACTCTGAAGAAAAATTCCTAAAATTCACACAATTATTCAGATTAAAGGATGATATTCTGACGGCTCATTTTAGTGAACTTTCCGGTGGCGAAAAGCAAAGAGTTGTGTTGATTTATACACTTTTACAAAATAAGAAGATATTACTCTTTGATGAACCAACTTCCGGTTTGGATGAACAATCTGAAGCATCAATCATTGATTATATGCGAGGACAAAGAGATCTGACAATCCTGACATCAACTCATAGTAAAACATGGCTTGATTTTTCAACCAAAACACTAAAAATATAGTATGAATCCTGCTGTAGATATATCCTGGTTAGCCCTTGTCTTTGGTTTCTTTACCCTGCTCGTACCGATTTATTTCTTCACGAGATATGAAACAGGTCTGACCAAAGATACAATCATATCTTTCTCTAGAATGGCTTTACAGCTGCTTGCTGTTGGTTTCCTGCTCAAATTAGTATTTCATTGGAATTCTATTGCCATTAATCTCGTATGGGTACTAATAATGCTTATTGCAGCTTCTATGACAATTGCAAAAAGGTCAAATCTGAAGAGAGAATATTTACTAAAGCCAATATTACTCTCCCTTTTAGCCAATTTTGTATTCAATACTTCAATTTTTGCTTTTGTTTTGGTAGGATATAAAGACTACGTAACTGCGCAATATCTGATTCCGCTTTCAGGTATGATAATTGGAAATTCCATTAGTAGTTCTGTAATTGGAATACGTTCATTTTATAATTACTTCAAAATTAATGAAGATTTATATAAATACTTCTTGATGACAGGAGCAGGTAAAAAAGAGGCAATTCGTTTGTTTTTGAGTGATGCATTGCGAGATGCATTCACTCCGATGATTGCTTCAACTTCAGTAATTGGTTTAATCTGGCTGCCGGGAATGATGACCGGTCAAATTCTAGGAGGAGCTTCACCTATTATTGCTATAAAATATCAGATTCTGCTTATGACTGCAATTTTCGTCGGAGGAGTCATTAACGTAGTTCTTGTAATAAAACTATCGTTAAATTCCTCCTTCGACGAATTAGATAACTTAAAGAAAGAGATTTATATTAAATCTAAATAAATCTTAATGAACTGCTTTTTCCAAAGCATTTTCGTAAATATCTTTGATTTCCTTCACACTTACTTCGAATGCATGATGTATGTTCAAAGTATCCTTTTGTACATTTCCTAAATTGAAATAAACCAATCCTGCATCATTGCAAACATCAGTGAATTGTTCAAATTTGCCTGGAGCGACAGTTACTATAACTCTTGATTGAGATTCTCCAAATAAATCGGAAAGTTTTGGTTCTGAATGAAGATAAATATCCGCACCTAATTCATTTGTACACATTTCTGCTAAAGCAATTGCCAAACCGCCTTCTGCAATATCATGAGCAGAATTAATATGTGAATCTTGGATTAGGGCCAAAACGGTCTTCTGCAGTTTAATTTCTTCATTAAGTTCAATACTCGGAGCATTGCCTTTCACTTTCCCTGTAATCAATTTCACTAATTCCGAACCACCTATTTCATTTCTTTGGTTACCAAGAAGAACTATTAAATCACCTTCATTTTTGAATTTCGGAGTCATAGTTTTTTCAAGATTATCAATCAAACCAAGCATACCAATTGTAGGTGTGGGAAAAATCGCATGATTTTGTGATTCATTATGGAAGCTCACATTACCGCCTGTAACAGGAGTATCCAAAGCAAGACATGCATCTTTCATTCCACGAACAGCTTCTTTGAACTGGAAGAAAACTTCAGGATCATAAGGGTTACCGAAGTTAAGGCAGTTAGTTATAGCCACAGGTAAAGCACCAACGCAAACAGTATTACGAGCTGATTCCAAAACCGCAGCCATTCCACCCAAATAAGGATCAAGATAACAATAACGGCTATTGCAGTCAGTCGTAACGGCAATACCTTTTCCCGGTAATTCTTTAATTCTCAGAATTGCGGCATCTCCTGAAATGGAAATAGTGTTTGTCAATACTTGAGAATCATATTGTTCGTAAATCCACTTTTTGGAAGCGATAGTAGGAACTGCCAACAATTTACGGAATATATCTTCTATTTGATTTTCAAAATCACTTAATTCCGATTCATTAAATTTGGTTTCTTTGAAATATTTTGGAGTAGAAAATTCTCTGTCATTTTGAGGTGCACCCCCACCTAATACCAGTACTTCTGCATCCAAATCAACAACCAAGTTTCCGTGACGCCAGATTTTCAGTTTGCCGTCTTCTCGTATGTCACCGATTTGTGTGAATTTAACATCCCATTTCTTTGCAACTGCTGCTGCTTGTTCTTCTTTACCTTTTTCAATAACCAGAAGCATTCTTTCCTGCGATTCAGAGAGCATAATTTCATAAGCACTCATATTGTCTTCACGTAATGGTACTTTGTCCAAATCAATGTTCATACCCACGTTACCACGAGCAGACATTTCGGAAGTTGAGGAAGAGATACCTGCAGCACCCATATCCTGAACTCCAACTAATACTCCTTCATCGAGCATTTCAAGTAATGCTTCAAGCAATACTTTTTCGGCAAATGGATCGCCAACCTGTACTGTTGGACGCATTTCGTCAGTTTTTTCATCAAATTCTCTGGAAGCAAGTAAGGAAGCACCATGAATACCATCACGTCCGGTACGGCTGCCCAAGATGAATACAGGATTACCCGGGCCTTTTGCTGTAGCAGAAATTACTTTGTCCTTATGAACAATTCCCACAGCCATAGCATTCACTAAAGGATTATCCTGATAGCATTTATCGAAATATACTTCACCGGCAACTGTTGGAACACCAAAGGAATTTCCATAATCTCCAATTCCTTTCACAATACCTTTTACAAGATATTTTGTGCGTGGATTGTCCAGTTCACCAAATCGAAGAGAATTCAAAGAAGCAATAGGACGTGCACCCATTGAGAAAATGTCACGTAAAATACCTCCTACACCTGTTGCAGCACCCTGATATGGTTCAACTGCAGAAGGGTGATTGTGACTTTCAATTTTGAATGCAATTGCCCAACCATCGCCAATATCCACTAAACCGGCATTTTCTTCACCGGCTTCCACCAATAATCTTCGGCCGGAACGTGGTAATGTTTTGAGCTGCTTAATTGAGTTTTTGTAAGAACAATGTTCACTCCAAAGTACGCCAAATACGCCTAATTCAGTATAACTCGGTGTTCTTCCCAAATTTTCGAGGATTAAATTGTATTCACTTTCTGTGAGACCAACTTCCTGAACAGTTTCCATCGTTACAGGAATTTCTGAAAAAACTTCTTGATTTTCCATTTAATATAAAAAGTTAAAGATTTTCGAATTTTATTGAAATCAAAATTAAGTAATTAGTAACAAAAGACTAGAAAATGTTTACAATTAATGGCTGCAGCCACATGTATTTTCGTTGTTAGGATTATGGAACGTAAAACCGCTTCCATTCACGTCATCAATGAAATCCAATGTAACACCCATTAAGTAATAAATACTTTTCTGGTCGAAAACGAAATTAATACCTTCTTCGGTATGTTTTCTGTCGCCTTCCATTGTTTGATTATCCAGTCCAAGTTTATATACCATACCGGAGCAACCACCGCTGCGTGCTGCGAAACGTAAGGCATAGTCATCACCAACTGAATTGGCAGACATAAATTCTTTGATTTTACCTAATGCGCTACGAGTGATGAGAATTTGTTCGTCATCGCCTGCACCGGAAATTCCTGGATTTATTTTGATACCGTCGAAGTCTGTATCAACAGTAGGTTTATATGTTTCTGTTTGTATTGTAGCCATATTTTTTTTATATTTTTAGTTTATTAAACAAATTAATTATAATTAAAAATTCTAATTTATTTCAATCCTTGTTGAACAAAATTATAAAATCTTGTGAAATCACGTGTGAATGTTTCAGTTGCAATTGCATTGCCTTTTGAATCAAGTATTACATACAACGGTAATTCAATTGAGCCGAATTTTTCTTCCTGATATTTTTTATTACTCAAGTATGGTTCTTTAAGTCTGTCTGTATAAAGTCTTACGAGCACCATCTTCGAAAGTGAGGAGACAATTTCAGGTTTTTTAAAGAAATTCTGCTCCATCCATCGGCAATTTGTGCAAGTGAAACCGGTGAAATCAACAAAAACAGATTTTCCTTCTTTTGCAGCAATTTCTTTTGCCTGGTCTAAATTATCAAACCAATTAAGTTCATGCGTATTCGCCATCGAAGATGTAGGCATTGGAGTTGCTAATTCTAATCCATTGTCTGCAGCCATAAGTTCAGCATATTCAGAAGGAGGAAGGAATGCATCCAACTCTCCAAGAGGTTTACCGAAAAGACCAATCAGTAGATAAAATGCAATTCCGGCAAAGAATACAGCAATAATTGCACGCATAGAACTTACGCTCTCAACTTCTGTATCGTGTGGAAAGCGGAAGAAGCCTAGAATATACATTGTTAGAATTACAGCTATTCCAATCCAGATAGATATAAATAAGTCTTTCGGAAGAATTCCCCATGCCCAAACCAAATCAGCATTACTGATGAATTTCATTGCAGCTGCAATTTCCAGAAAGCCCATCACTACTTTTACATTGTTCATCCATCCACCTGCTTTCGGAACTTTCTTGAGGAAAGATGGGAATAATGCTAAAATAAAAAATGGTGCTGCGAATACTGCCGAAAAAGCAAGCATACCTATAATTGGATAGAACCATTCACCTCCACTTGCAGAAATCAATGCAGAACCAACAAATGGAACAGTACATGTAAAGGACGTTAATGAAAATGTCAGTGACATAAGAAGTACTGAAATCATTCCGGATGATTGATTACTCTTTGTATTCAATAAGTTCAACAGACTATTTGGAAGTACTATTTCGAATGAACCGAATAAATTAAAAGCAAATACGATGAAAATTAATGCAATGAACATATTCACCCAGCCATTCGATGCGAAATCTCTTATACCTGTTGCACCGAAAATCATTGCCAAAAGGAAGCCAAGTCCGGTGAAAGTGAATATAATTCCGGCAGTATAAATCATGGAATCTCTGAATGCTTTACCCTTTGCATGTTCTTTTTCAGCTCTTTTCGTGAAAAATGAAACCGTAATAGGAACCATAGGAAATACGCAAGGTGTTAGCAAAGCAAGAGCTCCTGCAGACATAGCAAACCAAATGAAAGAGAATACCCCTTCTTTTTTCTTTGTTTCAATTTCAGATTGAGATTTTGTTTCGAACTGAACATTATTATCAACTTGTTCAGTTTTTTCAACAGAAGCTGTTGTCGATGCAGTATCAATGGGTGTTTCAGTTTCAGATGTGACAACTTCATCGGTTTCACTTTCTAAAGTATTATTAAAAGCAAAAGTTGATTCATAAGTTTTTGTTCCAACTGTTACTCCATAATAATCTGGAGGAAGACAACTTACTGAATCGCAGAATTGAAAAACGAAGTTAATCTTGAATTTATCTTTAGTAAAATCAATATCAGTTTTGGCTTTTAAAGGAATTTCTACAGAAAATTTTCCTTTGTAATAATTAATTTCCATGTTGAAGCCTTCGTCGTGCTTTGCATGGGTTTTCGGAAATTTCACTTTGCCGGAGATAGCAGCCATTTTATCCGAAACAATAATAACTTCGGATTGTGTGGGACCTATTCCGTCAGGACCTTCCTGATATTCAAATGAATAAGTATAGTATCTTTTATCAATGTTAATATCAACTTTCACACTGAACTTTTCACCTGCTTTTACTTTATTTGCAGATGGAAATGCATTCATTTTTACAATATTATTTTGCGATAATACCGGACCGGCAAGTCCAATTAATGCAATAAGGAAAATAATTAATTTTTTCATTTTACTTTTTTAATCATTTAATTATCAAATTTATTCTTTATCACCCTGAAAGAAATTTATCAGTCTTTGAGTCTGAAATTTATCTTCATGTACCGGGCGATTCAATAGATTAGACTGCAAATTATCAGTCATAACTTTTGCAGGATTATATCCATAAGTCCTCAGCAGATAATTCAAAGCAATAGCTTCCACGATTACGGTGATATTTTTGCCTGGGAAAATAGGTAATTTAAGATACTCCAAATTCACACCCATCACGTCAGCAATTGAGTTTTCCAATCCTGTTCTTGTATATTCATTATCTTGATTGTATTGTTCCAATTCCACAATAATTTCAACTCTTTTTTGGAAACGAACAGCTCTCACACCGAACATTGCCCTTACATCAATTATGCCCAAACCACGAATTTCCATAAAATGCTTGGCAAGTTTTGTGCTTGTACCCATAATAGTTGTTGCTGCATTTTTTGTTAACATAACAGTATCGTCCGCAACTAAACGGTGTCCACGCTCTACCAAATCCAAGGCTACTTCACTTTTGCCGATAGCAGAACGTCCCACAAACAAAATTCCGGTACCATGAACATCACAAAAAGTGCCATGAACTACCATTTGAGGTGAAAAGTGATCTGTGAGGAAACTGGAAAGAACATCAATTACTGTATTTACATCTGTCTTTGTCCTAAGTATTGCAACATTCTTAGTTGATAAAATTTGCAGCAAATTATCATTTAAGGAAACATTGTCAGCCAAAATCAGGCAAGTCATATTTCCAAGAGTGATCATCCTTATGGCTTTTTCCTTTTGTTCTTCAGGTAATGTTTTCAGGAAATGATTTTCAACATCTCCCAAAATGAATAATTGACTTGCATCAGAATCATCATTAAAACCTGCGAGCAAGAATTGTGGACGATAAATAACCTTTGAACTCAGCTTATTTTCCAATGACAAATCAGTAGAAAGCAATTCAAATTCAAGTTTGATTTGAGATTCTTCCAAGATTTCTCTTACGATTAAACTCCGTTTTCTTAGAATTGATTCATTCGGAAAATGCCAGGTCATTTGTTCACTTTTTATTAAGTTAATTTATAAGGACGAATTTAACATTTCAATAATTTATTAATATTTCTAATTGGTAATATTAAATATTTATGACTTTTTTCATACTATAATATATACAAAATTAACTAAGTGTTAGAGATTAATTAGTAAAGTAAATATTAATTATTGAAATGATAAAGAAATTAAAAAAAATATATTTATTTCTGTAAAATTTATAATTTTGATTAAATCAAAACGTAATTAATAATTAAGAGAAAAGTAAAAAAACTATAACTTAGAGTAAAAAGAGGAATTCGATGGCTTGGTTCGTTAGGGAAAAGCAAAATATAGAAGATACGAGTCCAGCATATATGCCGGATGGACTTTGGACAAAATGTCCTAAATGTTCAGAAATGATTTATAAACAGCAATTAGAAGAATATTACTACACATGTTTCAAATGCAAGCATCATTTTAGGATAAGTGGCTTAGATTACATCAGTTATATTATTGATGAAGGAACATTCAAAGAATCTCACACAAAACTGAAATCTGCTGACCCATTGAATTTTTCCGATACGAAGGCATACCCTAAAAGACTGGATGATGCAAATACTAAAACAAATCTGAATGATGCAATAACAACCGGATTTGGTAAAATCCATGGTTCAGATGTGATAATTGCAGTAATGAATTTTAACTTTATTGGTGGAAGTATGGGTTCAGTTGTAGGTGAAAAAATCTTCCGTGCCGCAAAGGATGCTATACATGAAAAATGTCCTTTAATTATCATTTCAGCATCAGGAGGAGCAAGAATGCAGGAAGCTGCATTATCTCTAATGCAAATGCCTAAAACTGCAGCAATATTGGCTGAACTAGGCAATGCCGGTTTACCCTTTATTTCACTGCTCACTGACCCGACTACTGGCGGGACTTCAGCTTCCTATGCTATGCTTGGCGATGTAATTTTGGCTGAACCCGGTGCATTAATCGGCTTCGCAGGTCCGAGAGTAATTGAACAAACAATTCGCAAAAAATTACCACCCGGATTCCAAAGAGCAGAAACCGTGATTGAAACAGGTTTTATTGATATGATTGTACCAAGACCTGAACTTAAAGATACATTAAGAAAAATCATTGATTGGATAAAAAAATAAAGGTACTTGTTGTTATAATGAAAAAAATTAGAAATTATTTGTTTTTTCCATTTTTTTTCATTATTTTGAACTTTAATGGAAACGTTCTTTGTCAAGATACTTTGCAAACAATTGAAATAACCTTAACCGGACTAACAGGCACTTATTTGCCGGCTTTCACAAGAGGTTTTTTGAAGGAGTATAATGATGTGCTTGGTGGACAGAAGAAAGATTTAACACATAATTTTTCTTTTGCAGCAATGCTTGGATGCCAATGGCAGAAAGAATTCAGAATTACTCTTAAATCATGCTATATAGAAGCCCATCTCTATGATGATTTTATCAAAGAAACTTTTGATGGAACTAATCAGTGGCGTACATTTGTCGAAAATATTCGGATAGTATCAGTTCCTATAATTGCAAATTATGACTGGTATTACTTTTTTGACAAGTATAAAAGTTACCTGAGTGGAGGAATTGGATTAGTTTATTCCGGAATTCAATGGAATGAACTTGTTCAATCTCCACTACAACATGATCTAAGAGTAGGAGGCGACATTTTTAATGAATATACTTTCTACCCTGCCATCAGCATAGTTTCTGGAGTACAGTTAGACTTCGATGAATATTCTGTTTCAAAGTTTTTTCGTGGTATTACCATTAGTACAGAATTTCTCTACATTTTTCGGCAGACAGATATCTTTGCTAATTTAAGACAACAAATTGTGCCACTACCCGAAGAATTAAATGGAACAAAATCAGTTTTACCCATTTTAGTTGGTATAAATTTCGGGCTTGTGCTTAATTTAGAAAACAAGAAATTAAACCGAATTTTCGGTAACAAATAAATTTAACATAGGAGTGCATACGATGAAAACTAATGTAACATTCAGACATTTCAATTCACAGCATCCGAATTTGCAAGAAGCAGCTAAAGAAACTGCATCTCATTTCACTAAGTTTTTTGAAAACATTAGTAGCGCCGACATTGAATTTATCAATGATGAACAAAAGATCGTTGAATGCAAAGTAATTATCAATAAGAACGTACTAAAAGCTACTGGGAAATCTGACGATTTCCATAAGTCCCTCCACCAGGTTTCTGATAAGATAATAAGACAATTAGATAAGTGGAAAACAAAACATTACGAAAAGAAATAAAATCAAAGGCTGCCTCAAGGCAGCCTTTTTTTTATTCTAATCTACTTTTCTCGATTAATGGTTTACTACAAACATATCCTGAACTGTATTTTTCCCATCACTAATGGAAATTAAATAATTCCCGTTTGGTAAATAATCCAATGGTAAATTCAGATAATTCATATTCCTTTGCACTCCTGCATTCATTACTTCATTTCCGGCAATATCAAAGATTTTTACAGTTAAATTAATCCCATCCCAAGTTTCAGGAATTTCCATATTCAAGTAATTGCTTGCCGGATTTGGATATAATTTGACATAATTTCCATTATTATCTTCCACAACTGCATTAATTTCGAGGCAGGTAGTTTCACCGCTCCAACAATCTGTTATGCAATTTAATGACTGTTCAGCATTATCTCCGGTTATAATACCAAACCAATATGGTTTACCCAATTCAAAAATGGGATTAAAAGTATTCATTCCCACGATTGTTACTTGAATGATTGTATTTGTATGCGAAGATTTGAAATTCTGGAAGTCAATATTATTTTTGAGTGAAATCACCATTGAATCTGAATCCATCCAGTTTTTACCGGGCAATGGAGTTCCTATAGCCGGCATATCCATACCTAAATCATTTTCAGAAATTTCAATAGATTGTATTACCCCGACTCCCAGCAACTTAATTTTTATAACTCCATAATATAATTTTTTGGTTGTATCAGTATTTTCACGTATTTGATAGAGCCAAACAGGTGCACCACCAGTTTCTAAGTCAATATGTGGATTCAAATTTCCGGGCATTTGATCATTTTTGTATGAAGTTGTAGCTACAAAATATATCACCGGACTTGTAAATCCACTATTGACTGCTTGTGAAATTACTTGTGAAATTCCTTCTTTTGGTAAAAAATCCATAAATTCCTGAGAATATAATGGATTCCAACCTATAAAAATTATACTTAAAATTAGTGTAATTTTCTTCATATTTTATCCTTTTTGTTTAATTTATTATTATTCATTATTACGAAATACACAAAAAAAAGTTTTCTGTGAAAAAAATTGTATTAAAAAAGACAAAATTTGAAAATGCTGCGAAGCAAATCAAATATAAAATAGATTATAAAGCTGAACTAAATGATTCGCAGTTAGAATGTGTGTTTCATAACTCAGGTCCTTCCCTTGTGCTTGCAGGTGCAGGAACAGGCAAAACCCGAACGATAATTTACCGTGTTGCCAGGTTAATCGAAGATGGTATTGCTCCGGAATCAATCCTTCTGCTCACTTTCACACGCAAAGCTGCTGAAGAAATGATTAAACGTGCCTCAGTAATGCTTGATGGGAGGTGCGGCAATATTGACGGCGGGACATTCCATTCCTTTGCACTGAAAGTGCTTCGTGCATACCACAAAGAGGTCGGTCTGGACAATAATTTCAATGTGATAGACCAAGATGATTCAATGGACTTATTCAGTTCTCTTCGTAGCCAATTCCTTGAAGGACGTGGCAAAAAAGTATTTTTCCCTAGCAAATGGGTCTTACAGAAAATTTATTCCCTTGCAATGAATACTTTGGAACCTTTTGCTGATACGATTATGAGGATTTATCCGAATTATCTTAAATTGAGTGATGATTTCCTGGATATTTTCAATCTATATAGTGACTACAAGCGTAATTCCAATGTTCTTGATTATGATGATTTGCTGTATTTTCTGCATAAATTATTGAAGGAAAATTCTATAATCCACTCAAAACTGAATTTTAGGTACTCTTATGTAATAGTTGATGAATATCAGGACACTAATAAGATTCAGCATGAAATTGCTTTGCTGCTCACCGACAAAACTCATAATCTGATGGCTGTTGGTGATGATGCCCAGAGCATCTATTCTTTCAGAGGAGCAAATTTTGCTAATATACTCTTTTTCCCTAAATCCTTTGCTGAATGCAAGGTTTACAAAATTGAAGAAAATTACCGCAGCAATCAGCCGATACTTAATTTAGCGAATTATGTAATTAATAATGGTTATCATAATTATGCCAAAAATCTTTATTCCAATATTGATAATGAGGAATTACCGCAATTAGTTACATCTTACAAGGAAGCTATTCAATCAGAATTTATTGCACAGGAAATTCTGGAATTACGTGAAGCAGGATATTTGCTGAATGATATTGCTGTGCTCTTCCGGGCTTCATTTCATAGCAGTGATTTGGAAGTGAATCTTTCGAAATATGGAATCAAATATGTAAAATTTGGAGGGCTAAAATTCCTTGAAGCATCTCACATTAAAGATATTGTTTCTTTTGTCCGATTACTTGTGAATGAAAAGGATTCCCTCGCCTGGCAAAGAGTACTAAAGCTGCTCCCCGGAATTGGACAGGTGAAAGCTAATAAAATTGTGAATTCACATCTCGCAGGAATATGGAGTGTAACCCATCCATCAGGCCTATACAAACTTTTACCAAATGAAAAAATTCTTAATGAATTGATTAAGCTCTTGCAATCACTCGAAGGTGGAACTGCAGATTTGAAATGGAGTTTGAGTAAAATTATTGACTTTTACCAGCCATTTTTCAAGAGAAAATATGCAGAAGACTGGCAGCAAAGGAGAACTGATTTTGATGTGATTATCAATATTGCTGAAACATATTCAAGTATATCCAATTTTGTGAATGATATTGCTGTTGAGCCGATTAGGGAATCACTGATGGATATTGAAAAGCAGGACAAAGATGACGAAATACTCACACTTTCCACAGTTCATTCCGCAAAAGGGCTCGAGTGGAAGGTGGTGTTCGTGATTTGGGCGAGTGAAGGAAAATTCCCGTCACCCAAATCAACCGACAATGAAGAGCAAATCGAAGAAGAACGTCGCCTTTTTTATGTGGCAATCACTCGTCCAAAAGATAAACTCTATCTGACCAATGTTATCAATATTGTGGATAGAGAAGCTGGTGGCATAATCTCTACTGCCACCCGCTTCATCAAAGATGCCCCTGAAGAAATTTTGGAGCGTGTACTTGTTACCACCGAAGATGATGCGGAACTGAATTAAATTACTGTCTTTCGAAAGTAAGGTAATCTGTGGAACCATCTCCACCACTCTCATCTGCCAGGCGAATCTTAGTGTCTGTTTGCTCTACTACGTGCCAATCATCCGAAATTTCTTCCAAATGTTCCGGAGATGCAAATATCAAGTAAAGCTTAGCCTTACTATCATCGATTCCGCTGCTCCAAACTCCGGGAAAAGTAGAATTGCTAACAGTAACGCTCACAGTTCCATTTGCCAGGAAACTGAATGAGTTACCTGTGAATTTATATGTTTCTTCCTTGTCGTCGTCCCAATAATAGGTTACAACCCAATTGCCGGTAAGTTTGCTTGTGTCCAAACTCGTATCCGGGCTGGTTGAATTATCGTCACTACAGGAAACTAAAGAAATGGCAATTACCACAACAGCGAAAATGTAAATATACTTCTTAAACATTAGTTGCTCCGAATTATTATTTTAGTTACAACTAATTTGAAGGATAAAGAATGTTTTTATTTTATGATATATTTAAATATTAATAAATTTTATAAACATTGAATAAATAGGAAAACATTACATTAAATGAAATTGGTTTGGTGTTGAAAGATTCGTCTCCCAGCATTGGATTTTCTTTGTACACATCGTTCAAACAATAGTAAAAGCCTGCATTGCAATAAACTGACCCATACTTTGATTTCCAAAATTCTACTAATCCTCCCAAACTTAATATAATATTATTTTGAACACTATCCTTATCAATTGAGTAATTTCCATAGTTTGTACTTGACATTTTAATACCATTTCTATAGGCATAATCAACACCAAAGTAAAAATTATCGTAAGTTAATGCCAGTCCATATGTCAGGTAATTTGCAAAGTAACTCACTTCGTCATAACCATCGGATGAAATAGCATCTCGAATTTCGTATGGAAAAACAATTTTTCCGAAACTTGGAATTATGTTAATTTTTTTTGAATTTGAAATCGGGAAAATAAGTGTTAAAGAGGCATTGTAAGAATTTGTAAACTTTGGCCAATTTTCGAATCCATCAGGTGCAGCTTTGGTATTTATTCCCATAAAGGACCAACCAATACCCGGACCAATTTGAATATGATTTGTATAATTTTCGTCAGCGAAAAGAAATTGTGGCAAACAAAAGAGAAATAAAACGATTAAAAATGATTTTTTCATTTTACACCTGAATATTTAAAATAAAATTTGATTTATTTTGAAAAAGTAAATTAGCAAATATTCATTAAATAATAATTCATTTGAGTAAAATATATAGTGTTTACCCGATTAACTTGTAAGACATATGAAAATATATATTTTGCAATAGAGACATAAGTCAACGTGACCATCAATACATGAATTCTGATAAAGATATAAAATCATGTCAATTTACAAATAATTTTCCCTCTCAGATTTAATTTACGGCAGGAAGAAATTATGATTGTCCAGATTACAATCGTAAATGAAGTAATTCAGCGATTTGCTGTTATATCCTGAAAAATCGCAGATAATTGCAGGCAATACTTTATAATTAACAAATTTCTGCAGTACGGCTTCCATGAGTCCTGACTTCAGTACGAAAAAGTTTTTCCGAGATATTTTCTTTATGAATAAATAACTAGCGTGAATCATATTGAAATTCGCAGTTCGCCATCAGGTAGAGTGCGTCTTACTCGGACTGAATAATCACCTTATCAGAAACGAGTAGAGAAAAGGCATGCCTTGTTTTACATTTTTCCCCGTAGAGACTCAAAATTTTGTGTTTCTACAAATCCCTATTGTTTATAATATTCATCTTCTTCCCATTCGAGGGGGTTGTTTTGAATATATTCTCGTATTTCATAAAGGGATTTATCATTACGAATTATATGTTCGTAATAATTCCTTTGCCAAATTGGTGGAAATTTTTTATTTCTTAATTCATTTATTCGACGGGATGAAAATGATTTTAATGCCCTAACAAATTCCGAGATACCATGATATTTGATTGATGTTGTAGAGACAGGTCTGAGACCTGTCTCTAGTGGTTTAATTATTTTATTTTCTGAGACAGGTCTGAGACCTGTCTCTACGGAATTCGTTTTATACGATTTAATTGGATAATCAATCACCATTATTAAATGCAAATGATTGGGCATTATAATATTATAATCTAATTGTAAATTCGAATAATGATTCGGTAAATCTAAAATACATTTTTCAACAATTTTGCCGGCTTCATTCAATATCATTGTTCCCTTTTCTACCTTCCCAAATAAATTCAAACGATTGTGGGTGCAAATCGTAATAAAATAATATCCGCCTCTTGAATAATCATATTCCGGCAAACGGGTGGATTCAATTCGGTATGTATCTTTGAATTTGGACATAATATTATTATTTTTCCCTGTAGAGACAGGTCTCAGACCTGTCTCTACAACATCCTATCCTCCCTCCACTATCTTTATTTCTTCTTCGGTTAGTCCGTAGAGTTGGTAAACGAGTTGGTCGATTTTCTTGTCGGTATAGGCGATTCGGGCTTTGAGATGCTCTTTCTGCTCGGGTAATGTTGCTTTCTGCAAG
>Ga0154569_161_pt2 | contig 23510 bp, 21 predicted proteins | sample RifGroF2_FD_115998 | JGI IMG/M metagenome (GOLD analysis project Ga0154569, IMG submission 115998) | Ignavibacteria bacterium GWF2_33_9
TATAAACAAAAAATTTATTTTTATTTGAATGGACCAATTCGAACAACTTGAAATAATTTACGAAGATAGCAATTTAATCGCAATAAATAAACCGAGTGGAACACTTACTATCCCTGATCGGTTTAATTCTGAATTACCTAATTTATCTTCAATTCTTAAGAAAAAATTTGGGATAATATTCATTGTCCATCGTTTAGACAGAGATACTTCCGGAATAATTCTCTTTGCCAAAGACGCTGAAACGCATCGTAAACTTAACATTGCTTTTGAAAATAGTGAAGTAATAAGGAAATATCATGTTATAATTGATGGCCTTTTACCTCAAGATAAAATGGAAATTGACATTCCATTACGTCCAAGCCGAACAAAAGTTGGCATGACTGTCCCTTCAGCAAAAGGTAAGCCATCTTTAACAAAGGTGAAAATAATTGAAAAATTCCGAAATGCTTCCTTAATTGAATGTGAACTTATAACCGGCAGACACCATCAAATAAGAGTTCATTTGCAAACAATCGGTTATCCATTACTAATTGATGAATTATACGGAAAAAATACGGAATTTTATCTTTCCAGTATCAAGAAAAGATATAATTTGAAAAAGGGAGCAAAGGAATTTCCATTAATATCAAGACTGACAATGCATGCAAGAAGTCTGGAATTTAAGCATCCAATTTCAGATGAGAATATTTCACTGAAAGCTGAATATCCTAAAGATTTTTCTGCTCTGGTAAATGTTTTGCAGAAATATTCCGGAAAAAAATAAAAAAAGTTGAATATTAATTTTAAATTATATAAATCGAATAAATATTTATTCGTCTGAAGTGTAACTTTTATTAATTAAAAATGGTAATATATTATATTACTTTGTAAAGGATTTAAAAAATGTACAAGAATTTTTACTATTTCTTTTTGTTCTTCTTAGCATTTACATTAACGAAAATAGAAGCAGGTGAAGGATCTGGCAGTATCCCTCACTATATGAAAATCGGATATGAAGATTTATATTTAAATCATCCTGCCAAAATTAACCCATTATACAAAAAGGTCATTGGGATACCTGCCCCGCCGGAATGGGCAAAATATAAACCTGATGTAACCAGAATCCAAAATGATGAAGGTTTCGATTTGATAAATATCACAAACGGTAATGATTCGCAATCTGAAACATGGATTGCAATAAATCCTTCGAATCCTCAGAATATTATTGCAACATCAAATGATAATAAATACATTTCAGGGTATCAGGGTTATAAGATGAATTCTTGGTTTACTTTAGATGGAGGTCAATCATGGACTTCATCACCAACTCCATCAAATATTGATGTATATATAAGTAAACCATCTACTAACAATATGACAATTTTTGATCCCGGTGTTGCTTTCGATTCTAAAGGAAATTGTGTTTATACATATGGGTTTACTCAAATAATGTCTTCAACAACTGATGGAGATAATGGCGTTTTTGCTGTTGCCTCTACAAATGGCGGACAATCATGGGATGGCTGGGGAGATGATTTTTTAATAAGCCCGATAGCACTATCATATAACGAAGCAGCAAGTCCTTTCCATGATAGATATACAGTTGCATCTGATCAATCTGCAAGTTCACCTTATAAAGATAGATTTTATATTACCTGGCAAAGATTTATTTCAAATCCGGGTATTCAATTTGCTTATTCTGATGATTATGGTGAAAGTTGGTCTAATCCAATTAAAATTGGTTCCGGTGCTACTCAAGCCCCTATGCCAGTTTCAGGACCTGATGGTGAAGTTTATGTTGCTTGGATTAATGCATCCGGTAACGATGAAGCTCAGGCAGTTGTTTTAAAATCAACAAATGGTGGAACTAATTGGTCGAATACAATTATTGCTCAAAAAGTAAATAGCATTGGAACAAGAAATGCCACATCAAATAGATTTACTTTAGAAGATAAACAAGGAATGAGAGTATCTTCTCCACCTCAAATTGCTGTAGATTGCTCAAATAAATCTACTCGTGGAAATGTGTACGTAGTTCAGGCTGGTCGTGAAACTTCAAATGGAAAATATGGAGTTTGGGTTTCTAATTCTACAAATGGTGGTTCAACCTGGAACAAAGTAAGAATTGATAATAGTGAAGTTAGAAACGATATGTTTTTCCCTTCAATCACTTGCGATCCAATTACCGGTTTAGTTTCAGTGCTTTATTATAGTTCACAAAATGATCCTGAAAACAATCAAGGTGTTGATGCTTATTTGTCGTTCTCTCAGGATGGTGGTAATACATGGAATGTAATCAGAATATCTCCGGACACATGGTATATTGATTCACCAAATGACGTACTTCCTCAGGGTGAAGTTGGCAATGTTTATTGGGGTGATTATACTTCAATTACTTCATATGATGGTGTAATTTATCCACTTTTCTGGATGCCAACCACACCAGCTGGTAATTACTATTCATTGGACTTATTTACTGCTCCAATTTCAAATAAGCCAAAACCAGTTGAAGATTTGGCCTCAATTAGTATTTTCAATGCCGGAAAACCCTCAGTAAAATTAACATGGGTAAATCCGACAGAAGATTTACTGAAAAGAGCCTTAGGTGATTACAATATTGAGATTTATAGAGATGATGTTATTGGAAATCCTATTGCAACAATCAATAAATCTGCAAATCCTGAATACATTGACGCAAATGTTATTGATGCTGAATTGTATTCATATAGTGTGAAAGTTGTTACTGCTGATGGAAGAGAGAGTATACTTAAAACTACTGCAATCAAAGCAGGTGGAGCACTTAAACCAAATCCTCCTTCAGAAATTTCATGGAGACCTACCAATAATGGTTTCATTTTGTCCTGGATTAGTCCTGATAAAGCAATTGATGGTAGTGATATTAGAGAGTTAAGTGCAATTAATATTTATGTTGATAATTTGTTATTCAAAACAGTTAATCAAACTCAAATAAATGCAGGTACTTATGTATCTGAGGAAATTCAATTCCCTGAAAAAACATTTGCAAAAGTGAAGTTCACAGCAGTAGCCACTAGAAGTGAAAATACTTCCGAAAGCGAATTTACTGAAGATATGTTGGTATATGCCGGTCAATTATTTACATCATTTTCCGAAAATTTTGATGGTGAAGAAATAATGCCTTTATATCAGGAAAATGGTTGGGGATTAACAGATGAAAAAGTAGTTTCGGGACCTAATGCATATTGTACAGTTCCGGGAGATAAATACGAAACAAAAACAGATTATTACTTATACTTCTCACCTATGGTTGTTACTGAAGCGAATCAATCATTTATCTTCCAGCACATTTGTTTAGTACATTCGACAGATGTCGCAGCAGTTTATATTTCCAGAGATTTTGGCAAAACTTTTATTGGTTCAAGATGGTTTGATTATAATTCATCTGACAACTTTTTAAAAGGAGATGTTCTGGGAAGTACTTATGAGAGAGCAGCTGCCGACTTAAGACCATATATTGGTGATACTGTGATAATTAGAATGAGTGTATTTTCAGGATTAGCTTTAACAGATTATGGTTGGTTTATTGATGATATAACAACAGATAATAGCGTTGCAGTTAAGAATGATCCGATGATTTCTGAAGCATCATTGATTATTTCGCCAAATCCTGCTTCCGTTAATGCAACGGTTGATTTCACAATTCAGAAACCAACTGTTATTACAATGGAATTAGTTGATATGCTTGGTAACAGAATTCAGTCAATGAATTTAGGTTTGGTATCAGATTATAATAATCATTATATATTAAATTTGAATACTGTTCCATCCGGAACATATTATTTGAGGTTAATTTCTGAAAATAATCAAATTGTTAGACCTTTGTCAATTGTTAGATAATTGATTTTTACTTAATGAAGAGCGGGTTTTTACCCGCTTTTTTTTTTAGTTTACAGGAAATTATAAACAATATTCTTATTAAAAAAGTAAAATATTTAATTTTGTATTTTTGGAGAAAATAATGAATAACGAAAAGATATTAATTTTAGATTTTGGCTCACAATATACTCAAATTATTGCAAGGAAAGTTCGTGAAATTGGTGTATATGCTGAAATTCATCCTTTTTCCATAAAAAAAGAAAAATTATTAGAAATAAATCCAAAAGGAATAATACTTTCCGGTGGACCTAATAGCGTTTATGGAGAACAAGCTCCTCATCCATTTGATGATATATTCAATCTTGGTATCCCTGTACTTGGAATTTGCTATGGACTTCAGTTGATTGCATATTTACAAAATGGTATAGTGGATAAGTCAGCTCACAGAGAATATGGTCGTGCAGATTTAATTATTGATAAAGAAAATGAACTTTTATCGGGACTTAATTCAATGCAAGTGTGGATGAGCCATGGTGATTCTCTTAAATCTTTACCTGCAGGTTTCGAAGTAATTGCTCACACAAATAATTCACCGATTTGTGCAATTCAAAATTCACTAAAAAAGATTTACGGTGTACAATTTCACCCGGAAGTTCATCATTCTATTGACGGTAAAACCATTTTAAGCAATTTTGTTCGTAATATTTGCGGCTGTACCGAAACATGGAGTGCCTCCTCATTTATTGATGAATCAATCCGAAAAATCAGAGAACAAGTAGGTGATGGTGAGGTAATTTGTGCTTTGTCAGGAGGAGTTGATTCTACGGTTTTGGCGGTTCTCTTGCATAAAGCAATTGGAGATAAACTTCACTGTATGCACATCGATACAGGGTTAATGAGGATGAATGAGAGCGAAAAATTGATGGACTTATTCAAACAAAACTTCAATATGTCAATTGAATTAATAAATGGTTCCGATAAATTTTTGGGCAGACTTTCGGGAGTAACAGATCCTGAACAAAAAAGGAAGATCATTGGCAAATCTTTCATTGATTTATTCGATGTTGGTGCCAAGCGATTCAATAATGCGAAATGGCTCGCACAAGGAACTCTATATCCTGATGTCATCGAATCTGTTTCTGTGAAAGGACCTTCAGTAGTAATTAAATCTCATCATAATGTTGGTGGATTACCGGAAAAAATGGGATTAAAACTAATAGAACCATTTCGTGAGCTTTTCAAAGATGAAGTGAGGGCTGTAGGTAGGGAACTTGGTGTACCGGATTGGTTCGTGAAACGACATCCCTTCCCGGGACCGGGCTTGGCAATCAGAATACTTGGTGAAATCACTCCTGAACGTATTGATGTTGTGCAAAAGGCAGATGCTATTTATATTGAAGAAATTCGCAATGCAGGGCTTTATGATGATATTTGGCAGGCATTTGCTGTTTTATTGCCAATTCAAAGTGTTGGAGTAATGGGAGACGAAAGAACTTACGAAAACACTTGCGTTTTGCGTGCTGTTACTAGTGTAGATGGTATGACAGCTGACTGGTTTCCTATGCCGTATGATGTACTTTCAAGGATGAGTAATCGAATAATTAATGAAGTACGTGGAATTAATCGTGTAGTTTATGATATTACAAGTAAACCACCGGGAACTATTGAGTGGGAATAGAGAATAATGAAATCTCAGGAAAAAGCTGAAAAAATCATACATATTTTCGATAATAGTTTTAAACCTCGTTGGGTTAGATATATTGAAGTATTGAAATCTAATTTGAATAAATCTTCTATTTGGATTGATTGCGGATGTGGCGAAAATGAATATGTAAAAGAATTTGGGACTCTTGCCGGAAAAGCAATAGGATTGGATGTGTTTGAACCTCATGATAAAGTTACACCTTTCATAGCAGCACCTGTAAATAAATTACCATTTGAAAATAATACTATAGATTTTGCCACACTTCGTTTTGTTGCTGAACATTTACCAAATCCTGATTCAGACCTCAATGAGATTGAAAGAGTGCTAAAACCCGGAGGAAGGCTCATAGTGCTCACAACTAATGTTCACAATCCCGTGATAGCTCTTGCAAGACTTCTTCCTTACAGATTTAAAAAGAAATTAATAACAAAAATCTTCAAAGTTGAAGATGAGGATATTTTTCCTACTTATCATAATTTTAACACACCAAAAGCATTTAATAAGAAATATGGCAAACTCAGTCCAATTCATATTGAGTATATTTCAGATATTAACCGAACAAATAACTTTTTCTTTGTTCTTTATTTACTTTGGCATTTATTCACAACACCAAAATTCATTAATAGGTTTAGGTCAAATATACTCGCAGTTTATGGGAAAACAAATTAATTTTTAATTTGTTTGTTTCATAACTTAAAGACTATATCAAATTAATATAACTTCAAAGTATTTATATTGCAAATAAGTTCTAATTACTATTAATAATTAGCAATAATATTTATTATATACGTTACTGGTGTTTAATCTTATACGTAATATAAGATTTTGTTTTTAATAATTATTAAAGAGGTGTTGTTTGAATAGTGCAGACGTTATACTATTTAGTGGTGGAGCAATTGGGGCAGAGTCTTGTTTTGGTGAAAATGCAGAAAAATATGGAATAGATGAGGTGAATTTTTCATTCGAAGGTCATCAAATCGCTAGAACTCGTGGTATTCGTATTTTAAATCATGAAGAATTGAAACAAGGTGATGTAAGTCAATTATATGTTTCTACTCTGATGAACAGAGCTTACCCTAATACTCCAATTATCAAAAAAGTTCTCCAGACTATTTGGTTTCAGATCAATAGTAGTCAAGAGATTTTCGTTATTGGAACTATAAATCCTGATAAGACAGTTAAAGGTGGAACCGGTTGGGGAGCTGAGTTTGCTAAACTTTGCAACAAAACGATTTATGTGTTCGACCAGGAAAAAAATAATTGGTTTAAATGGGATGGTACTGATTGGGTTGTTTATCCCGAACCAATAATTACAAATATTCACTTCGCTGGAACAGGTACAAGGAATTTGGCAGAAAACGGCAAAAAAGCTATTGAAGATTTATTCAAAAGGTCATTCTAAGGATATTTATATTATTAATAAATGGGTATCTATTTTAAAAATTGATACCCTTTTTTTATGATTTAGCAATCCATTCTTCCCAAATTTCGGGTGTGTTTCCAACGGCGGCTAAACTCCCGAAACGAGTAATAGGAGTCTTGAAAAGCAAAGGGTCTTCGAGAAGTTCGGACTCTAAATCGTAAATTTTGTAAGCTAATTGACGTTTCCTAAATTGCTTTCCTTCCTTATCAATAAGTTCTTCCATGGGAACTCTTCTGGCAACGCTCTCAAGCTCTCCTTTGCTTAGCCCCTTTTCTTCAAGGTTAATAAACTGAATTGTAATTCTTCTTTCCTTGAAAAAACGGATTGCCTTTTTTGTTTCATTGCAATTCTTTACTCCGAAAATCTGAATGACTGAACCCATATTTACTCTTTATATTATTTTAGTTTTTTGGAAAAAGTAATTTAACATATTATTTTACAATTTTATGATATATTCTTTGCAACAAGATAACCTGTCGAAAAAGCCGCCTGTAAATTGTATCCGCCGGTATCTCCGTCAATATCCAAAACTTCACCGGCGAAATATAGATTTTTCACTAATTTAGATTCCATAGTTTTGGATGATACTTCCTTAAGTGATACTCCTCCTTTGGTTGCCATTGCAATATTGAAGTCTCCGGTTCTCTGTACTATAAAAGGATATTCACAAAATAATCGAATAATTTCATTCCTTTGTACTTTACTTATCCCAGAAATATGGGATGATGGCTCCACATTCAAGTCGGCTAAAATGAGTTTAATAAGACTTTCAGGAATGGCAAAGGTTTTCAGATATTTTTTGATAGTAATTTTATTATCGTTAATAGCAGTTTGGTTAATATGTTCTCGGAAAGTTTCCGGATTTTGATTTATCAAATTAATTTTCAAAGTATCGTTTGCCTCTATATATCTTGATAAATCCAATATTCCCGGTCCCGAAAAACCCCAATGTGTGAAACCAATATCGCCTTGATTTGTCCTGATTGTTTGATTATTTCTTACGATTGCAATTTTTCTATTCTCAAGCGAAATACCGGAAAGTTCCGAAAAAGTGTAATTTTTGATATAAACGGGTGCAAGAGCAGGTTTGGCCTTTTCTATTGTATGACCTAAAGCTTTTGCGAAATGATAACCATCGCCCGTCGAGCCGGTTGTTGGATATGATTTCCCACCAGTCGAAATAACCAGTTGATTACAACGATACGAATCCTTATCAGTAAGAATTGAGAAACATTTATCTATTACTTCTATTTTCTGTATATTTTCATTATAATTTATCGAAACTTTTTTCTTTTTACACTCTTTTAACAAAAGGTCCAAAACATCGTATGCATCTTCCGATTCGGGAAATATCTTTCCTTTAATATCAATAGTTCTCAGTCCGTGAATTCTAAGATATTCGATTAAATTGTTATTCGTAAATTCTTTGAGTGCAGGAATAAGAAATCTTTTTCCATCTCCATAATGATTGAAAAAATCTGAAATGCTTCCGCTTTGGGTAATATTGCATCTTCCGGAACCTGACATAAGGAGTTTTTTCCCTGCTGTTGGTTTCTTTTCAAGAATTAGAATACTCTTTCCATTAATATTTACAGCAGTAAAAAGTCCAGTCGGACCCGCTCCGATAATAATTATATCACATTCCTTTATCATTTATTTTGTTATTTTAAAATTAAATTAATTTACTAATTTTTGTAGGTGACAAATTTTTCAGAGTCCTTTTAAAGAATTATTTCGGCTAAATCTTTCAATTTTCATCTGACTCTTCTTCAAGTGTATATTTCTTCTTTAGTGTCATAAAAAGTATTGCCAAGCCGGTTATACCTGCAATTGCAGATGCAACTAGTATTGCAACTTTCGAATTATCAATAAGTTGAATATCCTCGAATGCTAGGAGTGTAATAAATATCGACATCGTGAAACCAATTCCTGCCAAGAAACCTGAACCGATAATATTTCTCCAATTAAGTTCCCTCGGCAAGATGGCGATTTTTAGTAGTGAAGCTAAGTATGTAAATGTAAATATTCCTACTGGTTTTCCAATTACAAGACCTAATATTATACCTAAACTTGAATAATCAAGTAAATTTTCGTACCATCCTGTAGTAAGAGCAATACTAGTATTTGCCAAAGCAAAAATAGGCAAAATTATGTACGCCACAGGTTTGTGAAGAAAATGCTCCAATTTGTTGGATATTGACTTGGCTGAGCCATCTCCAAAAGGAATAACAAATGCCAGCAAAATTCCGGTTATCGTTGCGTGAACACCTGAATGCAGCATGAAATACCACATCAGTACACCGCCAATTAAATATGGAACTAATTTATAAACTTTCAATTTGTTGAATATAAATAGAATTCCCATTACTACGAAAACTAATAACAAATAAGTAACTGAAATTGATTTCGAGTAGAAAATTGCTATGATAAGTATTGCTCCGATATCATCGACAACAGCAAGAGTGGTTAAAAATACTTTAAGCGAGGAAGGTACTCTATTCCCGAGAAGAGATAAGATTCCCACGGCAAATGCGATATCAGTAGCCATTGGAATTCCTGCACCACTCTGGGAATTTGTCCCGAAATTGAATAACAAGAAAATTGCCGCAGGAACTATCATGCCCCCTATAGCTCCGCTAAAGGGCAAAGAGGCATTCTTTATTTTAGATAATTCACCATTATAAATTTCTCTCTCTAATTCCAGTCCGATAAGCAAGAAAAAAATTGCCATCAGCCCGTCATTTATCCAATGAACAAGAGTGTGTCCTCCGGTCTTTATTTGCCAAAAACCGGTATAAACCTCTCCCCAAGAAGAATTAGACAAAATCAGCGATAGGAAAGTGGCTGCCAGAAGAAGCAAACCGCCTGTTTTCTCGCTACTAAAAAAATCTTTGTATATTTTTGTAAGTTTCATTTCTTCGCTTTTACTTCAAATTTAGTCAATTTAACTTGTATATTTGATATTAGAATCAACTTTTGAATAATTATTTATGAGATTTAAAAACTAAAAGTTAATTACCTTTTCGCTTTCGACAACCCAATTTGTATATTCGCTCATATTGCTTTTTTCGACACCTTCGATAAGGGGCAATTCGAAAATACCACGAGCTTGGGCGCAAGTTCCGCACATTTTCACTTTACCGCCTTTCCCAATGATTGATTTCATCATTCTTTCGATATTGTAATATCCTGCCGGGGTTGTGCTATTAGGTAATGCACAAAAAGCGGCATCTGCCATTAGGAATATTTTTACCTCAATTTCCTGATGTTCTTTCTGCAGTGTCATTGCTAAACGAAGAGCATTGTATGCCTTTTCAGTTCCGTAAGGAGCATCGTTAATTACTAATAGTATTGACTTCATTTTAATTCCTTGATAAAAACAGTTATGACGAATTATAAAGAAATTAAATAATTACGAGATAATGAAAGTTGAAAGCTATTATTAATAAAGAACTTAGCTCGATTAAGAATGTTTAAAAGTTACATTTCAGTATCTACACAAAAAAGTGTAATTTTGTAGAAAATAATCATTCAATATAATAATTAACTATAAAAAGATAAATGCCTCCATACCCAAAACTTATACTCGAAGATGGCACTGAAATAGTAGGGAATTCCTTCGGTTACGAAAATTTATTTTTCCGTAATTTTGAAATAATGGAAATGTTAAACAAGTAGAACTAATGTATGAAAAATAACATCAAAATAAATAGTAATGATATTTTTTTAGAAGTTCTCGATCTAATAAAGACTTCCCGTCATCAGATATTTAGAAATATCAATAAAGGCCTTATTGAACTCTATTGGCAAGTTGGAGAATATGTCTTTAATAAAGCAGAAAAAGATGGCTGGGGGAAACGTTCTGTCCAAGAACTTTCTGAATTCATAATTTCTTCTGAGCCGGAAATAAAAGGATTTTCACCGCAAAATATCTGGAGGATGAAGCAATTCTATGAAGTTTACAAAGATTTTCCAAATCTCTCAACATTGTTGAGAGAATTAAGTTGGTCAGCTAATCTGCATATTTTATCCAAAACACAAAGCATCGAAGAAAAAGAATTTTATCTTCGTCTTTCTATAAAAGAAAATTATAGTGTTCGGGAACTCGAAAGACAAATAGATTCTGGTTATTACGAGAGAACATTGATTGCAGGTCAAAAACTCTCAACACCGTTGAGAGAAATTGCCTCAATGTCAAAATCATTGATAACCGAACATAAAGATGCTAATAAGGTATTTAAAGATAAGTACTTATTTGAATTTTTGGACTTACCTGAAAAATATTCTGAGACAGATTTACAGAAGGAATTAGTTAAAAATCTAAGAAATTTTCTCTTGGAAGTAGGTAAAGACTTCAGTTACATTGGAGAAGAATACAGATTGCAAGTTGGAAACAAAGATTACTATATTGATTTACTTTTATATCATCGAGAACTGCAATGTCTGGTTGCCTTTGAACTTAAAATAGATGAATTTAAACCATCATACCTTGGGCAATTAAGTGTTTATCTTGAGGCATTAGACAGAGATGTGAGAAAACCTCATGAAAAACTATCTGTCGGTGTTTTGCTTTGTAAAACAAAAGATGAAACTGTTGTTGAATATTCATTGAGTAGTACACTATCTCCAGCGTTAATAGCAGAGTATGAAACTAAATTGATAGATAAAAAGATATTAAAAGCACGCATTCAGCAATTTTTGGATTATAATGAATAAATACGCTAAACTTATACTCGAAGATGGGACGGAAATAGTAGGGAAGTCATTCGGTTACGAAAAGTCCGGAGCAGGCGAAGTTGTCTTCAATACTGCTATGGTAGGCTATCCCGAAAGCTTGACTGACCCGTCTTATAAAGGACAAATTCTCGTGCTGACCTATCCGCTGATAGGTAATTACGGCTCACCGCTTCACACAGATACCGAAGGTATTCCAACTTTTTTGGAATCCGATAAAATACATATTTCCGGATTAATCATTTCGGATTATTCCTTCAATTACAGCCACTGGAATGCCGCTAAGAGTCTTGGCGATTGGTTGAAGGAACATAAAATTCCCGCTCTTTACGACATCGACACTCGTGCCCTAACTAAACATATTCGTGAAAAAGGTGCTATGCTCGGTAAAATTGAATTTGAAGGCAACGAAATTGATTTCTACGACCCGAATTTGGACAATTTAGTTGACCAAGTCAGTATCAAGGAAAAAGTGGTTTACGGTAACGGCGAAAATAGGATTCTACTGCTGGATTGCGGAGTGAAAGCGAACATTATTCGTTCCTTGCTTCAGCGGAATACAACTGTCATTCGTGTTCCTTGGGATTATGATTACAGCAAGGAAGAATATGACGGACTTTTCATTTCCAATGGACCAGGCGACCCGACTCAGTGCACACCAACAATAAATCATCTCAAAACTTCAATGGAAGGTGACAAACCGATTTTCGGAATATGCCTTGGCAATCAACTTCTTGCACTTGCGAGTGGTGCAAAGACTTACAAACTGAAATACGGACATCGTGGATACAATCAACCGGTGCTGGAAGTAGGAACTAATAATGCATATATCACAACTCAAAATCACGGTTTTGCTGTTGATTCGGAAACACTCTCAGCAGAATGGGAGCCATATTTCATTAATTTGAATGACGGTTCAAACGAAGGACTCAAGCATAAGTACAAACCGATCTTCTCATCGCAATTCCATCCGGAAGCATCTGGCGGACCGACAGATACGGAATTTTTATTTGACAAATTTATTGAACAGGTGGAAAAATGGAAAAAGATATAAGAAAAGTACTTTTGCTTGGTTCTGGTGCTTTGAAAATAGGAGAAGCCGGGGAGTTCGATTATTCCGGTTCTCAGGCGCTTAAAGCACTAAAAGAAGAAGGTATCGAAACCGTTTTGATAAATCCTAATATCGCAACAGTTCAAACTTCCGAAGGTTCTGCGGATAAAATATATTTCCTACCAGTGACTCCATATTTTGTTGAAGAAGTTATCAAGAAAGAAAAGCCGGATGGAGTGATGCTCTCCTTTGGCGGACAGACTGCACTCAACTGTGGTATAAACTTGTTTAAGAATAATATTTTTGAAAAGTATAATGTAAAAGTTCTCGGAACACCCATTCAGGCAGTATTGGATACAGAGGATAGGGAACTCTTTGTTAATAAATTAGATGAAATAGATGTAAAAACACCTCGCAGCATTGCCTGCAATACTATTGAAGAAGCTCAAAAAGCTGCACAGATACTCAATTTTCCGATTATCATACGTGCCGGCTTTGCTCTTGGTGGTCTTGGAAGTGGATTCTGTTCAAATGAAAAAGAACTGGATAGTCTCGCACAAAAAGCATTTGCATATTCACCACAAATATTGGTGGAAGAATCCCTGAAAGGTTGGAAAGAAATTGAATATGAAGTAGTGCGAGACAAATACAATAATTGCATCACTGTCTGCAATATGGAGAATTTCGATCCTTTAGGAATTCACACAGGTGAAAGTATTGTGGTTGCTCCATCGCAGACGTTGACAAATAGCGAATATCAATTACTCAGAAAATTAGCAATTAAAATTATCCGACATATTGGAATCGTTGGCGAATGCAATGTGCAGTATGCACTGGACCCTAATTCTGAGGACTATCGAGTAATAGAAGTAAATGCCCGCCTTTCACGTTCATCAGCGCTCGCTTCTAAGGCAACAGGATATCCGTTGGCATTTGTTGCGGCAAAACTTGGTCTGGGTTATGGTCTCCATGAATTAAAAAATTCAATAACAAAAACAACTCCGGCTTTCTTTGAACCAGCTCTGGATTATGTAGTTTGTAAAATACCTCGTTGGGATTTGAACAAATTCAAAGGAGTTTCAAAATTAATTGGCAGCAGTATGAAATCTGTTGGTGAAGTAATGTCCATTGGTAGGAATTTCGAAGAAGCATTACAGAAAGGCTTAAGAATGATTGGGCAAGGAATGCACGGATTTGTTGCAAATAAAGAAATATTTATTGAAGATATTGAAAAGGAACTAATGGAACCGACAGATATGCGTATTTTTACGATAGCGAAAGCTCTTAGTAAGGGTATGTCAGTTGCAGAAATTCATGAACTGACCAAAATTGATAATTGGTTTCTTAATAAACTGGAAAATATCATAAAGTTACGATTTGAGTTGCTTTCTTATAATGATTTGAGTGAAATTTCAGATGAATCACTACTCAATTGCAAAAAGAAAGGATTTTCTGATTTCCAGATTGCAAGATTAATTCTTAAAGACAGTGAAAAATCAATGGATGAATCTGTCGCTCTTGTAAGAAAAGAAAGATTAAAGAGAAATATTTATCCTTTCGTAAAGCAAATAGACACATTAGCAGGTGAATTTCCCGCAAACACCAATTACTTGTATATGACTTATAGCGGGACAGAGCATGATATAAATCCAAGCGATGATAATAAATCAATTGTTGTACTTGGTTCCGGTGCATATCGAATTGGTTCTAGTGTTGAATTTGATTGGTGCTCCGTTAATGCAGCTAGTACTATTCGGGAAAATAATTTACGTTCCATAATGATTAATTTCAATCCCGAAACAGTAAGTACAGATTACGATATTTGCGATAAACTATATTTTGATGAATTAACATCTGAAAGGGTAATGGATATATTGGATTTTGAAAAACCTTTTGGAACCATAGTTTCAATGGGTGGACAAATTCCCAATAATCTTGCAATGAAATTGCATAATGGAGGGTATAAAATACTTGGAACAACGCCGCAGTCAATTGATATGGCAGAAAATAGACATAAATTCTCTGCTTTGCTGGATAAATTGGCAATTGACCAACCTGAATGGAGAGAATTGACAAATATCGAGGATATTTTTGTGTTTGCAAATGAAGTAGGGTATCCTTTGCTGGTCAGACCTTCCTATGTCCTTTCAGGTTCTGCGATGAATATAGTTTCCAATGAATCTGAACTTGAGAAATTCCTCAATCTTGCTGTATCGGTATCCAAGCAGTATCCTGTGGTAGTATCCAAGTTTATCGAAGAAGCAAAAGAAATTGAAATGGATGCTGTGGCTGATAATGGAGAAATTATTGCTTATGCTATTTCCGAACATGTCGAATTTGCTGGGGTGCATTCAGGTGATGCCACGATGCTTTTCCCACCTCAGAAAGTATATGTTGAAACAACCAGAAGAATTAAAAAGATCACCAGCCAGATAGCCCGGGAATTGAATATTACCGGACCTTTCAATTTGCAGTATCTTGCAAAAGATAATGATGTTAAAGTAATAGAATGTAATGTGAGAGCTTCAAGAAGTTTTCCATTCGTTTCAAAAGTACTTAAATCAAACTTGATTGAATTAGCAACACAGGCTATTTTAGGGCAAAAACCGGAAAAGCCAAATAAATCCTTATTTGATTTGGATTATATCGGCGTGAAAGCTCCCCAGTTCTCTTTTTCAAGATTACATTCAGCCGACCCTGTTATTGGAGTGGAAATGGCTTCAACAGGCGAAGTTGGCTGTCTTGGTGAAAATTATTATGAGGCAATTCTCAGCTCAATGCTTGCAGTTGGTTATACAATTCCGAAAAAAAGTATTCTTATTTCCAGCGGACCTGTTCGCTCTAAAACTGAACTTGTAAATAGTGTCAGACTTTTGCTCGAAAAAGAATACGATGTTTATACTACCGGTGGTACTCAAGAGTTCCTTCAAAATGCCGGTCTGGAGACAATTAGAGCTTTCAGACCGAATGAAGAAGGTGAGCCACAAATCTTGGAAATGATTAAGAAAAAGAAATTTGATTTAATTATTAATATTCCAAAAGATTTGACTGAAAGTGAATTGGAAAAAGATTATCTCATTCGCAGAAGTGCCGTAGATGGTAATATTCCTTTAATAACAAATGCTCGACTCGCAAGTGCGTTTATTTATGCTTTCAGCAAAATTGGAATAGAAGACATTGCAATAAAAAGTTGGGATGAGATGTAGTGAGCAAAGAATCTAGTAATGGTAATTCAGACCAAAATTTTAATGATATAAAGCGACTATTTCATTATATCGTAATAATTTTGTTATTATTAATACCATTAATAATTATTAATATCATACAAGATGGAATAACTTGGAAAAACCTTATTAGATATCCTAACATTGGTATAACAGAATTATTAATTATTTATTTCTCATTACCAATTATCTTTTCTTTTCTTAATCTGTACTATCAAAAATTTCAAATCAGGAAGAAAACATTTTTTGGGAAATCAATCAGTTTTGAAAGTTGGAAAGAAGGGAGAAGAATTTTCAGTTTACAAAATCAAGATTTATTCATTGAATATTTTAATGAAATCAAAGTAGAAATTGGAGATGATAAGATAATAGATAGAATTTTGTCTTTTGATTTTCAAATAGGTGATAAAATTGATTATTTATTTCTTTCACTAGCATTACCAGATTTTATTATTCATCAACATATCTGGTTGTTTTACGAAAGAACAACCTTGTATTATTTTCCATATTATAAAAAGAAAACAATCTTGAATTTTTTTAAGCTTAATTATAAATTTAAGTTTATTTTTAATAACGGAAAATTAATCGATTATTTTATTGATGTGCCTGCGAAAGAAAATATCAAAAAATTTAGTTGATAAAATATTCTTTTTGATTTATAAATCAAATAAATATCATAAATATTAATTAATTTGCATTTTTTCTTTTTACATATTTTTAATAATTATATAAGGTATTGAAATGGCAGACTCAAAAATTCTATTAGTAAGACAAAAGACAGCAAATCCGGCTCCGTTAGGGCTATTGGGTTTCGGAATGACAACAGTATTACTTAATTTGCACAATGCGGGATTTTTCCCTCTCGATGCAATGATTCTTTCTATGGGAATCTTCTATGGCGGAATTGCGCAATTAATCGTTGGAGTAATGGAATGGAAGAAGAAGAACACCTTTGGAACTACGGCTTTTGCATCTTACGGGTTATTCTGGCTAACTCTCGTCTTTATTCAATGGCTTCCTAAGTTCGGTTTTACTGCTTCAACACCATTTTCAATGGGTTTCTATCTTACGATGTGGGGTATATTTACAACATTTATGTTTATCGGTTCATTGAAATTGACATTAGCTCATAAGATTGTTTTCGGAACTCTTGCATTATTGTTTTTCCTCCTAGCTATTCGAGATTTCTCAGGAAATGCAACAATTGGAATCATTGCCGGATATGAAGGAATTGTATGCGGTCTTTCAGCAATTTACACAGCTTTTGCACAAGTATTGAACGAAGTATATGGGAAAACGGTAATGCCTTTAGGAATTTTTAAGTAATAAATTTTATATTAATTACTTAATCACTAAATAAATTCATTTTTTTGGGATTCTATTCAAAAATCATTAATTTTATTAAATAAATCAAAATCAAAAATTGTAATAAAATGATTTCAAAAAAAAAATATTTAAAATCTCAATTTTCTTTAATTATGAATAAAGTCGAAGCAAATTACGAAAGTATAGATAATATTATAGATTTAATTATAAAATAAGGTGAAAAAATGAAAATAAAAGTAATTTCCACAATTTTTATTAGTGTTTTTTTGTTATCCTTTGCTTCTGATTCATTAGATCCACGATATGCTTCCTTCAAATATAAAGATTTTGAGACTCCTCAATATTGTGGAACCTCCTGCCATATTGATTTTTATCAGCAATGGAAACAATCAATGATGTCGCAGGCATACGTGCATCATTGGGATGAAATTGAATATTTTGAACTTGCTGTTCCACATGCCGATTTGGACCCAAAAGTAGCGGAAGTGAAAACAGGATGCAATGGATGCCATGCACCAATGGCATATTTAGCAGGAAATACTCCGCCACCTAAACCTGAAGCAAATGATAGAGCAAACGAAGCGGTTGCTTGCGATATTTGCCACTCGATTGAAGGTTTCGAAGGTGATATCCCATTTAATTTTAATTATATAATTAAACCCGGCAAGACGAAGTTCAGCACAAGAGGTGCTGGAAATTCGCCAAATCACAATATAAAAGTAAATGATTTGCTTAAAACAGGAGATTTTTGTGGAATTTGTCACAATGAAAAAAGTCCTTTTGGAATATGGGTGAAATCCACACATTTGGAATGGAAAGAGGGACCATATTATAAACAGGGAGTCCATTGCCAGGATTGTCATATGCCAAAGGGAAAATCTCGTACTGCAGAATTAGGAAAAGTCTACGATGATTCTCGTCAGCATCTTTTCCATGGTGCACACGACGAGGGTAAAATTAAAGGAACTATCGAATTAAGAATACATCCTGATATTAGAGAGCTGGAGCCGGGCGAGAGAGTCAAATTTACAATTGCACTTTACAATGCCAAGACCGGACATAAATTTCCATCAGGTTCAGTTGAGGATAGAATAGTCTGGATGCATGTTGAGGCAACTGATTCTAAAGGGAATAAATATCACTTGCCAGTTGATAAAAAAGGTTTTGAGGGAGAGGAATATACTATATCTTCTGATGTACTTGCATATCAAGATATGGGAATTGCAAAAGGTATTCCCAATTTCAAAGGAGTGCAAAGAGACGATGTTCCAATAGGTGATAGAATTTTCAGAATGCCTTACTTCGATCCTCAGGGTAGAATGACTATTCAACAATGGAATACTGCAAAATTGGGTGTAGATTATAGGATTGGACCTAAAGAAACGAAAATCGAGCATTGTACTTTTAATTTGCCTGATAATTTACCTCCAGGTAAACTAAAAGTAACGGCTGTTTTAAATTATCAAAAATTAGTAAAATCGGTTGCTAATTTTCTTAATGTACCAAAAGATGAAACTGAAATAGTTAAAGTGAATGAGCATTCAACAGAAATTATTATTTTACAATAAATTAATGAACTGAAAATGAAAAAGTTAAATTATCTTATTCTTTCTGCTGTAATTTTCTTTATGATAAGTGAATCTTGCAAAGCAATTCCGGCATTTGCACGTAAATATAATATGTCTTGCCAAACATGCCATTTGCCGGTGCCAAGACTCAAACCATATGGAGATGATTTCGCAGGTAATGGATTTAGGTTGTCTGATAAACCTGCAACTAGATTTTTCGTTGAAACCGGAGACGAGGAATTATCATTGATTCGTGATTTTCCCCTAGCCGCAAGATTTGATGCTCATGTTACGTTGAATTATGCAAACTCAAAAAAATCAGATTTTGGAGTACCTTTTATTTTAAAACTTTTATCTGGGGGAGAGCTGTCAGACAAAATTTCTTACTATTTTTACTTCTATCTGAGTGAAAGAGGCGAATTAGTCGGAGTTGAAGATTGTTATTTGCAGTATAATGACTTATTTGGCATAGACCTGGATATTTATTTCGGTCAATTCCAGGTATCAGACCCCCTCTACAAAAGAGAACTTAGATTAACTTTGGAAGATTATCAAGTTTATAAAGTTAAACCCGGACTCTCTCAAATGAACCTTGCATACGACCGGGGGTTAATGTTTACCTATGGTACAGATTTCGGTACGGATATCATCTTTGAAATAGTAAATGGGTGCGGATTAACTGAGGCTGATGCAAATAAGATTTTTGACATTGATAAACATAAAACATTAGTCGGCAGAGTTTCTCAAGATATAGGCAAATTCTTAAGAGTTGGTGGGTTTGTGCTAACCGGCAAGGAAGATTTATTCAATAATGCGGCAAGTAAAGCAATTAATGATGTATTAGTTTATGGTTTAGATGCTACTGTCGGACTAAACGACATTGCAGAATTGAATATGCAATATCTTCAGAGGAATGATGGCAATTTATTACTCACAGGGGCAGACATCAATCCCAGCAAAGATATAGCAACGAAAGGTGCGATGGCGGAATTGATTCTGACTCCTAAAGGTGACAAGAGCAAATTGTTTTATTCTGCTCTTTTCAACTGGGTTGATTCTGACTTTAAACCTTTGAATTATTCCACAGGAACAATGCAAATCGGGTATTTGCTTAAAAGAAATGTACGCTTGACTGCTGAAGGTACTTATAATTTTTCAGATTCGGATAACGCTTTCCCGTTTTTTAGTTTAGGTATTGTCACAGGATTTTAAATACATAACAATATGAAAAATATTTTGTTACTACTTTTAGTATTTTGTACAAATCTGATTATTACATCAGAATCGATAACTCAGGTGCAGAAAGGAAGTATCATTCTTGAAGCAAAAGGTTTTAAGAATGATGATGGAAAAGCTAGAATTCTAATTTTTTCAACAAAAGAAAAAAAAGGATTCCCGTCAAATCAAAATAATGCATTTATCAAGAAAGTTGTTGATATAAAAAATAAACAAATTGCAGTTACATTCGATGAAATTCCATTTGGAGATTATGCCATTAGTGTGCATCACGACGTCAATGGTGATGGTAAAGTGAATACAAATTTAATTGGTATTCCTAAGGAAGGTCTAGGTGCTTCTAACGATGCTAAAGGCAATTTTGGACCTCCAAAATTCGAGAAAGCAAAATTTTCATTAAATTCTTCGGAAAAACAAATTAAAATTTATATTGTAAATCCATAGTTAATTATAAAGGTGAAATATGTCAAAGAAAAAGGTAATTATTGTAGGTGCTGGTCCAGGTGGTTTAACAGCAGGTATGCTACTTTCTCAAAAGGGTTTAGAAGTTGATATTTATGAAAAAAGAAATATTGTTGGTGGAAGAAATGGTTACATCCAAGCGGGCGAATTTAAGTTTGATATTGGTCCGACTTTCTTTCTTATGAAAGACGTACTGGAAAGACTTTTCACAATTTGTAACAGGAACTTGAGTGATTATGTGAAAGTCATTGAATTGGACAAAATGTACCATTTGATTTTCGATAACAAAAGATTTGTTCCAACAACTAATTTCGAACAAATGGTTGAAGAAATTGAGAGAGTATTTCCAGGCAGTTCTGAGGGATACAAAAAATACATTGAACGTGAAAGGAAAAAATATGATAGACTTATTCCGTGTCTTGAAGTTCCATACGGAAATATTACCGATTATATTTCTATGAGACTTGTGAAGGCATTGCCTTATTTGGATTCACATAAGAGTTTATTTGATGTTCTTGGCAATTATTTTGATGATGATATGTTAAAAATCTGTTTTACTTTCCAAGCTAAATATATTGGTATGTCCCCATGGCTTGCACCCGGTCTTTTCAGTATTTTATCGTTCATCGAACATAGTGGTGGAGTATTCCATATCGAAGGTGGTTTAAATCAATTATCCCAAGCACTTGCAAAAGTAACTGAAGAGAATGGTGGAAATATCCATTTATCAAAAGAAGTAAAAGAGATAATTGTTGAAAATGGAATTGCTCGAGGTATTAGACTCTCGGACGACACCACGATTTGGGGCGATTATGTCATTATTAATGCAGATTTCGCAAACGCAATGACAAAAATTGTTAGCAAGGAAAATCGTAGAAAATATACAGATGAAAAACTCAAAAAGATGAAATATTCATGCTCTACTTTTATGTTATATATTGGTATAGATAAGATTTACGAAGAAATTTACCACCATAATATCTTTTTTGCAAATGACTACAAACATAATGTAGAAGAAATTGTTTCCAATTCGATTGTTCCTGATGATCCTTCATTTTATGTTCATAATCCAAGTGTCATAGATAAAACACTTGCTCCTGAAGGCAAATCTGCTTTGTACGTACTTGTGCCTATTGGTAACACCAGCGGTGGAATTGATTGGGAAGCTGAGAAGGAAAATTACAAGGAAAAATTATTGAACTTGTTAGAAACAAAAGCAGGAATGACTGATTTAAGGTCTCATATTGAAGAAATTCGAGTCATTACTCCGAACGACTGGGAACATAAAATGGATGTGTATGATGGTGCTACTTTTAATTTAGGTCACAATATGGGACAACTCCTATACTTTAGACCACATAATGAATTTGAAGAATTCGAAAATTGCTATTTGGTAGGCGGTGGAACCCATCCCGGAAGCGGTTTGCCGACAATTTATGAATCAGCAAGAATTTCTTCTGAACTAATAATGAAACGTGAAGGGATATCAATTTCTTAAAATGAAAAAAAATGAATAAAGAGCAAATATTATCCTTACAACTCAAACAAAAAGAGTTTTTCAATACAGGAAAAACGAAGGATATTGCTTTTAGAATCGAAAATTTAAAGAAATTGTCATTTATTTTTCAAGAAAATGAAGCAAAGATTTTATTAGCATTGAAGACAGACTTAAATAAATCTCATATAGAAGCTTATTCAAGTGAGATTGGATATATTCTGCAAGAGATAAAAATTGCAATAAAGAACTTAAAAAAGTGGAATAGAAAGAAAAAAGTAAAAACTTCCCTAATCAACTTTCCGGGTAAAAGTTATTATGTAAATGAACCATACGGCACAGTTTTGGTTATTAGTCCCTGGAATTATCCCTTTGGTTTATTGTTTACTCCACTAGTTGGAGCAATTGCAGCAGGAAATTGTATAATAGCAAAACCTTCAGAAATTTCGACTAATTCTTCTAAACTGATATATGAATTAATATCGAAGAATTTCCCTGAGGAATTCTTTTCTGTTATAGAAGGTGGTGCTGAAATTACCCAGTCAATTATCAATGAAAATATTGATTATATCTTTTTCACTGGAAGTACTGTAGTGGGTAAAGAGATTTTCAAATCAGCATCTGAGCATTTAATCCCCGTTACTCTTGAGCTGGGAGGAAAAAATCCTTGTATAGTTGATAAAAATATTGATATTGAAATTGCTGCAAAAAGATTATTATGGGGTAAGTTTTTCAATGCAGGTCAAACATGTGTTGCACCTGATTACTTGCTACTAAATAAAAATATTCAAGAAGAATTCCTGACTAAATTAGTAGATTTTACAAATAAATTTTACGGGAATTTTGACGAAATTCAAGAAAATTTCACCAGAATAATTTCTCAAAAACACTTTGATAGAATAATTGGGTATTTGAATGAAGGAAAAATTATTTTCGGTGGAAAGTATGTCAAAAATAAATTACTTATTGAACCAACCATTATTACAGATTTAAATTATCATTCCAAAATAATGCAGGAAGAGGTATTCGGCCCTGTGTTGCCGATAATAAGTTATGAAGATATTAATGTAGTAATTGAAAAACTAAATAAACTTTCAAAGCCACTTTGTGTTTATCTTTTTACAAAAGATAAAGAACTTCAAAGCAAAATCGTTGAAAATACTGTTTCCGGAACGGTATGTATTAATGGGACGATACATTCAATTATTTCTCATGATTTACCATTCGGTGGAGTTGGGGAAAGCGGCATGGGACGTTATCACGGTAAAACTAGTTTTGAAACTTTCAGTTTTAAGAAATCAATCTTAAAAAAGAAGTTTTGGTGGGATTGGGCAGTTATGTACCCACCTTACAAAACTTCATTAAATTTATTTAAAAAAGTAGCAAAGTACTTTTATTAATTTGAAAAAAAATTCGGAGGATGAAATGTCGACAATTAAGAAGGGTAAAAAA
>Ga0154569_123_pt1 | contig 22479 bp, 18 predicted proteins | sample RifGroF2_FD_115998 | JGI IMG/M metagenome (GOLD analysis project Ga0154569, IMG submission 115998) | Ignavibacteria bacterium GWF2_33_9
CAGATTAAAATACCTTTTTGACCCATCGCACCCCCAGTTACAATTTTTTGACCATCAGATGTAATATTAATTGTTTTAATGGCATCGTTTACATCTGCTGGATAACCTCCTTCAAACACTCTAATCGTATGACCATCATTTGGGTCGATTTCCCAAATTTCGTGATTCACGGCTGCTATTATGTTCCCATTTATTGGATGAAATTTAGCATCATTAACAAAGCGTGGGTAGATACTTCTTTCCCAGAGTAAGTCCCCATCACCATTCGGGATTTCCTGAGTGTGAGCTACATTAAGCAAAGAAAACAAGATGAATACGAGCAGGAGGGAGGAGTGCGATTTTGTTTGATTTATTTTCATATATTCCTCTGCAATATGACTGATACTATATTTACAAGTAAGTCCTTATCCTGCGGTTTGCTTATCGCAATCAATAATGTCAGCGTTGTGAGTAAATCATTATTCAATTTATGTTTTTCGAAATAATTATTTTTGTTAAGAAAATACAGGAAGACAGCCGCCGCAATTCTTTTATTCCCATCAACAAAGGAATGATTCTTGACAATGAAATATAGTAAGTTTGCGGCTTTTTCGAAGAAAGTCGGATATAAATCTATTCCGTCGAATGTCTGATAAATTGCCTCGATTGAACTTTTCAAGGATTCATCTTTTTCCCGACCGAATAAATCCGAATTGCCCATTTCTTCTTTCATCTTATTAATAATTTTCTTTACTTCGGCATAATTTATTTTATTTAACTTGCCGGACATTGATTCAATTTGCGAAAACCGCTTATAATCATAATCATCAAGTAAATTAAGTGCTTCAGAATATGATTGAAGTAATCGAAGAAAACTATCAATTTCATTTGTGTTTTGAATTTCCGGATTAGAAGCAGACTTGAATAAATTAATTGCTTCTGTAAGCTGAGAAATTTTTTCTTTCTGAGATTTAAGAAGATTAGCATTCAGCGAATAGCCCTGCACAAGGTATTCACGAAGAATCTTATTCGCCCAAATTCGGAATTGTGTACCTCGTTTTGATTTCACACGATAACCAACAGAGATAATTACGTCAAGATTGTAAAATTCAATATTTCTCTCAATTGCTCTTCCTCCTTCGTTTTGAACTGTTGCAAATTTTGCAACAGTTGAATTTCGCCTTAATTCTCCTTCTTGGTAGATATTTCTGATATGTCTGGAGATAACAGATTTATCCCTATCGAAAAGTTCAACTAAATGATTTAGAGAAAGCCAAACCGTTTCATCGTCCAACCGAACATCAACTTGCGTTTGATTATCCTCAGTCTGATAAATTACTATTTTATTTTCTGAATCCATAATCACCTCACTACCACAAATTTCATCGGTTTCTCATTCCCAATCCTCACAAAATACACTCCTGCCTGCAAGGTGGTAATGTCAATTCTTATATTCCCCTCTTGAGGGGTGCCCGAAGGGCGGGGTGGATGCATTTCATTCCCGAAGATATCGAAAATCCGGATTTGCTGTAGAACACCCCCTAACCCCCTCTTTTCAAGAGGGGGAACATTCAAGGTAATATATTCCATTGCCGGGTTGGGGAAGATTGGCTGATTTATTTCGTAATTATCTGAAACGGAAGTACCCCCTAAAACATAAAATCTGCGAGTTTCTGATGTACAACTTGTATCTTGTGCGTTAACCTCAAGATGCCAATAATACCATTTATTTTGTTCGAAATTCAGATTTGACGCTTTAAGTTTATTTATTATGAGCGATGTAGAATTGAATTCAGGATCTGAAGCAAATGTAAGAACTTCTGAATTCGCAGTATTGGAATTGGTCATTGAGTAGAAAATATTATCCCCGGATTTGATTGTATCGCCATCCAAGGGATAGTAAAGTTCAGCACAATCGGGTTTCCTCAAGTTCAATTTGCAGGTCAAAGTATCATCGGAAAAAGTTTCTTCACGTAAGGTATCTCCTGTTTCCGGAACAATTGGAATAATGCTAAGATAAATTGAAGATTGCCCTTTATGAGTTGACAAAAAATCATTTGGGATAAATGGAGGAAATTCAACTTCCACAAACCCGCCGGGAGGAATCCCAGTTAGATTATTTTCACCGGGATATGGCAAAGGAGTTGTCTGAAAATATCCATTTACTTCCTGCACATCGCAATATCTAACTTTTATAAATGGATCTTCATTACAAAATACCGAATCGAATGCAGAGGCTTTCAGGCAATCGTCGGAAACTGTTACATTCCTATTGTAAATTATTTTGTTCACATCATCATTGTTAATTTTACATCTTACTTTGAAAGTAAGTATAGTATCCGACACATTTTGGAAAATTCCGACAGGTTTGAAACCTTCCCATTCGTTCCCGACTATTACGTCTAATAATTGATTACTGTATGGATAATTGTAACTGAAATTATGGTCATACTGATTATTGATTTTCTGAAGTTTATAATTTAGAGCAACAACCCTAAGCAGATTATTCTGCGAATAAACAGTTGTAATAAAAAAAATGATAAATATTAAGTAATATTTTTTCATAACATCACCATGAAGATTTACAAATTTATACAAAGTTTGCTAAATGCAAATTTCTTATACTTAAATAACACATGAATTGGGATTTTGTACCAAAATGAATGAAAATTAATTAATAAAATTATATTTTTTTAGTTTTTTCGTTTATATTTAGTTATATATTAAACGTTAAAAAAGTATTTTTTATGAACGCTAAAGAAATCAGAAATTCATTTTTAAAATTCTTTGAAGAAAAAAATCATCGAATCGTGAGTTCGGCTCCTGTTGTCCCTCATGGGGACCCAACACTGCTATTCACTAATGCAGGAATGAATCAGTTTAAAGATGTATTCCTCGGGACCGGATCCAGGGAATATTCCAGAGCAGTGGATACCCAAAAGTGCATACGTGTGAGCGGCAAGCATAATGACCTGGAAGAAGTAGGAGTGGATACTTACCATCATACCTTATTCGAAATGCTCGGGAATTGGAGTTTCGGAGATTATTACAAAGAAGAGGCGATAGAATGGGCATGGGAATTGCTGACTGAAGTTTGGAAATTGGATAAAGAGCGGCTTTATGCAACAGTATATAGAACTGATGATGAAGCTTATGATATTTGGAAGAAATTCCTCCCCGAGTCACGTATTCAAAGATTTGACGAAAAAGATAATTTCTGGGAAATGGGAGAAACAGGTCCTTGTGGTCCTTGCAGCGAAATTCATTATGACAAAACACCCGGCATGACCGGCGGAAGTCTTGTGAATGCAGGCTCGCCTGATGTTATTGAAATATGGAATTTAGTGTTCATACAGTATAATCGAAATTCTTCAGGCGTTTTGGAACCTCTTAAATACAAACATGTTGACACAGGAATGGGATTCGAGAGGATTGTTTCCGTAATTCAGGGAAAACCTTCAAATTATGATACCGATGTATTCATGCCTATTATTTCCGAAATTTCCAAAATGTGTGGGATTGCTTATCCAGAGGACATCAAGGACAAGAATGGAATTGCTATGCGTGTGATTGCAGACCATTTGCGTACACTTTCTTTTGCAATTGCCGATGGTGCTTTGCCCGGAAATGACGGTAGAGGCTACGTTTTACGCCGTATTCTTCGCCGTGCTTCAAGATATGCACGTAATCTCGGTTTTAAGGAGCCAATAGTATATAAATTAGTTGATATATTAATCGAAACACTCGGAGACGTGTTCCCTGAAATTGTTTCCGAAAGGAAAACAATCGAAAGAGTTATCCGTGGAGAAGAAGAAAGTTTCCTTGCAACTTTGGAACGTGGTTTGGCAATTTTCGAGGAAATTGCATCCAAGCCTGAAAGTTTGAAGAATAATTGTATTTCCGGACTCGATGCATTTTTGCTTTACGATACTTTCGGTTTCCCTCTGGATTTAACTCAGCTTATTGCCCGTGAAAGAGGGATGAGCGTTGATGTTGAAGATTTCGAAAGAAATATGGAATTGCAAAAAGAGCGCTCACGTGCAGCTCGCAAATCTCATGCTGCCGAAGTTTCTTCCATCACAGGTGACTATGTTACAGAATTTACAGGATATAATGAATTCGAATCCAAAGGAAAAATTCTCTTTGTAGAGGATGATAAAGTCGTACTGGATAAAACACCATTTTATGCAGAATCGGGCGGTCAGATTTCCGATACAGGCACATTGCTGATTGGAGGAGATTCATATAAGGTCAAGGATGTGCAGAAAATCGGGAATTTTCGTGTACATATTTGCGATAGAAATGTTGAACCTTTGATTGGACAAGATGCTGTTGCTAAAATTGACATTGACAGAAGAAAGAAAATTATGCGAAATCATAGCGCCACACACCTGCTGCATGAAGCTCTGAGACAAATATTGGGAAATCATATCAAACAAGCCGGCTCTCTTGTACATCCGGATTATTTGCGTTTCGATTTTAATCATTTCGAAAAAGTAAGTCCTGAAAATATTCGAAAAATTGAGAAAATTGTTAATAGAAAAATCTTTGAAGAAATTGCTGTGGACATACAGGAACATACAATCGAAGAGGCTAAGAAAAATTCTAAAGTTAAAATGTTTTTTGGCGACAAATATGGCGATGTTGTGAGAGTTCTTACAATGGACCCTAATTTTTCCATTGAACTTTGTGGTGGTACACATGTTAAAAATACTGCAGATATAGGATTTTTCAAAATTACAACAGAAACAGCTATTTCTGCAGGTGTTCGCAGAATTGAAGCAATTACAGGACCGGGAATTGAAGATTATATTGATAATTTACTTAGTATTATAAGTGATAAAAATCATGAAAAAGCTGAATTGCTGGATAAAATCAAGCAATTAGAAAAAGAAGTTTCTTCATTCAAATTAGAACAAATGACCTCCGGAGTGGACGAAATTTTGGCTAATGCCAAGAATTTTGAAAACATTAAGGTTGCAACTGCTGAGATTCCAGATACAGATATGGACTCGCTTCGTAATTTGGGAGACGAATTACGCAATAAATTAGGCAAAACAGGTATAGGTCTTTTAGCAACAATTTCGGGCGATAAAGTTCAACTTTGCTGCGTAGTTACTGATGATTTGAAGAATAAATTCCCTGCAGGAAAACTTATTGGTTCAGCAGCAAAATTCCTTGGCGGTGGCGGTGGCGGCAAACCCCACATGGCAACAGCAGGAGGAAAAGATGTTGCTAAATTACCTGAATTATTAGAAAGATTTATTGAAATAGCAATTTTATAAAGATTTCATATCCAATTCAAATAATTTTTGTAATTTATATTTTGCAAAAAATAAGTTTCAGAAATGGATATATTCCAGGAAAAAATTAGCGAGTTAAGATTGCAAAAAGCGGTCCAGCAATTTTTGTCTGACCCTTCGCAAGTTTATACGTTAGAATCAGGTCTGAATGTACAAATCCTTTCTCCGGGAAGAATAAATCCATACAAGGGACCTGATTTTTTGGACATAGCAATTTTATTGAATGGTAAAATTATTGTGGGTGATGCAGAATTCCACCATTGCTCCTCTCTTTGGCGTGACCATCAGCATTCTTTAGACGAAAATTTCAATACTGTTATATTGCATATTGTGTTAGACCATGATTGCGATTTAGGTTTACCTTTCCATACTTTAGTTGTACCCGAAAAAGAAATGGTACAAATTTACCATACTCAAATTAAAAAACATAAAAGTAAACCCGACCTTTTTTCCCTGGAAGAATTGCAAAACTATTCACTTATCAGGCTTTTACGTCATACAACCGAAGCTCAAAAGCTTGTGAATGGAGCAGGATTGGATTTTGCCATAAAATCATTAACTGATGATTTTTTGCAAAGATATATGGCAAAGAAAAGACGCCCTTCTTATACACAGGAAAAAATAGCCGATTACCCTGACTATATCATTTCTTCCAAATTAACAGATTTTGTCCGAGATATTGCAATTAATAAAAGATTCTCCATTCCAGATAAACTTATTACTTTAGTCAAAGAAAAAGACAATAAAATCGGCATAGGTCTGAGGAGGGAAATAATGCTGAATGTAATTGTTCCTTGTGCTTTGACTCAGGCAGACGAACATTCCAGAATTAACATTTTTTCCTGGTACTGGTCTTCCTTTGCAATGAATAAATACGGAATACTAACCCGCAAATTTCCTGAACTACCTCAGAATTTCCTTTGGCAGCAACAGGGGATGCTGGAATATATGCGTGAAATCGAAAGCGGTTCCAATACTATTTCCGAAGCATTAGCTTATTACGGAATTGGGAAATTACTTACTTTTTTCCAATGGGGACCCGGAGAAAATATATAATTAAAAAAATATATAATTAAATATGTAATTAAAATTTAGAGGTTTTTTATGAAAAAGATGCTTTACATTTTCTTAATTTCAATTATATTCATTTCTTGCTCAAAGAAGGAAAATGAACCGGAAGATTTCCTGAAAGTGAATGAATTGATGGAAAAAGCTGAACAAATCAATGAAGATTTCAAATCTGCCGAAGACAAATTCGAAGCTAGAAAAGCTGCAGGAGATACTTTGGCAATTGAATGGATGAAATTATACGAACTTATTCCCGATGTGGATGGATTTACTCGCTCCGAACCAAAAGGCATGATGTTTTCAATGGAAAATCTTGCTTACTCCAATGCAACTGCTACTTTCCAAAAAGATAATTTGGAAATAGAAGTTTCGCTTTACGATTATAATCAAGTTGTATCGCTATTTGCTGCTGCTACTGCCTGGAAAAACGTTGGTTTCAATGTTGAAGATGAAAATGGTTATCAGAAAGTTTCGCAATTGAAAGAAATCACTGATAGCTGGATTTTCGAAGAATGGCGCAAAAATAATAAAAGAGCAACCGTCACAATTAGTTTGAATGACCGCTTTTTCCTGCAAGTTTCTGCAAATGATCAGCCAGGAACTGAATTTGTTAAGTCTATAGCAATGAAAGTGATTAATAAAGGAAAAAGTATATTCAACAAGTAATAATTTTATTTCTTCAGTATCATAGGCCTATTATTGCGGGACCATTCACTCCAAGAACCCATATATATTTTTGGAATGGATAGTCCTGCATGGGCTATTGCCAATATTGAATGACAGGCAGATACTCCAGAGCCGCAATAAAACACTACTTTATCCGGGGAATAACCTTTCATAATATTTTCATATTTTGCTTTCATTTCATCTTTTGGCAAATAAAAACCGCTTTTGTCCAAATTGTCAGGATAAGGAGAATTTACGGCTCCAGGAATATGACCTGCAATTAGATCTATAGGCTCCATAATACCTTTATAACGAAAATCCACCCTAACATCTACAATTCGGTAGGAATCATCTTTGATGATTTCATCCATATCCTGCATATTCACAAGCGGTAAATTCCACGAATTGCATATATATTTTTGTGAGTTATGATGAATTGGCTTATCATTGCTCAAGGAATATCCTGCTGATTTTGCTGCCTGATAACCGCCATCAACGACTCGAACATATTCATGCCCCACTGCTCTCAACATCCACCAAAGGCGAGCAGCTGCATTTCCAGCACTTTCTTCATCATAAATAATCACTTTATGCTCCGGTTTCAAACCGAATTTAGTGAGAGTTGCCGAAAAATTTTCCAATGAAGGAAGAGGGTGTCTGCCTCCTTTGCTCAAATCCGGATCGATAGTTGCAATTTCAGTATCCAGGTCAATCCAGAATGCACCCTGCAAATGTTCTTGAGAATATCTCGCTTTGGAAGCAGCTGAATTACTCGCATCGAAGATGAAGAGATGAGTATCATTCTGCAGCGAGAGCAGTTCTTGTGGTGAAATTAGGGGAGAGAGATTATTCATAATATGTTTATTTGAATCTTATTTGAAAGTTTAATTTAATAAAATAACCCTCATTTTCAACTACTTCAGCTGCTGTAATAATACGACCATAATCACATCTATTGGGAGAACTATCAGGGAAATCAACTTTGGTATGGTTTAGTAAATAATTTTGGAACTCATTTCTATTATACACATGGTAACAAACTAATTCACCGTCCTTTTTGACTGCAATGAAACCACCGGTAACATTAAAATTACCATTCCATATTCTACCAGCTTGCATACCAAGAGCCATATCAACAAGCATATCTTTTATTTTTCTGCAATAAAAATTCGGATTAAGTTCAACTTTAAAATCACATGGATTTGAAATTGACAAATAATCAGTTAAATCTTTCACAGAACTTTTCCGACTTAAATAACGTTTCAATAACCAATCGGATAGAATAACAGGTAAATTACTATCTATCATTTGTAAATTTGTTTTGAAAATTTCGCTTTGCATTTTTACAAATTCCAAGTTAAAGCCATTCTCGGTTAACCAATTTATTCTTTTGGAATACGAATCAAGTAAATTTATTTCAATAACCTGTTCATAGTTTATCTCTGGCAGTATTTTATAAATTAGATTTGTATTTTTGCTTGCATTGAAAAGTGTAGGTTTACCACCTAAATATGATTTGATGCTAAAACCTTGAGTTTGTGTATTGTGCAAAACAGGATCATGTATAACAATTCTAATATCCGCAGTTTCAACTTTCTCATCAGATAATCTAGTTGCGTACAATTCATTAAAGATTGGTGTCATAAAGTCTAATGAAAAGGCACCCTCACCAGAATTCATACCAGCAAGTAATGATTCTGTATATTTAAGAATATTTTGGATTGGTATTTCAGATAAAATTTCACCAGCATCATTTTGAACAATAATTTTATCTTTTCTTAAGTAATTTAAATTTCCGTTTTCAGAACGAATAATTTTTAGGATCAGGTAGAAAATTTCTTCATTTTTATTTAAATTTTCATCGGCAGTATAGAGTTTACCGTCAGCAAGTAATTTAAGAAAAGTATAAAATTCACTCCATTCGCCTTTATTTCCTTTCAGTGCCATATATCTCCAATTTATTTAAGATTTGTTTTGCCATTGCTTGAATAGCAGGTACAGCAACAGAATTACCAAATTGTTTATAAGCAGAAGCATCTGCAACAGGTATAATAAAACTATCCGGATATCCTTGTAATCTTGCCCATTCTCGTGGCGTCATTCTGCGTATTCCTTCTCTGTTCACTTCTCCTTTTATCTTGGTTTCAGGTGTATAATCAGTAATTCTACTATCAATAACTAAATTTCTTTCTTTTCCCATACCACCAACAACTATTGCGTTAGCAATTTGGTCATCATGTATTATTTCAAATCCGAAACCATTACCTTTGCTTGCATGTCTTAATTTATGATTTTTAAGTGTCTGTAAATATTGAGTAGATAAATAATATTTAGTGGTAGGGACTTTTTCTTCCTTAATATCTGCAAATGTTTTCTGTGTATTAATTGGTGAAGGATAAGTGAAATCAGTAATATTTAAGTCTTTTCTAAATCCTGCAATATATATACGTTCACGGTTTTGGGGCACCCCAAAATCTTTTGCATTTACAATTTTAGGTTCTGGAACATAATATTCTAAATCATCCCTTAATACATTTAATATTGTATAAATTGTTTTACCCTTATCGTGATTAATTAATCCTTTTACATTTTCTAAAAAGATTGCTTTTGGTTTTTTTCTTTTTATAATTTCTGCTACATCAAAAAAGAGAGTACCTCTCGTATCTTCAAAACCGCCTCTTTTACCAGCTATTGAAAATGCTTGGCAAGGAAAACCTGCACATAATATGTCAAAATTATCAGGTATATAATTTTTAATATTTTCTTTGGTAATATCTCCAAACGGTATTTCACCAAAATTTGCTTTATAAGTTAGTTTTGCTTGATCATCCCATTCGCTGGTATAAATACATTTTCCTCCTAAATTTTGGAGTGCAAGTCTAAATCCTCCTATACCGGCAAATAAATCAATAAAATAAAATTTTGGTTCTGGTGGTGCCGGAAATGGAATTTCTTCCTTATAATCCAATAATAGATATTGGATATATTCTTCTGCCATTTTACTGCTTAATTCATCATCGGGAAATTTATATTGATAAGCCTTTTGTATTTGTTTTATTGCACCTGATTTGTAATATTTTGATATTCCGTTTTTGGAATTATGCAAATAATGAGTAAATGCAGCTTTATACTCATCGTCAAATGGTTCATATAATTTAATTCGGTATTTAATACCTTCAATTTCTTCAATTGATATCTTTTCTTTTAATTCCATTAATTATCTCTTCGGCTTTATTGGCACATGCATTCGGATTTTTTTCAATTTCTTTGCCCCAGAATCTAATTATTATCCAGCCATTTTGTTCTAGAAATTCATTTACTTCTTTATCTCTTTCAATATTTCTTTCTATTTTCTTATGCCAATAATTTATATTTGATTTATGTTCTTTCTTTTTTTCAGACCAATTAAAACCATGCCAAAATTCACTATCACAAAATATGGCTAATTTATGTTTTTTTATAGTAAAATCTGGTTTCCCAAAAACTGTTTTATCATTTTTTCTATATCTTAAACCTATTTTCCATAAAGCTCTTCCAAGTAAAAGTTCAATTTTTGAACCTTTATTTTTAACAGCCTTCATGTTTTTGGTTCTTTGCTCGTGAGTCATTATATTCTTTTTATTAATATTTCAAATTTATAAAATCAAAAAAACTATTGAAATTATTTATTTTATCATTTCTTTAAAAATGGTATTATATATTATATCTATACCTGATAATAAACCATATTCTAAACCTTTTTTGGCAATTGCAATTTCTTCATCATTTAATTCTCTTCCCATCTTATTTTTTGCTTCATATTGTAAATCGTCGATGGTAATTGCAAAAAGTAATTGTTCTGTATTATTCTGTTCCATTATTTTTTTCTTTTTATTTTATGCAAATTAAGAAATTTATCCCATATTTCTTATATATTCACTATCTCTCTCACTTCATAATTTTTTCCTTTTGCATCGAGCTGTATTTTAGCAGCGGGAATTTTCTCGTCATGCTCAAATATGATTGTCCAGTTATTCTCGGCGATATAGGGCAGCCATTTCTTTTTCTCTTCTAAGGTTACCAACGGTTGATTATCGTAGCCCATAATGAATGGAAATGGCAAATGCGAAGCTGTCGGAAGCAAGTCCGCTGCAAAGAAGAAATTTTCGCTTCCTGCAGTTATTTGAACTAACTGCATTGCTACGGTATGTCCGTAAAATCTATGTACATTAATATTCGGCAGGATTTCCACATCTCCTTCCACAAGTTCTAGTATTCCTCTTTCCATAAGTGGTAAATAATTTTCCGGGAAAAAAGATGCACCGTCTTTATCATAAGGCTTCAATGCATGTTCGTAATGTTCTCTTTGCACATAATACTTTGCGTTTGGGAATGTCGGCACCGCAACTCCATCTAGCAGAAAAGTAGCACCTCCCGCATGGTCGAAGTGCAAATGTGTTAGAACCACATCTGTTATATCTTCAGGATGAATTAAATGAGGCGTCAGATTAATCCTTGCATCCGATTTTTCTAAATCTATACCATAAATTTTAGCTAATTTATCATTATACTTTGTTCCATTACCTGTATCAATAAGGATTTTCTTATCTCCATATTGTACTAACACATTTCTTGCAGCAAGAGGAATTCTGTTTAAATCATCGCCAGGAGAGTACACTCGTGACCAAAGGGCTTTGGGTACAACTCCGAACATTGCACCTCCATCAAGTGCAAAAATCCCTGTTTCTACTGTTTCTATTTTAATATTATTAAATTCCATAATTCAATTATTTTTTCAATTAAAACTGATTTGATTGCAAGTTATTGTAAAAAAATTATTTAGTGTTGATTAAGTTTTTTTTATTAATTTTGGAAACAGTTCATTAACATTTTATATAAAAAGGAGTTCTGTATGAAAAGAGTTTTAATAGGTGCTTTGGTTGCTGCTGTAATCGCATTTGCTTTACAAGCAGTGGCATGGATGGGAAATTTTTACCCTAACTTTGCCAAATATACTTCCAATCAGGATACTGTTATTGAAAATCTCTCACAAAATCTCACTGAAGATGGTTTGTATTATGTTCCTTATGTTCCGGCCGATGCAACAAGTGAACAAAGAGAAGAATATGCAAAAACAGCGACCGGTAAACCATGGGCTATGGTATTTTACCATCAGAAAATGGAAGATGCAATGGGTATGAGTATGACTATGGGATTTATACATAATTTCATATCGGCTTTCATTGTGGGATTAATCTTATTCTATGGTAACTTCAAATCCTATTGGGGTAAATTCTTTGTTTCAATGGGAATATTTGTTACTGTAATTTTAGTGGGTATAATGGATGAAGTACTTTGGTGGTCTTTCCCAGGTTCATTTATTTACCCGCAGATTATTGATGTATTCCTCGATTGGGGTGTTGCTTCATTCTGGTTAGCATTCTTTATTAAACCAAAAACAGCTTAAAATAATATGTGTGGAATAAACATATATATAATCTTATTGTTTAAACTATTATTATATGTATTTAGCTGTGTTGAAAATGGGGAAAAACTCGTAAATACACTATTTAAGTAAGATAAAGGAAAAAAATATTTGTGGAAAGAAGTAGAGATTCACATTGAAAAAAGTTATCGTTATCCACAGTAATTTGGATGGGGTCCTTTTTATATGGAAAAACAGCTTTTTTCCACAAAGAATAAAATAAGTTTTTCGTCTGTTTGTTAAAAATATGTTGATAAATAAAATTGGAAGAATAAATGAAAATTGCATTAGCTTCGGACCATGCCGCATACGACATGAAAGAAAAGATTAAAGAATTTCTTAATTCCAGAGAAATTGAATGGGAAGATTTCGGAACATTCTCAAATGACTCTGTGGATTATCCTGATTTTGCAATTCCAGCAGCCGAATCAGTTGCAGGCAACTACAGTGATATTGGAATAATAATTTGCGGGACTGGAATAGGAATGAGTATTGCAGCTAATAAAGTGAAAGGAGTGCGTGCAGCTCTTTGCTGCACAGAAGATACAGCTATACTAAGCCGCCAGCATAATAATGCAAATGTCCTATGCTTCGGTGCTCGTACTAATTCCTGGGAAAATGCACAGATAATGATAACCGCTTTCCTCACCACCGAATTCGAGGGAGACCGCCACATCCGCAGATTGGATAAAATCCAGTCTTATGAGTGTTAATTGATTTGAAAAGTGAATTAAAAAAATTAATTCTTCAAATCAATAAAATACTTTTTTGTATTAAAATATGGAAATAAGCAAAGTCCGCAATATTGGTATTGCAGCTCATATTGATTCCGGTAAAACCACCCTAAGTGAAAGAATATTGTTTTATACTGGCAGGATACATAAGATTATTGAAGTCAAGAGTAAAACAGGCAGCGGTCCAACAATGGACTCAATGGACTTGGAAAGGGAAAAAGGTATTACAATACAATCTGCGGCAACATACTGCAAATGGAATGATATTAATATTAATCTTATAGACACTCCTGGTCACATTGATTTTACAGGCGAAGTGGAACGAACCTTACGTGTTCTCGATGGCGCAGTGCTTGTTCTCTGCGGTGTAGCAGGAGTTCAGACCCAATCGTATACGGTTGACCGTCAGATGCGCCGCTATTCTGTTCCACGTATTGCATTCATCAACAAACTTGACCGAGCAGGAGCAAATCCAGATAAAGTTGTTAATCAGTTAGAAGAAAAATTAGGTCATAAACCGGTATTAGTCACTATACCTATAGGTATAGAAGATAATTTCGAAGGAGTAATAGATTTGCTAAAAATGAAGGCAATATATTACGAAGGAGCTTATGGCGAAGAAGTAGTCGAAAAAGACATTCCTCCACATCTTCTTTCGGATGCAGTTCTTCGTCGCAAGAAAATAATCGAAAGAGTTGCCGATTATGACGAAATATTTGCCAAGAAATACCTTGAAGAATCCGAAATAAATAATGAAGACTTGAATGCCGCAATTAGGAGAGCAACAATCTGCCTGAATATTACACCCGTTTTTATAGGAAGCGCAAAGGAGAACAAAGGTGTCCAGACATTATTGAATGGAGTTGGGCTTTTTCTTCCTTCTCCTGATGAAATTCAAAATAAAGCTTTGGATTTGGACGAAAATAATAATGAAATTGATCTACAAACAAAAGATGATTTGCCGACTGTGGCCCTTGCATTTAAGTTGGAAGTTGGAAAATACGGACAGCTGACTTATATGAGAATTTATCAGGGTAAAATTCGAAAAGGCGATTATTTGGTAAATATGCAAAATAAGAAAAAGATTAAAGTACCCCGCATCGTGAAGATGCATGCTAACAATATGGAAGAAATAGAAGAAGCAGGAGCAGGAGATATAATTGGTATGTTCGGAGTTGATTGTTCCTCAGGCAATACTTTTACAGACAGCAAAGTAAACTATTCCTTGAGTTCGATGCTTTTTCCTGCTCCTGTAATCGAACTTGCTATAGAACCGAAAGACAGAACTCACCTGATGAATTTTTCTAAAGCTTTGAACAGATTCCAGAAGGAAGACCCGACCTTTCAGGTTTATCTTGACAAAGAAAGTGGAGAAACAATTATTAAAGGTATGGGAGAGCTTCATCTAGAAATTTATATTGAAAGAATTAAACGTGAATATAATACCGAAGTAAATATAGGCAAACCAAAAGTTGCATATCGTGAAACTATTACTCAAAAAACAGAATTTGATTATACACATAAAAAGCAGTCAGGAGGTTACGGCCAGTTTGCACGTGTTGTCGGCTTCATTGAACCACTCACTGAAATGAACGAGAATCACTACAAATTTGTGAATGCAATTGTAGGTGGTGCTATTCCTAAAGAATTCATACATTCATGCGATAAAGGATTTCAGGAACAACTTCACGAAGGACTTCTCATAAAGCAACCTATCGTTGACGTGAAAGTAACACTTAATGATGGAGCTGCTCATTCGGTGGATTCTTCTGAATTAGCTTTCAAACTTGCGGCACATCATGCGATGAAGAAAGCAGTCGCTCAAGCAAAACCAATACTTCTCGAACCATTTATGAATCTTGAAGTTGTGGTCCCGGAAGAGTTCCAGGGACCTGTTATCAGTCAGTTGAACCAAAGACGTGGCGTGATTCACAAGACAAATCTCGAAGCAAAATTTGTCACTGTTGTTGCTGAAATTCCTCTAAAGGAAATGTTCGGCTATTCTTCAAACCTTCGCAGCATAACTCAAGGAAAAGGTGAATTTACGATGGAATTTAACAAGTATATACCCGTTCCTAAATCAATAGAAGAAGAAATTATTAAAGAATACAAAGAAAGAGAAACTGCCAAAAAATGATTGAAGTCTTCTTTTCTGAAGAAATTGGAGGAGATATACATATCAGAATGCTTGATAAGATCCTCTCAATTGATTAGTGAGTTTGGGAGAATATTGGTACTTACTGGATACCTCCATGTTCAGTTATATGATTTAGAAGCTAGCAAAACGCTTGAAAAACAAACTAAATAATTTATTGTATTAGTTGTCGTTGCCTAATGTACTTCATTATTTAATTCAAAATAATTTTTTTAGTTTTTACAAAGGAATCGCCTGTAATACGAATAAAATAAATAGTTTTCAGCAATTCGGATATGTCAATTACTTTGCTTGTCGTATAAGTATTAAGCAGTTTACCATTAATATCGTAAATCTCAATTAACTCATAATTCATATCAACAATTAGTGTACCTTCAATTAAGTTTGGATATATTTTTAAATCCTCATTTAAATCATTGTCATGGTCATTAAAACTATTAGAACTATTTTTTTCAATTACAAAATAAAGTTGACTTGTGCCAACAATATCATTCCATTCACCGGGAATACCTAACATAGTAGTACCTGATGGCCATCCTGCAAGTGCAATGGCTGCACAATCTTGACCTGTTCCATAATTATCAGGTTCATTAGGTGAACCGGTACTAGTGCCGCCCCAATTGTAATATGCTCCATCAATTGTACTTCCATTATTTGATCCATTATCTCCTTCTCCTACCCAGAAATTTATTCCTGTATTGTCATTATTGCCATCCCATAACCATGTGCCTTCAGTTTGTTGATCGTTAGCTCCAATCCAGACATAGGCAATTCCGCCTCCATTTGCAATTGATGTATAGGATGGGGAAATTTCGGCTCCAATAATTATTGCATTATAAACTGCATTCTGTTCATTAAGGTCATTAATTTCTACTAAATAACCATTTCTTTCTGCTGCACAAGCAGCAGCATCAACCCATGTTTTTGCTTCTTTCACTATTTCGTATATTGTACCATTATGGGTAAAAGTATAAATATTCGTACTGTCAACACACTGTGAAAACAATGGTGTGTAAATAAAATACACGGCAATTAAGGTAAATATTAGTCTCATTTCAAATAGATTATAATTATGCCTACTCTTTTAAGGATTTTCGGCATACTCCTGTAATTTATATTTACTTTGAAGCAAATTTAACATTAAGTTTAATTACTTCCACTCATCATATCTCGATTATGCGAAGATAATAAGTGCAAATTACTAAAAAAAACAGATATAATATTAGTGTAAATTAGGAAAAACACAATCATTTATATAGGATTCTTTACTTTGCTCTGAGTGATAAAACCAAAAATCCTTTTAATTTAAAACAATCACTATCAATGTATTTTGTTACTTCGGTATAGCTTGTTTCAATTTAATTGGGGATTGGTATGACAAACATGAGATTGAATGAATATCCTAATTTATTAAATGCAATGTTTTAACATTTGGATTTTAGTTAATCCTAATAAAAATGTTTGTAAATCAAAGAGTTCAAAGAATATTTATTAAAAATAATTAATTTGAGTTTTTAACAATTTAACGGAAAAACTTTAGTAATTTTGAAATCCGGGAGATATGCATTTCCCGATAATTAGATAATTATAGTTAAATATTTCAAAAAATAGAGACAGGTTAAAAAATGGCTGAAAAAAAGTTTTTGACTATTGATGGTAATGAAGCAGCTGCATACGTTGCCTTTCGTTGCAGTGAAGTGATTGCAATTTACCCAATCACACCATCATCAAATATGGGTGAATACTCAGATGAATGGGCAGCAAAAGGTCAGAAAAACCTCTGGGGAACAATTCCTACAGTTTATGAAATGCAGAGTGAAGGCGGAGCTGCAGGTGCTGTTCACGGCGCTTTGCAAACAGGTGCTCTCACCACTACATTTACTGCATCCCAGGGATTACTTCTAAAAATACCTAATATGTATAAAATTTCAGGTGAATTAACACCTACAGTTTTTAATATTTCCGCAAGAACTCTTGCTAATCACGCACTTTCCATTTTTGGTGACCATAGTGATATAAATGCTGCACGTCAGACAGGTTTTGCTATGATGGCATCCAATAGTGTGCAGGAAGTTATGGATTTGGAAACAATTTCCTGGGCTTCAACTCTTCGTTCACGTATCCCGTTTTTGCACTTCTTCGACGGTTTCCGTACTTCTCACGAAGTTCAGAAAATTGAAGTTTTGCCAGATGAAACAATCAAAGCAATGATTAGCGAAGAACTCGTTTCTGCTCACCGCAAAAGAGCTATGAATCCTGATAATCCGTTTATACGTGGTACCGCACAGAATCCTGATGTTTTCTTCCAAAATCGTGAAACTATCAACACTTATTATAATGCATGTCCTGATATCGTTCAGGAAGAAATGGATAAATTCGCTGCATTGACTGGACGTCAGTATAACTTGTTTGATTATGTTGGCGATCCTAATGCCGAAAACATTTTGGTTGTTATGGCTTCAGGTGCTGATGCTTCTCATGATACTGTGGAATATCTCGTGAAAAACTCAGGCGAAAAAATTGGTCTGGTGAAAGTTCACTTATATCGTCCATTCAGCGTGAAGCACTTTATTCAAGCTTTACCTAAAACAACAAAGAAAATAGCTGTTCTTGATCGCACAAAAGAACCCGGCGCTACAGGCGAACCAATGTACTTGGATGTAGTTGATTCTATATTCAAATCCTATCAGGATGGTACTTATCATTTCGACCAAATGCCTAAAGTTTATGGCGGTCGTTATGGTCTTTCTTCAAAAGAATTTACTCCATCAATGATTAAATCAGTGTTTGATAATTTAAAATTGGATAATCCAAAGAATAATTTCGTTGTTGGTATAAAAGACGACATTTTAAATTCAAGTTTGGATTTTGATCCACATTTCAGTATTGAATCTGATAAAGTAGTTCGCTCAATGTTTTGGGGATTAGGTTCAGACGGTACAGTGGGTGCAAACAAAAATTCCATAAAAATCATTGGCGAAAACACAGATTTCTATTGCCAGGGATATTTTGAATATGATTCAAAGAAATCCGGCTCAATCACAATTTCGCACTTACGTTTCGGACCGAACTTGATTCGTTCACCTTATAAAGTATCGCATGCTAATTTCGTAGCTTGTCATCAAACAGTATTCTTAGAAAAATACGATGTAATTCGTAATTTGATTAATGGCGGTGTATTTTTGCTTAATACACCTGTTCCAACTGCTGAAGTATGGAACAGCCTACCGAAATCACAGCAAAAACAAATTATTGACCGTAAAATTAAAGTATATGCAATAGATGCACAAACAGTAGCAGAAAACAGCGGTATGGGTCGTCGTATCAATACTGTAATGCAAACATGCTTCTTTGCTATTTCAGGTGTATTGCCAAAAGAACAAGCGATTGAAGAAATTAAAAAATCAATTAAGAAAACTTATGGCAAAAAAGGTGAAAACATCGTTCAGATGAACCTTGCTGCTGTAGATTCAACATTAGCAAATCTTCATGAAGTGCCTGTTCCGGCTGAAGTTACTTCAGATTGGGATACATTCCCAACAATGGCTCCCGGTGCTTCCGAATTCGTTGCAAATGTCGAAGGTGCAATTCTTGGTGGTAAAGGCGATGACCTTCCAACAAGTGTATTCCCTCACGATGGCACATGGCCTACAGGTACTGCTGCATTCGAAAAGAGAAATATTGCACTCCAAATTCCTGTTTGGGACGAAGAGTTATGTATTCAATGCGGTAAATGTGCTATGGTTTGCCCTCATGCAACTATTCGTATTAAATCATATGCACCTGAGCTTTTGAGTTCAGCTCCTGCAGCATTCAAACATACTCCTACAAAAGATAAAGATTATAAAGGCGAAGAATATACAATTCAAGTTGCTGCAGAAGACTGTACTGGCTGTTCAGTTTGCGTAGAAGTTTGCCCTGTTATCGACAAAGTTAATCCAGGCCGTAAGGCACTCAATATGGAACCACAACTTCCTTTGCGTAATCAGGAAAGAGAAAACTGGAATTTCTTCCTTTCAATACCAGACAAGAACCGAGATGACATTAAAGTTACTAATTTGCGTCAACAGCAATTGCAATTGCCACTCTTTGAATTCTCCGGTGCTTGCTCCGGTTGCGGTGAAACACCTTACGTGAAATTAATGTCACAGCTCTTTGGTAATCGTGCAGTAATTGCTAATGCAACAGGATGTTCTTCCATTTATGGAGGTAACTTACCGACAACACCATGGACAAAAGATGCAGATGGTCGTGGACCTGCTTGGAATAATTCACTTTTCGAAGATAATGCTGAATTTGGTCTTGGTATGAGACTTTCCATCGATAAGCAAGCAGAAATAGCTAGAATGCTTCTCAAGAAAATGGAAATGGAAATCGGTATGGAGCTTGTTCAGGAAATCTTAGATGCACAACAAGTAACAGAACAGGAAATCAATGCTCAAAGAGCAAGGGTTGAAAAAGCAAAAGCATCAATTGCAATGTACAATACCGAAGATGCAAATCGCTTGAAAGATTTGGCTGATTATCTCGTGAAAAAATCAGTTTGGATTGTTGGTGGCGACGGTTGGGCTTATGATATTGGTTACGGTGGATTGGATCACGTATTAGCTTCAGGTAAAAATGTGAACATTCTCGTACTTGATACTGAAGTTTATTCCAATACTGGCGGACAGATGTCCAAAGCATCTCCAATTGGAGCAATTGCTAAGTTTGCTGCAGGCGGTAAACCAACTCGCAAAAAAGATTTAGGTATGATGGCAATGAGCTACGGAAATGTTTATGTTGCTTCAGTTGCTTTCGGCTCGAACGATAATCAAACTTTGAAAGCATTCGTCGAAGCAGAAGCTTACGATGGTCCTTCAATCATAATTGCATATAGCCATTGTATCGCTCATGGCATTAATATGGAAGCACCATTGCAAAATCAAAAAGCAATCGTGGATTCTGGTCAATGGATACTTTATCGCTATAATCCTAATTTGGCAGTTGAAGGCAAAAATCCTTTCGTTTTAGAAAGCAAACCTCCAAAAATGCCTGTTGCTAACTATATGGATATGGAAATACGTTACAAGATGTTAAGTAAAATAAATCCTACTGCTTATACTGAACTTTACAAGCAGGCACAGGAATTTGTAGATGAACGTTACAAACATTATGCTTTTCTTGCAACTAAGGAAAATGTTTAATTGGTGTATTAGAAAGTAAACAAAGGAATAAAAATGAACTTACAAAGCAAATATTTAGGAATGACATTAAATTCGCCTTTCGTGCTTTCAGCATCACCAATCGGCGAAAATGTTGAAAATTTGAAACGTTTGGAAGATTACGGTGTTGGTGCTGTTGTTCTCCATTCACTTTTCGAAGAACAATTAGCAGACGAACAATTGGAGTTGGAATATCATTTAACTCACGGTACTGAAAGTTTTGCGGAAGCAACAAGCTTTTTCCCAAATTATGATGAATTCCGTTTAGGTCCCGACCAATATCTTGAACAAATTCATAAAGCAAAAAACACCCTGAAAGTTCCTGTGATTGCATCTTTGAACGGTACTTCAAAAGGCGGTTGGACAAAATATGCAAAAAACTTACAGGATGCAGGTGCAGACGCTTTGGAATTGAATATTTATAATGTACCAACTGATATTAACTTGGATTCAGCTCAAATTGAAAATGCTTATGTTGATATTGTGAAACAAGTGAAATCGAATGTGAATATTCCTGTTGCAGTAAAATTAAGCCCATATTTTACAAATATGGCTAATATGCTTCACAGAATGGACACAGCAGGTGCAGACGCATTTGTACTTTTCAATCGATTTTACCAACCGGATATTAACTTGCATAATTACCAAGTTGATAATAAAGTTTCATTCAGTACTTCCGAAAATAACAGAATTGCAATGCGCTGGATTGCAATAATGAAAAATAAGATTAATGCTGAATTTGCTGCTACAGGTGGAATAATCACAGCACAGGATGCTGCGAAACTGATTCTTGCTGGGGCAAATGTTACTCAGATTTTTGCCACAATAGCACGCAACGGTATGGAATACGTGAAAGTTCTTGTTCAAGAACTTATTGAATTTATGGAAGAAAAAGGATACTCAAGCATCGAAGAAATGATTGGAGTAGTTTCCCAAAAGAACATTCCAAATCCCGGTTCATACGAAAGAGCCCAGTATATGAAAACTCTTTCGAACTACAAATTCTAATTTAATTAGAAATAATTCATTCAAAAGCCCTCACTCGAGGGCTTTCTTTTATTTAATAAACTTAATCTTCCAAAGTAGTTAAATTCCCGGGATCAACTCCCATAATTTTTGCTTTCAGCACACGGCGCATAATTTTGCCGCTACGTGTTTTAGGTAAGGAATCCACAAATTCCACAGATTCCGGTCTGGCAATGGGCCCTATTTCATAGGAAACATATTTACGCAAATCTTCGGCAAGTTCTTCCGTTTTTTCGATTCCCTGCTTTAAAATCACGAAAACGTGAATTGCGTTACCTTTTATTTCGTGAGGAACTCCAACTGCTGCAGCTTCCGCAACGGAATTATGACTCACCAGAGCACTTTCAATTTCTGCTGTCCCCAAGCGGTATCCAGATACTTTAATTACATCATCCACTCGTCCGATTATCCAGAAGTACCCGTCTTCATCACGTTTTGCACTGTCTCCGGTTAGATATAATCCGGGATATTTGCTCCAGTATTGCTCCACAAATCTGTCTTTGTCATTGTATATTTCCCTCACCATAGCAGGCCAAGGATTTTTGATAACAAGCAAACCCTCTTCATTTGGTCCGACGGAATTTCCGTTTTCATCCAAAATATCCATTTGCAAGCCCGGGAAAGGTTTAGTGCCGGATCCTGGTTTAAGCGGCATGGATGGTATAGGAGCAATCATGAACATCCCTGTTTCGGTTTGCCACCATGTATCCATAATAGGACATTTTTCCTTGCCAACTACACGATGGAACCATTTCCATGCTTCAGGATTTATTGGTTCGCCTACTGAACCCAAAATACGCAATGAAGATAAATCATGACGATTAACCCATGCTTCTCCGAATCGCATTAGACCACGAATCGCAGTCGGCGCCGTGTAAAA
>Ga0154569_143_pt1 | contig 22334 bp, 29 predicted proteins | sample RifGroF2_FD_115998 | JGI IMG/M metagenome (GOLD analysis project Ga0154569, IMG submission 115998) | Ignavibacteria bacterium GWF2_33_9
TATTTCAGGGTCATATATCCTCGCACCCATATTCATATAATCACTCTCAAGGTCCTTCGATTCTCCATTAAATCCCTTCCAGCCATTCTCCGCATCATATATTTTAAGGGAAATATTTGTAAATATCCTTTCGGGGTAAACATCTGACTAAAATAATTTCATCATTTTCCAGCAACAAACCTATACGATATTCGCCTGATTTGATTCTAAAACTATTTGTAGTGCCTTCCAATTTTTTTACGGAATTTAATTCAGATAGTGAGTTAATTTTCTTTAACCTCTCAATTAATGAAACTAACCTTTTATTCAAGGATGCATTTCGGATTTTTTGTATATCCTTATGAAAAGACTTATCAATTTTTAATTTCATTTGATAGTTGTTCGATAAATGAATCTACCTCAATATATTCTCTTGTTTGACCAACCTTGATAGCATTAGCAAGTCCTATATCTTCAATGTCTTCTGTCGAAAGTATTTTTGAATCTATCCCCATTTTCTTTGCAATTGCAAGAATCAAATCTAAATCAGATTTTGAATTACTTTGAAAAATAGCAATTTCCATGCTTCACCTCTTTTTCTATATAAACTCTAAAAATATATTTTTATTTTAAGTATCCACATCCCACCACCCTTCTCCTTCTCCGGTGCCAAGCCCGATGGATCTCGATATGAAAGGGTACTCACAAATTCCCCTCTTGAGGGGGTTCTGAGCTAAAAACCTTTGAGAAAGGTTTTTGCGAAAGAACGTTGTATTCACGAAGCTAGACGGGGTGGATGCATTTATGCTTTCATCAAAGAGTGGGTCAGCACTCAAAAAGCGACCAATTTCAGGGTCATATATCCTCGCTCCCATATTCATATAATCACTCTCAAGGTCCTTCGATTCTCCATTAAATCCCTTCCAACCAGTTTAATGTAACAAAATTAACAAAAAAATACAATATTCGAATAAAAAAGGTGTTTATATTTTAAAATTTAATAATTATGAAAAGAATAATTAATTTTCAAATTTCTAAAGGTGAAAAGTTCTATACTGCTAATTGCGTCGAGTTACCTATTGTAACTCAAGGACTTACTTTGGAGGAAACCATTGAAAATATTAAAGAAGCACTAAGTTTGCATTTAGAAGATGAAGACCTTTCAAGATTTGATATCATCACGCATCCTGCCGTTTCGGTTAATATAGACTTGGGTGAATACGAGTATGCCTAAACTCAAAACTCTATCTGGTTCCGACATAATCAAAATTCTTGCTATCTTTGGGTTTACGATTAAGTCTCAAAAAGGTAGTCATGTTAAATTATCCAGAACAGATGGGAATATCGAACAAATCCTCACAATACCACATCACAAAGAATTGGATAAAGGAACATTGAAAGCAATTTTCAGACAAGCGAGCAGATTTATCAGCGAGAGTACTCTTTACCCACATTTTTATTCGGAATAATCCCCCCCCTCCGGTGCCAAGCCCGTGGTCTCTTTGAACGAGCTCTGAGATTCATAGTAAATACTAACCTTAAATATTATCACAAAATTAATCAAATTTGTAAAATAAAAATTATACTGTTTTGTTTATAATACTTAATATTATTTAATATGAGTCAAAAGAGTAAGCTATTTTTAAAGATATTATCCGGCAATTCTGATAATAATATAAATTTTTCAGAATTAGTTAGTTTTTTGATAAGTCTAGGTTTTGAATTAAGAATAAAAGGTGACCATTATATTTTCTCCTCATCTGAAATGGATGAAATTATTAATCTTCAACCACTTAATAATAAAGCTAAGCCTTACCAATTAAAACAAGTTAGGAATTTAATTATTAAATATAAATTGTTCAAGGAAGAGAATGAGTAAATACGAATTAATAATATATTGGAGTAATGAAGATTCATCCTATATCGTGGAAGTACCCGAATTACCTGGTTGTATGGCAGACGGTAAGTCTTATGTGGATGCAATAAAAAATGCTGAAATAATTATTGATGAATGGATCGAAACAGCAAAATTATTAGGAAAAGATATCCCAGAACCTAAGGGTAGATTAGTTTACGCTTAATTCCCGCCCTTCTCCTTCTCCGGAGCAAGTCCCGAGGGGTCTCGGAAAGATAGGGGATTATTGAACGAATACGAATACGGCGACTGATTCGGGAATGCCTCCCACAGCAGGTCAGCACTCAAAAAGCGACCGATTTCAGGATCGTAAATCCTCGCACCCATATTCATATAATCCATGGTTTATATTCTCTTTTTATAACTTCAATAATTTTCCTTTCTTTAAAAAAGTAGTCACATTCAAAAAATATCACCTCTTTTTCATCATTTTTATTACTTATGAATGAAATTTTTCGATTGTTATTTTTGTCATATTCAATAATTTCTTCAATTTCTTCCTTCAAAAATTTCGAGAAAAGTTCCGATATCCTTTTTAATACAAAACTGTTATCATATATTACATTCTCATAAATTGGAATGGTGCTTCTTCCAATTTCTAAATATATTACGTTTTTTAAACATGAAAAAAGTATTTTTATATTGAGACTTTCCTTAGAATAAAGTTCAAATGAAAAGCCAATTAACTCTCCTTTATGATTATTAACACATTGTAAATTGGAAATTTCAGTATTAATTCTATCATAATTTAAATTTGAAAAAAAATTCTTTAGAATTTTAATGATATTTTCAGAGCATACTTTTTTTTCTTTAAGATTTGAAAAAAAAATTTCAGAATATTGACTTGTTAATTTCATTACGGTCTCCAAAACATTGTTAATGGATCAATATATAATATATCATAATGAAAATGACCTTTTCCATACCCTTTCGCATATCTGAAAACATATTGTTGGATTTCATCATTCCAACCCCATCCTATTCTTTTATAGCTATCATTTAACACTCCGACGCCATCAATACCGAATCCTGAAACTATTCTTTTTTTTCCAAACAAATAACTTTCAACACCAGTAATTTTATTGAAAAAAAGATTTTTTGCGGCAGTCTTGCTACTTACCAAAGTCAAAGATGAATATCCCAATGAAAATCCATCGGCAAATGCCAAACCGAAATTAAGTGCCCAACCTGCATAATCTCCTTTAGCTAAACAATCTGATGCTCTTTGGCAATTACCCCAAACTGGTAATGAATAAGTAATATCAGATGCAAATGAACTTATAAAACCAGAACTTGATGCACCTGAACTTGATGTTCTATTTGCTGTGCAAGTAATTGTTTGACCTTGAAACCATCTGACACCTTGATAAGTTCTACCACTTGATGCACTTGAACTATTTATACCTCCTCCGTCTTTTCCAACAGCATCCTTAGCTGTTACTCCATTTCCTAATCCATTATTACTTTCATTTGAACCAGTTCTGTCACTACCTCCCGAATTACCTCCTCCGTCATCTGATAATTCGTCCTCTTCTTTATATACCACCTCTCCATCGTCAGTTACATTTTTCTTTACTCCATCCATAGCATTTTGTTCTTCAACTTCGCTACCAAAAATTGAATCTAATATGTATTCAAGCAATCCTCCCTGTATCTGGTTTTTCCCACCCTTCTCCTTCTCCGGTGCCATACCCGAAGGGTCTCGGTAAGAAAGGGGACTCACAAATTCCCCTCTTGAGGGGTGGATTGCGAAGCGAGACGGGGTGGATGCATTTATGCTTTCATCAAAAAGTGGGTCAGCACTCAAAAAGCGACCGAGGGAGGGGTTATATGTTGGAGTAGTGTGCATCTTGTGTGTTTTTTAATCTTTAATATGGATTAAAACTTTGTCCATAAATAATAATAAATAATAATGTCATTAATGCAAATATAATTGTTAAAAAAGGTTTAGAGAGTTTTTTTCTAAAAAAAAGTACAACGAAAATGTTCAAAACAATAAGAATAAATATTGTTCCTAATGATTCCCATATATAGAAGAGAATATCACTATTTATTTTATTAAATGTATTTTTCAATATGAATTTTATATAAATAAAATAAGTAATATAAATTATTAGTATATATTTCGGAAAATTGTTAATTAATAAATATAATAATTTTACCATTTTTTGAAATTCCATTGAAGTGCCTTTACATTAAAATTATTTAAATAATTAATCCTTTCTTTATTAGTATCGAAATTGAAATATATTCCATTGGAAATTGATATACGACCAGCTTCAATGGGTTTACCACAATAAAAAAATGAATTAGGATAACCAGCTCTTAGAAATTTATTAGAACCTGGAATTCCATTTAAAAGATTAGAATTGCCTTGAATTGTATATAGACTCGAGTTAGTAGAAAATTCAGCCATCATAACATGATTACCATGCACCCCATCTTTTCTCTCCAATAACAAATCACCACTTGAAATATTATCTGATGCAATAGTTATTGTATTACCATATCGCTGCAGGTCATCAGCACCTGTGGTACCTAGAACGGTATTAGTAAAAGCCTCAATTGAATTGAAATCCTGTGGTCTAAATGTACCTGATCCATTTGTAATAGATAATGGTAAATTATTTTGGCTGGCAAAGTCAATCAGAATTTGTAGAGCTAAATCTTCACAAGTGAACTCTTTTCCGGCATTTTTATACATTTCTGCTTGTTTTGGTGCGAAATCTCGGTATTTTTCGACCATATCATCATCCCATTTATTTGCTATATCCCAAGCTCCCTTCTTCTCTCCATTTCCACCTCCTGAACTTCCAACACCCAATCTTCCTTGGCGAAGTTGTTTTAATAATTCGGCACTGACATCTACACCCATGTCTGGATAATATGAACCAATATGAGAATTTATTCTATCCCAAAAAGACACATCCATATTGTTACGCAATATCAAATCCTCCAAAACAGTCATTCTTGGTTGAACCTCTACCCTCCTATACCAACTACTTAACACCCATGCTCCATAGTCAAATTGCTGTATCCGCATCCCGCCCTTCTCTTTCTCCGGTGCCAAACCCGAAGGGTCTCGGAAAGTAAGGGGATTGTTGAACGAATATGAATATGGCGACTGATTCGGGAATGCCTCTAAAAGTGGGTCAGCACTCAAAAAGCGACCTATTTCAGGGTCATATATCCTCGCTCCAAAGTTCATATAATCACTCTCAAGGTCTTTCGATTCTCCATTGAATCTCTTCCAGCCATTCTCCGCAGCTCCACTCGTCCAAAGCGTATCTCCGAATGGTTTGTAGTCATAATTTTTGCTAATTAAATGCAATTTATATGGAAGTATATTATTTATCATAATTTTCAATCGGCACTTCTACTGTGATTTTATCTGAAAAACTTAGTATTAAATAATTTGCCTGATATTTATTTATTTTCAATTTCGAATAATTTACAAATTTAAATTTTGGATTTTTGGTTCTCGGTAAAAAAATATCCAAAAAATTATTATTATTTATATAATTATTTAAATAAATATTATCTTTTTCAAAGATTTTAATTAATTTAAAAAATTTTTCGCTTAAGGAATAATTGAGTTCAATTAATAACTTTTTATTCTTAAAAGTTTTAGTTGAAAAATCTACTGTATCAATCAAAATATTTAATTCCAAGGAATCATTAGATTCTAATAATTCAATATTTGGTAATTTTTTTATTTGATAAATAAAATCACCATCAAACTCTCCAAATTTTATTTCACTATCATTTTTCTCAGCTAAGTAGATTTTATTTAGAAAAGAATATTCTGTAGAAGAACTAAGTAATAAACCACGATTATCAACTGAAAAAAGCATCCAATCTGATAAAGGAAAGTAATATTCAGTTTCAGAACTAAGATTTAGAATTTTTATTTTTATCTTTAAAGAATTCTGAGTTAAATACGATATTCCGTATATATTTAATTGAGAAAATAGATAATTATTACAAAAGACAATAAATAATATAACTATAATCGAACTTTTATTTATTATAAACTTTTTCATTCTCATCCTGCATTATGTTCAACTTGATATTCTATGATTTCATTATGATAGATTGCAGAATGCCACCAAGGGATACCTCTTAGGTGCATTAAGGCGTGTATAAATAATTCATGTGCAGCAAATCTTCCTATTACTGATGAACTATTGATATAAATCGTATTTTCGTTGCCAAAAAACACATAATTTACTGGTTTTTGTGAAGTTAAAAGTTGATATATTCCATAAGTTGTTCTATCCGCAAGAAATATACCATTTGGTTTTGTTCTTGAATCAAAACTATTAATAAACCACTGCTGAATTATATTGAAACTACATTTTGTAGGTGAGCTCCAATCATCATAAAATATATTAAAGTTAGTAGAGCTCTTTATTACAGACAAATAATAATTATACATATTATTTGTGGCTAATTCATATAACTTGGCAAAATTTGAGTTAGGGTTATTTCTCGCTTTATCGAATGCTCCATTTTCAAAATTAACCCTACCATTTTTTTCAAATGTAATATATTTCCCAAATTTTTTCTCAACACTTCCTCTTATTGCTCTTTGAGATAGATTATCTGAAGCAAAAACTCCACCTCCCATACCAGAGACGGTTCCATCCCCACTGCTGACTCCATTTGCAACATTTACGCCAGCTCCCATTCCGACACTGCCAATCCCGGCTCCGCTACCGCTGCTACTGCTACCGCCACTTCCTCCACTACTTCCTAATCTGTCCTCTTCTTTATTTTCTACTTCTCCATCGTCAGTAACATCTTTCTTTACTCCATCCATAGCATTTTGTTCTTCAACTTCGCTACCAAAAATTGAATCTAATATGTATTCAAGCAATCCTCCCTGTATTTGATTCTTCCATCCCTTCTCCTTCTCCGGTGCCAAACCCGAAGGGTCTTTGAATGATATTGGGTTATTCAGTGCATAACTATATGGAGATTGATTCGGGAATGCCTCAAAGAGCGGGTCAGCACTTAGAAAGCGACCTATTTCAGGATCATATATCCTCGCACCCATATTCATATAATCACTTTCAAGGTCCTTCGATTCTCCATTAAATCCCCTCCAGCCGTTCTCCTCCGCTCCACTCGTCCAAAGCGTATCAAGATAATTAGTAATTATTTTTGCTTTTCACTTTTTAGATATACTGTATCTGGAGCAATATCCAATTCATTGTACCAAGTAATTACACCATCCACAATTCGAAATTTTCTTAATTTTTCAAAGTCTTTAAAATCTTTGAAACTTCCTATTTCTAAATAAGGTTTTATATCGAATATACCTTTCTCATCATTTGCAAAAATGATTGAAAAAGTGTAGTCTTGATTTAATTTTGCTTTTTTAATTCTTGGATTCATAATGTCTCTTATTTTAATGGTTCTAACTTATGGGGTAATTCTCCGTTTACAGCCAAATCCCAATCAGCTAGCAAGTCTTCTTCGTGAATTGTCATCCATGCTTTAACTAAATTTAACTTCTTAGTAGGTAAATTCCCAGCCAAAACATCCCCATCGGGAAGACTTATAACAGAAAATTCTCCTTGATATTTTACATGAATATGTGGAACATTATGCTTTTGATCATCGAATACGTACATATAAATAACAAGTCCATAAAACATTGATATTGATGGCATTTATTCCTCTTTTCTTATATAAACTCTAAAAATATAATTTTATTTTATGTATCCTCTAGCTTTCACATTCACTTTCGCTTATCATGGATTCTCGGTTTTGCTCGAAATATAGGTTGCAGGACGCTACTCAAACTCAAATTAATATCAAATAAATAGAGTATTTGTTAGTCTATTACTTACGATTTTTTACATATTTAAAATTTTTTAATTAATTCAGATAACAATTTATTTTTAATTAAATGAGAAAAGAATGAAAAGATATTACTTTTTACTCACAATTATTACATTGATTTCTATCGCATTTTCCTGCTCGGATAAAGGCAATAACAATAATCCGGCTGAAAAAGTTAATATTCCTGTTGTTACTGTTGACGAATTTTTAGATTCTCCGGATCAATTTTTTAACAAGGAAGTAAAATTAACCGGAACAGTATCTCATGTTTGTAAACACAGCGGAAAAAAAATGTTCATTTTTGGAAAGGACCCAAAGGCTACCTTGAAAATTAATGTTGGTGGGAATGCTCCTAAATTTGCAATTGAATTAGCTGGGAGTGATGTTGAAATTCAAGGAAAAGTTGTGGAAGATGCAAGAATTGATGAACAATATCTGCAGGAATGGGAAAACGACATTAAAACTGCTGTTGATGATGGTTCAATTAAAGTTTGCACTGAAGAAGGTGATGCTATGACTAGTCAGGGCAAAAAGGGAGTTGAAATTTCTGATAAGAACTCAGAAGACCCCTATAAAGACGTAAAAGAAATGAGATTGAGAATGCAGGAAAGCGGTAAATCATATTTATCCGTATATGCTCTTAATTGTATTATGTTGAAAGAAATTAAGAAATAACTAATCTCGTTTATTAACTCATCAACCGAATATGCCAAGTAAAGCTAAAATACTTTTTAGAAAATGGAATCGTATTATTCATAGGGATTTTGGGTATTTCTTTTTCGGAATAACTATTATTTATAGTATATCAGGAATTGCGGTAAACCACAAATCGGAATGGAATCCTAATTATATTATATCTCAGGAACATTTTTCTCTTGATAGAAGTATTTCAAAAGAATCTATAGATAATACTTTTGTATTAAATATTCTTGAAAAAATTGACAAAGAAGATGATTTTAAGAAGTACTATTTTCCCGATAACAATCACCTGAAAGTATTTTTAACCAATGCAAGTTCAATAACTTTAAATTTAGAATCGGGAAAGGGTTATTTGGAAACAATTAAAAAGCGCCCATTTTTCTTTGAATTTAATTTTTTACACTATAATCCCGGAAGGTGGTGGGTTTGGTTTTCAGATATTTATGCATTTGCTCTGATTTTAATATCAATCTCCGGTATACTGATTCTTACTAAAGGAAAAAATTCTTTAGGGAAAAGGGGGATATGGTTTATTTTGGGAGGTTTGGTAATTCCTATTCTTGCAATAATATTTCTTTAAGTGAATTTTATGAAATACAATCAGCCTTCACCAAATGTACTTTAATTAAAAAAATGTCAGCAAAGCAAAAGACCTTATATTCTTAATTAAAAGTTCGCTTTCAGAGGTTCAATATAATATTACTAAAAAGGGAATCAGATCAACCAAAATCCAGACTTTTCCTTGATTTTTCTTAAAAGCTCCGATTTCGGGGCTTTTTTTACATAATATACCCCGTCCTGAAAAAAGTAGACAAAAAATGGAGAAAAGATGGGACAGGAGCAAAAAGTCCAAAAAGAGAAAAGGACTCAAAAAGATTACAGTTTAGCTTTTAAATTACAGGTAGTAAACGAAGTCGAAAAAAGATTCGTTACTTATAAGGAAGCACAACGAAAATATGGGATTCAAGGAAGATCAACAGTTTTAGTTTGGTTAAGAAAACATGTTGTTTTGAATTGGTGGGGAGACTCAACTATGGGAAAAAAAATGACTCCTTATAAAGAAATTAAGGAATTGAAGAAAAGAATCGAAAGATTAGAAGCTGAAAAAGAAGTATTGAATATAGCAATTGATACAGCAGATGAAATGTTCGGTATTGAAATAAGAAAAAAATATTTAGCTCTGTCGCTAGAAATGCAAAAGCTGCAGAGCCAAAACCAGGAAGAAGATTAACTATATGTGATATCTGTGATTTACTTGGCTACTCAAGACAAAACTATTATAAAAAGTTAAAGTATGAGAACCGACAAGAACAGGATAAAGTAGAAATTAGAAGGTTAGTGTATAGCATTAGGAAGAGATTACCCAGGTTAGGAACCCGGAAATTGTATTATATGCTTTCCGAAAAAATGGCAATCAAAGGTCGAATTTATCCCAAGAATTATTTGATACATCACTCAGACAGAGGCCTGCAGTATTGCAGTAAGGAGTATGTAAATACGGCTCAAAGAGCAAAGATAGATATGAGTATGACAGAAACATCCAGTCCATATGACAATGCATTAGCAGAAAGGATGAAAGAACATTGAAAGAAGAATTTAACTTATATTTTAAAATGAAAACAAGGAAATTAGCAGAGAAAGTTGTGGCTGAATCAATTGAATTATATAATTCATTTAGACCACATTTATCTTTGAATTTTTATACACCTGGTGATATACATAAAAATCCCCAATTACTCGTGGCAATTGGGGTTTAATTTTGTTATTTAAATCTGTCAACTTATTTTAGGACTATTCAAATAATACTCTTATAAAGTGATGGTATTTTCATTCATGTTTTCGAGTGAATTAACGATTGCTGCAAGACACTGACCTGCAAGCATACCATCAATTACTCTGTGATCATAAGTGATTGAGACATAAGCCATATGTCGAACTAAAATCATATCATTACCCATGATTTCTTTCACAACAGGCCGTTTCTGAATTGCACCAATACCCATAATTGCAGTTTGAGGCTGATTGATTACCGGGGTTCCGAAAAGTGTACCAAAAGTACCAACATTCGTAACAGAGAAAGTTCCACCCTGAATATCATCCGGATTGAGTTTTTTTGAACGTGCCCGTGAAGCTAAATCATTGATTGCTCTGGCAAGCCCGGTTAAATTCTTTTCTTCTGCTTTTTTGATTACCGGAACGATTAAGTTGCCGTTTTCCAATGCAGTTGCAATACTTAAATTGATATTCTTAAATTTAATGATATTATTACCATCAACGCCAACATTCACATTAGGGAATTTCTTGAGTGCATCAACAGCAGCTTGTGCAAAAAATGGAGTGTATGTTAGTTTAATGCCCTCACGAGCCATAAATGAATCTTTATATTTTTCTCTCAATTTCACAATTTCAGTCACATCTGCTTCTGCTACAGAAGTAACGTGAGCGGAAGTTGATTTGCTGCGAGTCATATGTTCGGAAATCAATTGACGAACACGGTCCATAGGAACAACGTCAAAATCACCTGCTGCACGGAAAATAGGATTCACTTCGCCAGTGAAAACAGGTGCAGATTGAGGAACTTCTGCTGCTTGCGCAGGGGCAGATACAGCCGGAGCAGGAGTTGCAGGAGTAATTTTAGTGCGACCGGCAAGATATTTATTCATATCATCTTTGGTTATTCGTCCTTCGACTCCGGTACCGAGAATTGTTCTCAACTCTTCAAGTGAAATATTATTTTGTTTTGCCATTTCCCTGATGAGTGGTGAATAGAATTTTTCACCGTCACGTGCAGGTATTTCGAAAGTAGTCCCTGTTTGCTGTGGAACTGCCTGTACAGGAGCAGCAACAACAGGTGCCGGCGATTCTGCAACAAGTGTCTGAGTTTCAGCAACAGGTACAGGTGCTTCTACTTTTGCAGGAGCTGAAACTTCAGCAACAGGTGCAGGTACATTTGCTGCGTCATCACCACTGGAAATTTTTGCAATCACTTTGCCAACTTCCACTGTCTCATTTTCACCGTATAATATTTCAGAAAGCACTCCATCTACCGGTGAAGGTACTTCAGTATCAACTTTATCTGTGGTGATTTCCAAAATTGTTTCGTCACGTTCAATTTTATCACCAACATTTTTTGTCCACTTAATGATTGTGCCTTCCTGGAGCGATTCTCCCATTTTGGGCATTACTACATCAACTATCATATATTTACCTTGTATTAATTATCTTCAAAATTTAAAAATTATTTGTTTATTTTTCAATTTCTAACTAATATTAATCATCTTCATCGATTTGATTAATTTCATCTTTTGGATCGAAATATGAATTAGGAATTTCTTCATTTATTTTGATATTATTTACTCTATAAGTAATAGGTATATAATTACTTTGAACATTCATATGCACTGGAAAACTTATTCCACCGAAAAATTGGTAAAGATTGAATTTAATTCCGCCTATATCTGCAAAAATAAAAGGATTCCCTGAAGACCAAAGCACATTCATCGAAGTAGTATCAACTTTTAGTGTATATTCTTTATCCTGCGGTGTTGTAACTTTTATTTTATGTACGATTGCAGTTAGTAATGTGTCTATATTCATTTTAGACAAATCCAATGAACCATCTGACATGCGCACATCAGGAGGAGACGGCATTAATGAGAATTTTGATGGTTTATTGAAGGCAGTAGTTTTATTCAAAGTATCGAGTCCGAGATATTCAATTTTAAATCCATTTCTTTTGTAATTTGCTAAAAAACCTTCATTAAAATTCATTATGTTCACAACCAAATCATGTTCCAGATTACTCATTTCTTTGGATTGTCCGTCTTTTCCATTTATTTGATTATAAGTATCGCTAATGATTTTTATAGATTTATCTGATTTGTATCTTTCTACCATTCTGTAATGTCCGGGTGCTCTATAATAAAGGATGAAAGGATAATGGTCATCCATCACTTGAGTTTCACCCTCGATTATTAATGTCTTTATGTCTTTATGTTTATCCATTCCGGTTTTTTCATAATATTTTTTCATAAATTCATCTTCTGTGAATTTTTGAGCAAATGCAATATTTGCAAGAAATATTATTGAAAGAATAGAAATTGTTATTTTTTTCATTTTTTTACCATTATAATTGTTTAATAAAATTGATTTTATTTTTCAATTCTGCAATTTCTGTTTTGGACAAATTGGAATTTTCGGGAGTTAAATTATCAAAATCAAAATTTGCAATTGAATCTTTGATTTTAAACAACTCAGACTTGGAAAATGTTACAGAGTTTAAAATATAATCAGAAAAAGCCTCATAGGAAATAGGCAGTATTTGTTTAAGAATATCTGCTATAATGTTGGCATATACACGAATTTCATATTGTGCATGATGGTCCATTCTCAATTTGAGGAAACGGAAAAGATTATGGAGGTCGATTTTCCAATACCATTCAGTATAAGAAGATAATGGCAAATTAATTCTTGCGATTTCACGTGCAACACCTTCAGCAACATATTCTTTGTATTCATTGTAACTTTCAGCTTGGGAATCTTTCATTTGCTCAATAATTTCATTTGCTCGGGTTTCATCAAGCTGGTCCTCACTGCGGGCTTGTTTATTCACCTGCGATTGAGTACGGATTTGGTCTGCTTGCGGCAAATAAAACTCATCTGTCATTTCCGAATAACGACCGGAATATTCATTCACATTTGCAGTACGATGGCGAATCCACTGACGGGCAACGAAAATCGGCATTCTCACGTGGAATTTCAATTCAACCATTTCGAATGGAGAAGTGTGAGCATTACGCATCAAATAACGGAGTAAAGCTCTATCTTCACGCACAGATTTTGTCCCTTTGCCGTAACTAACTCTTGCTGCCTGACATATCGAACTGTCGTCTCCCATTATTTCCAGCAATCTAATGAATCCATGATCCAGAACTTTGAATTCTTTGCCCAGAATATCCTGTACATTATTTATATTTTGCTCTTCGTATCCGTTATTTTGCATTATAACTTTATCTTATTTTTGAATTTCGTAATTTTGTAAAATTAGATTCAGCAAGTTTCAGATTTTGGTATTCAATTCAAACTTTATTCTTTTGAAACTTTTGAATGAATATAAACAATTATGAACAAAAATAATTGTAATATTCTATGAATTAGAGATATACAGGATTATAAATTCAGCGGGAAGTAATTTCACATATAAACCGCAATAAAACGGATGAAAAATGGAAGAAAATAGCACAAAGAAAGTAATATTAAGCGGGATACAACCCTCAGGGATTTTAACAATCGGACATTTAGCAGGAGCCCTTAAAAACTGGGTTGCTTTGCAAGATTCTTTCAGCTGCCTTTATATGATTGCGAATATGCATGCAATTACCGTTAGGCAAAATGCCGCAGATTTGCGCCGTAGAACACTGGAAACTGCTGCTCTTTTCCTTGCTGCAGGAGTTGATCCCGAAAAAAGTGTGCTTTTTATTCAATCGCAAGTGCCGGAACATGCTCAGCTTACCTGGGTTCTGAACACTTTTGCGGGTTATGGTGAACTTGGCAAAATGACTCAATTTAAAGATAAAAGTGCCAAAAATGCTGAAAATATTAATTGCGGTTTATTCACTTATCCTGTACTTATGGCAAGCGATATTCTTTTGTATCAGGCTGATGCTGTCCCTGTTGGTGAAGATCAGAAACAGCATTTGGAATTGACACGAAATTTAGCTCAAAGATTCAATTATTATTATTCCGATACATTCAAAATTCCTGAACCATATATCCCGAAAATTGGTTCAAGAATTATGAGTTTGCAGGATCCAACTTCTAAAATGTCCAAAAGTGATGAAAATCAAAATTCTTTGATTTATCTTAACGATTCAAATGAAGAGATTATAAATAAGATTAAGCGTGCAGTAACCGATTCCAATGCGGAAGTAAGATTTGACGAAGCAAACAAACCTGGTGTATCTAACTTGATGACTCTCTATCATCTGGCAACAGGAATAAGTTTCGAAGATATAGAAAAAGAATTTGCAGGACATGGCTACGGAGACTTCAAACTCTCTGTAGGCAAAGCAGTTGCGGATTGGATTGCTCCTTTGCGGGAACGATACAATGAAATAATCAAGGATAAAAAACGTCTTGAATCAATCTTAATTTATGGAGCTGAAGAAGCACATAAAATTGCCAGAAAAACTCTGGATAAAGTTTACAAAAAAGTAGGTTTCGTTAGATTTTAGGAATAAAAAATGCCAATATACACATATCGATGCGAAGGATGCGGTAAAGAATTTGAATATAAACAAAGTATTAAAGATTCTGCAATAACTGAATGTCCTGAAGAAATTTGCATGGAACATAATCACCCGAAAGCAAAGGTTACAAGAGTAATTAGCAGCAATATCGGGTTAGTGTTCAAAGGTTCCGGCTTTTACTTGACAGATTACAAAAAGAAGAACTCTTCTACTTCGGCACCGACTGCAAATTCCATTACTACAGGCGATTCAGCAAAGACCGGAAGCAAACCGGACAGCTCCTCATCGAAACAAACTGCATAATTTTCGAATATTTTCTTTCATAAAACGTTGAGAAAATATGTATAATCCCGCAGTACAATATATGAAAGGAAATATTCAGGACAATAATAATACTCCTCTTACCAGGCAATATAATCAGATAAAAGCCAAATATCCCGATACAGTCCTTTTATTCCGTTTGGGTGACTTTTTCGAAACATTCAACGAAGATGCTGTAATTACTTCCAAAGTATGCGGCTTAACCCTTACTAAAAGGAATAATGGCAAAGCCAGTGAAATGCCTTTGGCAGGGTTCCCGCACCATCAGTTAGATAATTATCTCCCTAAATTGGTTCGTGCAGGATATCGGGTTGCAGTTTGCGACCAGCTCGAAGACCCTAAAAATGCAAAAGGTATCGTAAAACGAGGTGTAACGGAAGTTGTTACCCCTGGTGTGGCAATATCAGAAAAATTGCTTGATTCAAGAGAAAATAATTTTATTCTTTCCATTTTCTCCAAAAAATACAAAAGCATAAAAAATTACGGAATTGCCTTTGCCGATATTTCCACCGGTGAAATTGCATGCGGTGAAATTCCTGTTGCATTACTTAATGATGTTTTGGAAAATATTGCCCCAAAAGAAGTACTTTTTTCTAAAGAGCAGAAAGAAGAATTTCAGCAGATTTTCGGCAGTCTCAAGATAAAAACAGCGAATTCAAGATTGGAAGAATGGTTTTTCGATAAGGTTTTTGCGGAAGATTTGTTGCATAAGCATTTTCAAGTTAATTCTCTCAAAGGTTTCGGTATTGAAAATTTCAGTGAAGGAATTATTGCTTTGGGTGCTTTGCTGCATTATCTCACTGAAACACAACAAGGCAAACTTGAGCAGATTAAAAGTGTGTCTAAATATAATCCAAATGAATTTATCCTGCTTGATTATATTACCCGTAAAAATCTTGAAATTCTATTTTCTCTGAATGAACTGGAACCCGGCAATACTTTGCTAAAAGTAATTGACCGAACAAAAACTCCAATGGGTGGCCGCTTACTCAAACAATGGATTTCACAGCCATTGTTGAACGTAGAGAAAATTAATCAACGTTTAGATACCGTTGAAGAATTTTTCTCAAGGGAAACTGCAAATAAGGCTATTACTGAACTTCTAACGGGAATTGGAGATATGGAACGATTGGTATCCAAAATTTCTGTTGGAAAAATCAATCCACGTGATTATATAAATTTGAAAACCAGTCTCTTAGCAATTAATGATATTAAGGAATTAAGACAGAATTTCCAAAAGAATCATCTTTTGAATTTATTTGACCAATTGGAAATTCCTGATGAATTGATTACTGAAATAGAAAAAGGTATTTTGGACGAGCCAACTTTAGCAGTTGGTATAGGACGCATTTTCAAAAAAGGATATAATGCAGAGCTGGACGAATATGTTGAACTGAAATATTCAGGTAAAGAATGGATAGCCAATTTCCAGGAAAAGGAAAGGGAAAGGACAGGAATTAACAATTTGAAAGTGAGTTTCAATTCTGTTTTCGGTTATTATATTGAAGTAAGTAGAGTGAATTCAGCAAAAGTTCCTGATGATTATGAAAGACGCCAAACCCTGACAAATTCAGAACGCTACATTACTCCCGAATTGAAAAATTATGAAGTAAAAATCTTCAAAACTGAAGATGAATTATTCAAAATTGAACAAAAACTGTTAGGAAATCTTCGGGAATTAGCAGCAAAATATATTCAGATTATTCAGAAAAATTCCCAAACAATCGCACAACTCGATTGCTTAAATAATTTCGCAAATATCTCCCGTGAATACAATTACGTTAAACCGACCATTGATGATTCATATAATCTGCATATATTGCACGGACGCCATCCTGTGATTGAAAAATCATTGAAAATCGGGGAAAATTATACACCAAATTCAACTTATATGAATCCCGATGATGAAATGATTCATATTATAACCGGTCCAAATATGTCCGGCAAATCAAGTTACTTACGGCAAGTTGGATTGATAGTGCTTCTAGGACAAATCGGATGTTTCGTTCCGGCAACTGAGGCTCATTTCGGATATTTTAATAAAATTTTCACCAGAGTTGGTGCTTCCGATAATATTGTTGGTGGAGAAAGCACATTTATGGTAGAAATGCAGGAAGCTGCAAATATCTTAAATAATGCTGACAAACGAAGTTTGATATTACTAGATGAAGTTGGCAGAGGAACTGCCACATTTGACGGGATTTCCATTGCCTGGGCAATTGCAGAGTATATTCATAATGTTATTAAAGCAAAAACGCTTTTTGCTACTCATTATCATGAATTGCAGCAATTGGAAAATTTATATAACAGCATTAAAAATTATCAGGTCGAAGTTGTAGAATCAGGTAAAGATGTTATTTTCACTCACAAACTTGCCAGAGGAGGCAGCGATAATTCCTTTGGTATCCATGTTGCAAAAATTGCAGGTATGCCTCCCAATTTGCTGCTCCGTGCAGAAGAAATTCTCGATACTATTTCCGCTGATTCATCCGCAAAATCTGAGAGCGGAATTATTGCTCAGAAACCTAAAATGAAACATATTAAAGCAAAGAAATTACAGCCGACTCAAATGTCAATTTTCGAATTTGATGATGAAATTCGTAGTAGAATTCAGGGAATTGACCCGGAAAGAATAAGTCCGATGGAAGCTTTGCAAATTTTATTTGAATTAAAGAAAATGGCTGATTAATGAAAAAAATCTTCTTAATTATTGCAATATCGCTTTTTGCAGCAAATTTCAATTCCCTTTTTGCCAAAAAAATGCAAAAAGTTATTCCTGAACAAAAGAAATTTGAGTTTGGTTTGACTTATCAGAATCTTAATGCCTCAAGTTTTTATGATTTGAATGATTCCTTGCATATAGCTACCACTGAACTTGTAAATTTACTCGATACTGCCGGAAATATTATTGGCGATAGTCTTGTGAATTATACTTACGATTTCAAAAAAACGACAATAGGTCTTTTTGCTAAGTACCATGCAACACGAGATTTATCTCTTTTTATTCATTTGCCGTTGAGTTTTTACTCATTAAACGAAAAATATTACAGAGATTATTCAGGAAATCGTTACGACAGAAGGGATTTATCCCGTACTCGCCTTGATTATATTGAATTAGGTGCGGAGTATGAAGTCACAAAAAATGCTCTTTCATCAGGTTTTTTGGGTTCAATTCGTATTCCTTCCGGATTTGATAGTTCGCAGGAACCCGATACAAATATGTTTTTGAGCGATGGTTTTTTTGAAACAAATATAGGAACTTTCTTTGGTTTCAAGGCAAATACTTTTTACTGGAAAAATGAAGTTGTTTACAATCATCGTGCCGAAGATTTTGTTGATCAACTATTAGTAAATACATATCTTATTTTTTCTACAGTTCCTAATACTGAATTTGCAGTTTTTTCCAAAAACAGAGTTTCTCTCGGCTCATATTCGAAAGCAAGACCATTAATTTCCCATGCTGAAATTTTACAGGATAATAATTTTGCAGCAGGAGCAGAATTTAAAATTATGCTTGATGAAAATATTATCACAAAAATGAATTACAGCGTTACATTGGCAGGTAGAAATACTTGGATTGCAGGTATTTTTAACATTTATGTTGGTTTTAGATTTTAGTCATTTTATTTGTGAAAATCTAGCTTACTAATTTTACTATTTACAATTTTTAAGGAAAATCAGCGTCAAAAAATACCTATAAATTGTAAGGTTTAATAAGTGTTTAGATTCGGTAATCCTATATTCCTTTATTTATTTTTCTTATTACCGGTAATTACTTTAATTTTTATGATGCTCAGAATTAGAAGAGCCAAAAAATTAAAATTAATCGGTGATAGTGATTTAGTAAGTCAATTACTTCTGCAAAATTCAAATTATAAACCATACATAAAATTTGCATTTGCTTTACTTATTATCAGTTCACTGATTTTGGCTTTGGCAAATCCTCAAATAGGTTCCAAATTAGAAAAAGTTAAACGATCAGGGATTGAAATTATGTTCGCTCTGGACGTATCTAACTCTATGCTTGCCCAAGATTTGCAACCCAGCAGAATGGAACGTGCCACTCAGCTTCTTAATAAATTTGTTGACGAGCTTGTAAGCGATAAGGTCGGGCTGGTAGTTTTCGCAGGTGATGCTTTTTTGCAAATGCCTTTATCGACAGACTATTCTGCCGCAAAATTGATGATTTCCACTTCCGGAACTGACTTAATTGGTACTCAGGGGACTGCTGTCGGTAAGGCGCTGGATATTGCCCGTGCATCATTCAGTGAAGATAAAAAGGTGAAAAAAGTAATTGTTGTTGTTTCCGATGGCGAAAATCACGAAGATGATGCAATTGCTTCTGCGAATGAATGCGAAAAACATAACATCCGAGTTTATACAATTGGAATGGGAACTCCCGAAGGTGCCCCAATCCCGATTAATAAATCCAACAAATATTTGAAAGATGCTTCCGGAAATGTTGTAATTACGAAAATGTCTCCTGAAGTACTTGCCTCTATTGCAGAAGCAGGAGATGGAAAATACGTTTACGGAGGAAGCAGATATTCCGAAATAGATAAAGTGATTAAAGAAATTTCCAAAATTGAAAAGAAAGATTTCGAAGATATGATTTATACTGATTATGATGATAAATTTGAGATATTCCTTTGGATTGCATTAGTCTTAATTTTACTTGACTTTTTGATTTTGGAAAAGAAAAGTCCAATTTTGTCGAAATTTAATTTATTTGGAGCGCAGAAATGAAATTAAATTTGAAAAAAGAAGTTAATAAATTAAAATATATTTTCCTCTTTGCTGCAGTTATTCTTCTTTTTATTAATATGTCTTATGCCAAGGAATCTAAGGATTTTATTAAAAAAGGTAATTCTTTGTACAAAAAAGATAAATTCAAGGATGCTGAAGTGCAATACCGTAAAGCACTGGAAATTGACCCGAATTCCAATATTGCAAAATTCAATTTAGGAACATCTTATTATCGACAAGGAAATTTCGACAAGGCAAAAGAAAGTTTTGATGGTGTGGATAATAAATCTTTCGACAAAAAAGATTTGGCTGGTGCATACTATAATTTGGGAAATTCCTTGTTGCAGGAAAAAAAATATCAGGAAAGCATTGACAGTTACAAAAAAGCACTGGTGAATAGTCCCAACGATAAAGATGCAAAGTACAATTTAGAATATGCAAAAAAAATGTTGCAGCAACAAATGCAGCAGCAAAACCAACAAAATAAGAATCAGCAGAACAAAGACCAGCAGAATCAAGATCAGAAAGACAAACAGAATCAACAAAGCAAAGATCAGCAGAACCAGGACAAGCAGAAACAGGACCAACAAAATCAGCAAAGCAAAGACAAGCAGAGCAAAAACGATCAAAATAAAGATAAGCAGCAAGAGCAACAACAAAAACCTAAAATCTCCAAAAAAGATGCTGAAAGAATTTTGCAGGCTTTGGCAAATGAAGAAAAAAATGTTCAGAAGAAGCAAAAAGCAAAAGCGGCTGTGAAAGGCAAACTTGAGAAAAACTGGTAATATATATAATAAAGTTAAGAAATATTGTTATATTATCATAATATTTTAACAATACCATATAATAAATAATTAATTATTCGTCAATACATTTCTATACTTTTTTTGATTAAGGTTTTTATGGATATCAGTAAATTACGAAATATTGGAATAGCAGCTCATATCGATTCGGGCAAAACAACATTGAGTGAAAGAATTCTCTTCTTCACAGGCAGAATTCATCAGATTATAGAAGTTCGCAGCAAAGGCGGACATGGTCCTACAATGGACTCTATGGATTTGGAAAGAGAAAAAGGTATCACTATTCAATCTGCTGCAACTTCATGCCAATGGAAAGATTTTAAAATCAACCTGATTGATACTCCAGGTCACATCGACTTCACTGTTGAAGTTGAACGTGCTCTGAGAGTGCTAGACGGTGCTGTGCTCGTGCTTTGCGGTGTTGCAGGTGTGCAATCCCAGTCAATAACTGTGGATAGACAAATGCGTCGTTACACAGTTCCACGCATTGCATTTATCAATAAAGTTGACCGTGCAGGTGCTAATCCCGATAAAGTAGTATTTCAGCTTGAAGATAAATTAGCACATAAACCTGTTCTCCTAACAATGCCAATCGGTTTGGAAGACAAATTCGAAGGTGTTGTGGATTTACTCAAAATGAAAGCAATTTACTATGAAGGAGAAAACGGCGAAAAAGTAGTTGAAAAAGAAATTCCATCTCATTTGCAGGCAGAAGCTGCTTCACGCAGAATTAAAGTTATCGAAAGAGTTGCTGATTATGACGATGTGATTGCAGAAAAATATTTGGAAGAATCCGAAATCACTTTGGATGAGCTTTATGCTGCTATCCGCCGTGCAACTATCAGTATGCACATCACACCTGTTTTCGTGGGTACTGCTAAGCAAAATAAAGGTATCCAAACAATGCTTGATGGTGTCGGTCTTTTCTTGCCTTCCCCTGATGAAATCAAAAATAAAGCATTAGACCTTGATAATTATGAAGAAGAAATCGAAATGCAAACAAAAGATGACCTTCCTTCAGTTGCTTTGGCTTTCAAACTCGAAGACGGGAAGTATGGTCAGCTCACTTATATGCGAGTTTACCAAGGAACTATCCGAAAAGGTGATTTTTTAATTAATATTCAAAATAAAAAGAAAATTAAAGTTCCCCGCATCGTTAAAATGCATGCCGACAATATGGAAGATATTGAAGAAGCAGGTGCAGGTGAAATTATAGGTATGTTTGGTGTGGATTGCTCATCCGGAGATACCTTCACAGATGGTCGTGTTAATTATTCTATGACTTCAATGCACGTTCCGACTCCTGTTATTGAATTGGCTATTTCTCCTAAGGAAAGAACTCAGCAGGTGTCCTTCTCTAAAGCACTTAACCGCTTCCAAAAAGAAGACCCTACATTCCAGGTATATCGTGACGAAGAAACTGGCGATACTATCGTGAAAGGAATGGGAGAACTTCACCTCGATATTTATATTGAAAGAATAAAACGTGAATATAATACTGAAATCGTTGTGGGCAAACCGAAAGTTGCATATCGTGAAACTATCACCCAAAGAGCAGATTTCGATTATACTCACAAAAAACAATCTGGTGGTTCCGGTCAATACGGTCGTGTGGCTGGCTTCATTGAACCTCTGACAGAAATGAACGATAACCACTATCAATTTGTGAATGCTATCGTTGGTGGTGTTATCCCGAAAGAATATATCCCTTCCTGCGATAAAGGATTCCAAGAACAATTACAAGAAGGTGTGTTAATTAAGCAACCCGTTGTG
>Ga0154569_154_pt3 | contig 21888 bp, 15 predicted proteins | sample RifGroF2_FD_115998 | JGI IMG/M metagenome (GOLD analysis project Ga0154569, IMG submission 115998) | Ignavibacteria bacterium GWF2_33_9
TAATCCCGGAGATTCAATTCCTATTAAATTCCAAAAGCCGGGGAAACCTTTATCTGATTCTTCATTGATAATGAAATCTCTGAAACCTTCGCCTTCTTTCTGCAATTTTGGCCGTATTCCCACTTGGTCTTCCTGAATGTCATCAAATTTAACAAGGGGAGCATAACGATGAATTGATTCAATAAATTTCTCCTTAATTCCCGGCTCATAAGAATAATCCAAAATATTATCGGGCAAATAATGTATATCAGGACCGAATTTGATACTTCCCGATAAATCTTTTGTGATATGTATCCCCAGTCCAATCCAGTTTTTTTGCGGGACAGGATAAATCAAGTGCTCTGCCAAATTGCTCATTCCCGGTTTTAGACGGAAATAATGTCCTTTTGCGTAAGAAAGTTGATAATCAGCTTCATCGGGATTTATTCCGGGTAATGCTGCAATTTTATCAGCCATTAATCCGGCAGCATTGATTACAATCTCCGAAGTATAAAAAAATGTTTCATTCCCGGATAGAATTTTCAGATTATATCCACCCTTAATTTTAGAAATATTGTTGATTTGATGATTATATGCAAAAGTTGCTCCGTTATTTGATGCATAAGCTTCGAAGGAAGCCATCAGTGAATGCGAATCAACAATTCCCGTTGTTTCGGAAAAAATAGCTTTTTTAGCTTTGATTTTTGGTTCAATTTCAGTAAATTCTTCACTGGTGACTAATTTCAGACCGGGAATATTATTTTTAATTCCATTATTAAAGAGTAATTGAAGATTTTCACAATCTTCTTCATTTATGGCAATAATAAATTTTCCTATTTTCTGATAGGGCACTCTGTAAGAATCGCACCAATCATAAAGAAGTCGATTTCCCACTGAACACAGTTCTGTTTTGAGCGAATTCTGAGGATAATATATACCTGAATGAATTACTTCGCTGTTTCGTGAACTTGTTTCTTGTCCGAAACCCGAATTTTTCTCGAATACAAATATATTTTCGTGTTTTTTGGAAAGTTCAGCCGCAATAGCTAAACCCACCACACCGGCTCCGATAATGGTAATATGAAGATCCATATATTATTTGCAATTATGCATAATATGCAGCATTTCTTTTACTGCATTATCCAAACCTACGAAAGCAGCACGTGAAATAATCGAATGACCGATACTCAATTCCTGAATGTTAGGAATTCTGCTGATTGCCTGAGTATTTACGTAATTCAATCCATGGCCGGCAGCAACTTTCAATCTAATATTATGAGCAAATTCCACTCCTGCTATTATTTCCTTTAGTTCTTGCTTGATTTGTGCTTCTCCTCTTGCATTTGCGTAGACACCAGTATGAAGTTCCACCATATCGGCACCAACAATTTTTGCTTCTTCGATTTGCATTTCGTCAGGGTCAACAAAAAGACTAACTTCAATACCAGCATCATGCATCTTTTTACAAAGTGTAGAAAGGGAATCATTATTTGCTCTCACATCTAAACCGCCTTCTGTTGTGAGTTCCTGCCTTTTTTCCGGTACAATCGTAACCAAATCAGGCTTAATCTCAAGTGCAATTTGAATAATTTCATCAGTCGCTGCCATTTCCAAATCGAATTTCGTTTGTATAATCTCACGCAAAAGTCTGATATCACGGTCTTTCATGTGCCTGCGGTCTTCACGCAGATGTGCTACAATTCCCGTAGCACCTGCTAATTCTGCAATTCCGGCTGCAATTATTGGTTCAGGCTCACTTCCGCCTCTTGAATTACGCAATGTTGCAATATGGTCTATGTTCACATTTAAAGTGATCATAATACCTCCTTAGGATTTGATATATTTTAAAATCGTATTTCAAAAATATTTATTTTATATTAGCTTAGCCAAAATTAATAAATGCATTAAAACTAACAAAATTACTTGTTTAATCTACATTGTGAAAATATGCTCATATTAATCATCCTATAAAAAGTATGTGTTTTTTACTAATTTCAATTTGTCAATAGCTCATTTTTGTCTATTTTTGTAGTTTAAATTGGGACAAATTTAAAATTCATACTATCTAATTTAGATTAATTATAAAAAAAGAAGTAAAAGATAAACTAAATATATGTTTAAAATTAAGGAATAATAATGAAGTTTACTACAAATTCACCATTTCTGAAACGTATTTTGGGATTCCTTCCATTGCTTTTCGTTGGACTATCGGCTTCTGCTTTTGCAAGCGAAGCAGATTTGGTAATCCCTAAGGCGATACAAAGTCAAGGTATCCTTTATTGGGGCTTTTTGATAACATTTTTAGGAATGATTTTCGGCTTTTATCAATTTATGAGAGTCAAAAAATTGCCTGCTCACAAATCAATGCTCGAAATTGCCGATGTTATCTATAAGACATGTAAGACATACTTAGGACAACAAGGTAAGTTCCTTGCAATTCTTTTCTTATTCATTGGTGCAGCAGTTGCCGGATATTTCGGCTTTTTGGCAAAAGGACATGATGGCAATTCCCTTTTCGGAATTGGTGGAGTGCTTCTAATTCTTTCCTGGACTGTTATTGGTATTTTGGGTTCATATGCTGTTGCGGCATTCGGAATTCGTATGAATACCTTGGCTAATGCTCGTATGGCATTTGCTTCGCTTAAGAAAAATCCTTTGAATTTATTGACTATCCCATTGAATGCCGGGATGAGTATTGGCGTAATGCTAATTTCGCTCGAACTTACGATGATGTTGGTTATTTTATTATTAATGCCGGGTGAACTTGCCGGAGCTTGCTTTATCGGATTTGCGATTGGTGAATCTCTTGGTGCTTCTGCTCTTCGTATTGCCGGTGGTATTTTCACAAAGATTGCCGATATCGGTTCTGACTTAATGAAGGTTGTGTTCAAAATCGGCGAAGACGACCCTCGCAATCCGGGCGTAATTGCTGACTGTACAGGCGATAATGCTGGTGACTCAGTTGGTCCTACTGCAGATGGTTTCGAAACTTACGGCGTTACCGGTGTTGCCCTTATCTCCTTTATCCTCCTAGCTGTTGGCGGTGTCGCTCTTGGAATGGATGAAATGTTGACAGCAATGCTTCAGGTGAAATTACTCGTTTGGATATTTGTAATGCGTATTTTGATGGTTATTACTTCGGTAGTTGCATTCTATATTAACGGTTTTATAAGTCAGGCAAAATACGGCGGGAAAGAAGATCTCGATTTCGAAGCTCCTCTTACTCATTTGGTTTGGATAACTTCAATACTCTCAATAATTGTTACTTTCATTGCAAGTTTTTATTTGATTCCAAATTTGAATGGTAATACAGATATGTGGTGGATTCTGTCGCTTATAATCTCTTGTGGTACTATTGGTGGTGCACTTATCCCAGAATTTACCAAGATTTTCACATCTCCAAAATCTGCTCACGTAAAAGAAGTTGTTGATGCCGGCAGAGAAGGCGGTGCATCTTTAGTTATTCTTTCAGGTTTTGTTGCCGGTAATTTCTCCGCATTCTGGAAAGGAATGGTATTCTTTGTACTTATGTTCGCTGCTTATTTCGTTAGTTTGCAGGGCTTATCTGAAATTATGGTTTATCCTTCAATCTTCGCTTTCGGTCTGGTAGCTTTTGGTTTATTGGGTATGGGACCTGTTACAATCGCTGTGGATAGTTATGGACCTGTAACTGATAATGCCCAGTCGGTTTACGAACTTTCACTTATCGAAGAAGTGCCAAATATTGATGCAGAAATTGAAAAAGATTTCGGATTCACTCCAAATTGGGAAAGATCCAAACATTATCTCGAAGCAAATGATGGTGCCGGAAATACTTTCAAGGCAACTGCTAAACCGGTATTAATCGGAACTGCAGTTGTTGGTGCAACTACAATGATTTTCTCGCTTATCCTTATGATTGAAAAAACCTTAGGTGTACGTCCTGAAGAAATTCTCAACTTATTGAATCCTTACACAATTCTTGGTTTCATTCTTGGTGGAGCTGTTATTTATTGGTTTACCGGAGCTTCCACTCAGGCAGTAACTACCGGCGCTTACCGTGCAGTAGAATACATTAAGAAAAATATAAATTTAGACCCGAATGCACCTAAGAAAGCTGATGCTGCTGCTTCGATGGAAGTCGTAAAGATTTGTACGCAATATGCTCAGAAAGGTATGTTTAATATCTTTATCGCAATTTTCTTCTTTGCATTAGCATTCGCAAGTTTATCATCACCGGCAAGTATTGGCGGGAACAATGCGGTATCGCTCTTTATTAGTTATTTGATAGCAATTGCTGTATTCGGACTTTTCCAGGCAATATTTATGGCAAATGCCGGTGGCGCTTGGGATAATGCTAAGAAAGTTGTCGAAGTTGACTTGAAGATGAAAGGAACTCCTCTCCACGATGCTACTATCGTTGGTGACACAGTGGGCGATCCATTCAAGGATACTTCTTCGGTAGCTTTGAACCCGATTATTAAGTTCACAACACTTTTCGGACTATTAGCAATGGAAATTGCAATATCAGCGAAATTCATGTACATGGCTCCTTACTTCGGTTTGGGCTTCCTGGCAATTTCCTTGATATTCGTTTGGCGTTCCTTCTATAAGATGAGAATCCACTAAGAAGTTCGTAAAGAAAATTTTAAAATGATTTCTGTAGGGAAAACGCATGCGTGTTCCTTACGTTTTGTAGAGGCGGGGTTTCCCCGCCTTTTTAAAATATTTAAAGGGAAAGGGAAAGGGGACGAAGTCCCTGTCATTCTGAGCGAAGCGAAGAATCCAGTGCTGTTATTCCCCCTCTTGAAAAGAGGGGGTTAGGGGGTGTTCTCCAATAAAATGTCATTCTGATGGAGCGAAGGGACCGAAGAATCCATTTATTAATTAATAATTGAAAATTGATAATTAATAATTTTGAATATCGAATAATGAATTACGAATAATGAAGGATTGCAGAACCACGAAGTGGTTCAATAAGATTAGCCACTGGTGAAACCCGTGGAATAAAGCAAACCTCCCGACCTCTCCCAAAATCCCTCTCCTAAAAGAGAGGTACTTTAATTAAATCTCATTCTGAGCAAAGCGAAGAATCCAGAAATTATTTTTTTTTACTACTATTTTATTTTTAATAATTTCATAATTTGCATTTTTTAAAATGAAAATAATATTTCAAATTTTATTGGATAAAAAATGCAAAAATCTAATTTACAATTTTTTTTATTGAATGCTTTGTCCATTATACTTGTTTTATCAATTCTATCTTGTAATAATGATAATTCAACTAATCCTGTGCAAAGTTCTGAAAAACAGATTTTATCTTTTAACTTTGAATCAATCAAAAATCCCGTGATAGGTTCAATTGACCAAAAGGCTAAAACAATAGTTTTGACTGTACCTTTTGGAACTAACATCACAAACCTTATCCCGACAATCACGGTGTCTGATTCAGCAACAGTTACTCCTTCTTCAGGTGTTGCACAAAACTTTACAAATAGTGTGAATTATACTGTTATTGCCCAAGATGGCTCAAGCATAACCTATTTAGTTACTGTTAATTTGAATGCTATACCTACTGAACCGATTGAACTATTTGGAAGTATTACAAAAGACTCAACATTAAAAGATTTAGGTTTGCCCATTGATTATATTGTTACTGGAGATTTATCAATTGACGGTAGTGCATTATTAACTATTGAACCAGGTACCACAATTGCCTTTTCTACAGAAATTAACGAATTTGAAGTGAATTATTATGCCGGAATAAAAGCCGTTGGAACTGCCAACAAGCCAATTATTTTTACTGGTCCGGAAAGTAATCAGAATAAAGGTGCCTGGGTTGGAATAGTAATTTATTCAAAACGTAACGAAAATGAATTTGATTATGTTTACATAAATAATGCCGGCAGAAATGATTTTCCAGGCTTAAAGCTTTCGGGGAATTTATCAATAAGTAATTCAAAAATCTCTAATTGTTTAAACGATGGTATTAGCATGGAGGATGGGTGGGGAAGTCTCATAAAATTTGAAAAAAATTTAATAGAAAATTGTGATGGTTTTCCGATTGATTGCTATGATTTCGAACAAGCAATGCCAATTAATTTAACTTCAAATTTTGTAAATAATGGTAAACAATATATTAAAATATCTCATAGTACAAGTTTTAATAGAAAAATGACTATTAATCCAAATAAAATTCCCTATTTTGCCAATTCCTTATCAGTTTGCGATGATACATTGATTATAAATGATGGAGTAGAAATTGCATTTGAATATGAATCAAATATTTATGTTTATGTAGGTGGTGTACTCAAAATAAATGGAAGTATAAAAGGGGTGGTTTTAACTGGGTATCATAAAGAACCTGGGTCTTGGGAAGGAATAATGGTATATAATTCTTATGATAATTCAATTTCAAATTGTAAAATCGAATATGCCGGTGGATGGTCAGCAAATTTAGAATGTACTCGAAGTGGCAAATTAACATTAAAAAATGTTGCTTTGAATTATAGCAAAGGTTATGGTGCATATATTGATGATGAAGCAACTATAATTCATTCTGGAGTAACTTTCAAGAATAATAAATTGGGCAATGTATACAATTCTACCAAAAATGAAGTGACTGAATATTGGCCATAAATGTAATACTAAATTTAAAAAATGAAGAGTTAGCTTCATATAGTTACTTAAATGAGACTGAAATAGGGACAACCTATACCCACTGTCCTTTCATTTTTGGAGGGAGAACTCCAACACATAGATTCCTACTTTCGCAGCAATGACAGTCAATAAATTCCCTTTCACATTCACATTCACTTTTTACTATTTTGTAAATGAAATTGCGATTTATTTCGTAATTATTAAGTTATATTGAATTTAAACTAAATAATGAAAGAGAAATTTCTCGATAAATTAAGTAAGCAAATTATACTCTTCGATGGAGGGATGGGGACTGAACTCTATAATAAGGGTATTTTCATAAATAAATGCTTCGATGAACTGAATCTGACCAATCCTGAACTAATTCGGGATGTGCATCAGGATTATAAGAATGCAGGAGCAGACGTTCTGGAAACGAATTCTTTCGGGGCAAATCATTTTAAACTTAAGCAATTCCAACTTGACGACAAGATTTATGAGATTAATTACAAAGCGGCACAAATTGCCCGTGAGGTAGCAGGAGATGATATCTTCGTTGCCGGAGCTGTTGGTCCTTTGGGTGTGCAGATGGAGCCGCTTGGTCCTCTCAGCCGTGACGAAGTCCGTGATTATTACAAAGAACAGTTGAAAGGTCTCCTTGATGGGGGTGTGGATTTATTCATTTTCGAAACTTTTATTTATCCCGATGAACTCCAGCAGGCAATTCTAGCCGCTCGTCAACTCTGCGACCTGCCGATTATTGCCCAAATGACCATTGACGAGGATGCTTCCTCTCTAACCGGTACGGGAGCGGAAATCATGATTCAGGAACTCGAGCAATTCGGAGCTGATGTCGTGGGTGTGAATTGTACTGTCGGACCTCAGATAATGCTCAATTGGCTTGAGAAAGTCAGAGAACATACTAATTTGCCAATTTCCGTAATGCCGAATGCCGGTAAACCCAAGAATATTGATGGCAGGAACATTTACCTGACTTCACCTGAATATTTGGGCGAATACGCCAAGCATTTCATCCAAAATGGTGCGAATGTTATTGGAGGATGCTGTGGAACGACTCCTGCACATATTCGCCGCATGAAAGCCGCAATCAATGCTCAAAGTCCTAATTTGTCCCGTCAGAAATATGAAATCAAGCAAATTCCTCACGAGTTGAAAAGCAAGCCAATTCCAATTGAAAATAAGTCAAGATTGGCTCGCCATATTTCCGAAGGCAAGTTTGTCAAATTTGTGGAATTGCTTGCTCCACGTGGAGTTTCTGCCGCAAAGGAAATCGAAAAAGCAAGAGAACTTTTTTATGCCGGAATAGACGTAATCAATATTCCCGATGGTCCGAGAGCAAGTGCCAGAATGTCTGCAATTTCGCTTGCAGTGCAATTGCAAAGGGAAGTCGGTATAGAAACTGTGCTCCATTATGTTTGCCGTGATTTGAATGTTATTGGAATTCAGTCGGGCTTGCTTGGTGCTTATGCACTTGGCGTGAAGAACGTATTGGCTATTACCGGAGACCCACCGAAATTGGGCAATTATCCAGATGCAACAGGCGTTTTCGATGTGGATGCAATCGGTTTGATTAATATTATAAATAGATTGAATAACGGTTTGGATATCTCCGGAGCACCTATTGGCGAGCCATCCGGCTTCTTCATTGGTTGCGGTGTGAATCCGGGAGCAATTAACTTGGATGAGGAACTACGCCGTCTGGATTGGAAAATTGATGCAGGAGCCGAGTATATGATTACTCAGCCGGTTTTCGATATTAAAGTTTTCGAATATTTTTTGAATAAAATTCAACACATAAAAGTACCGATTATTGCAGGTCTCTGGCCTCTGACTTCGCTTAGGAATGCGGAATTTATGAATAATGAGGTTCCCGGGTGCATTGTTCCCGAAGAAATTATGGATCGATTGCGTAAAGTGGAAGATTCGAAGGACGACAGCCGCAAGGTTGGCGTTGAAATTGCTTATGAGACTTTGAACATGATTAAGCCGATGATTAGAGGTGTGCAAATTTCGGCACCATTTGGCAATGTGAAAAGTGTTTTGGATGTTTTAAGTTAATAACTGAGAAAGATGAAGAAAGTTGAGATAATAAAAGAGTTGATGAAGGAGAAGATTCTCGTCCTCGATGGTGCGATGGGAACTATGATTCAGAGATATAATCTTACTGAAAGCGATTTTCGGAGTGAGCGATTTTCGGATTTTCCGAATGATTTGAAAGGGAATAATGATATTTTATGCCTGACTCAGCCCGATATTATCAAAAACATTCACAAAGAATATCTCGAAGCCGGCTCTGACATTATCGAAACAAATACATTTAACGCAAATTCAATTTCTCAATCAGATTACGGAACTGAAAATTTAGTATATGAATTGAATTTCGAAGCCGCCCGACTGGCTCGTCTGGCAATTGATGAAATTCAAAATAATGAAAATAAACCACGCTTCGTAGCCGGCGCAATTGGTCCTACTAATAGAACTGCTTCGCTCTCGCCGGATGTGAATAATCCGGGTTATCGTGCCGCATATTTTGATGATTTCGTGACCGCTTATTCCGAGCAAATCAATGGTTTGATTGACGGTGGAGCAGATATTTTGCTTATTGAAACAGTTTTCGACACACTGAACTGCAAGGCTGCGATTTACGCCTGCTCTGAAGTTATGCATCAAAAAGGTATCGAATTGCCGGTAATTATTTCCGGAACGATTGTGGATATGAGCGGCAGAACGCTGACCGGACAAACAATTGACGCATTTTATTATTCGATTGAACATACCCGCAACTTGATTTGCGTTGGGCTGAACTGCTCGCTCGGAGCAAGGCAGATGCGTTCGTTTTTGTCTGATTTGTCCAGAATTGCTGAAACGAACATAAGTCTTTACCCGAATGCCGGACTGCCGAATGCTTTCGGTGGATACGACGAAAGGGCAAGCGAGATGGCGGCTATCATCAAAGAATATGCCGAAGAAGGTTTGGTGAATATCGTTGGAGGATGCTGTGGTACAACTCCTGAGCATATCCGTTTAATCAGCGAATTAGTTCTGAATTATAAGCCAAGGCAAATTCCCAAAGTAAATCATTATCTAAAGCTAAGTGGTCTTGAATCGCTGATAATTACTCCCGAAACTAATTTCGTAAATATTGGCGAAAGAACTAATGTTGCAGGTTCCCGAAAGTTTGCAAAACATATTTTGAATGGGGAATACGAAGCCGCAGTTGAAATCGCTCTCCATCAGGTTCAGAATGGTGCTCAAGTAATTGACATCAATATGGACGAAGGAATGCTCGATTCCGAAAATGCGATTGCAACATATTTGAATTTACTTGCCGCAGAACCGGAGATTTCACGTGTTCCTGTAATGCTGGACTCCTCCAAGTGGTCTGTGATTGAGTCCGGTTTGAAATGCCTGCAAGGTAAAGGAATAGTAAATTCAATTTCTTTGAAAGAAGGTGAAGAAGTTTTTAGGGAGCATGCACGGAAGATATTGAACTATGGAGCCGCAGTTATCATAATGGCATTTGATGAAGACGGACAGGCGACTACTTTCGAAAGAAGAATTGAAATCGCTTCGAGGTCATATAATATTTTGACGAAAGGAATCGGATTTAAACCGCAAGACATTATTTTCGACTCTAATATCCTTACAATCGGTACCGGGATCGAAGAGCATAATGATTATGCGATAAGTTTTCTTGAAGCAACTCGCTGGATAAAGAATAATCTGCCGTATGCATATACCAGTGGCGGAATTAGCAATATTTCTTTCTCATTCCGGGGTAATGACCATATACGTGAGGCAATGCATTCTGTTTTCCTCTACCATGCGATCAAAGCCGGTTTGGATATGGGAATAGTCAATCCCGGTCAACTTACAGTTTACGAGGAAATTGAGATTGAATTAAGAAATTTGATTGAAGATTTGATTTTTAACAAGAAACCTGAAGCAACCGAGAAGTTGATTAAGTATGCAGAATCGGTGACTAAAAAATCAGTCGAAAAAATTCATGAAGAGGAGAATTGGCGAAAACAACCTGTAAATGAACGGCTTAGGGATTCGCTCGTCAAAGGAGCAATTGAATTTCTTGAGTCCGACCTTGATGAAATATTGAGTAAGACAGAAAACCCGCTTGAAATAATCGAAGGGCCTCTGATGGCAGGGATGAATCAAGTTGGTGACCTCTTTGGTTCGGGAAAGATGTTTCTGCCGCAAGTTGTGAAAAGTGCAAGAGTAATGAAGAAAGCAGTGGCGTATCTTCAGCCATTTATCGAAGAGCAATTGAAAAAAAATACTACACAAACCGGTGGAATGAAGAAAAGTAACGGTAAAATCCTAATGGCAACCGTAAAAGGTGACGTGCACGATATCGGTAAGAATATTGTTGGAGTTGTTCTCGCTTGTAATAATTACGAAATTATTGACTTGGGAGTGATGACACCTGCAGTAAAGATTATTGAAGAGGCAATCAAGCAGGAAGTTGATATAATAGGGCTTAGCGGTTTAATCACTCCATCGCTGGACGAAATGGTGAATGTGGCTAAAGAAATGGAAAATGCCGGACTGAAAGTTCCGCTTCTGATAGGCGGAGCTACAACTTCCCGATTACATACTGCCGTGAAAATTGCCCCGAAATATTCCGCAACTTCGATTTGGGTGCAAGATGCCTCGAAAAGCGTTCCTGTAGTGAATAATTTGATAAATAAGAATCTTGAATTTATTGCTGAAATCAAGCAAACCTACGATGAACTTCTCCAGAAGTATAAAAAGCAGGATTTGAGCAATGATTTTATTTCGCTTGAAGAAGCCAGAGCTAATTCTTTCAAATTTGTAGAAAGTTCAGCAAAGATTAAAATTCCGAATCAGTTGGGCAGAATAGTGCTAGAAGATTATCCGATTGAAATTCTCAGGAAATATATAAATTGGAGCGAATTTTTCATTACTTGGGAATTGAAAGGGAAATATCCTCAAATCTTCGACCATCCGAAACTTGGTGAGGAAGCGAAGAAACTTTATGCTGATGCAAATTCACTGCTGGATAGAATTATCAATGAAAAACTGCTGAAAGCCAATGCTGTGTTCGGCATATTCCCCGCAAATTCTGTTGGAGATGATATTGAAATATATGCAAGTGAAGAAAGGCATGGAGTGGAGCAGATTTTCCATACACTTCGCCAACAGTCGAAAAAGCATGGTAATTCAACGAATTCAGCACTGTCGGATTATATAGCACCAAAAGAAAGTAAAGTTCAGGATTATCTGGGATGCTTTGCAGTTACTGCCGGGATTGGAACAGAAGAGCTTGCAGAGAAATTCCGTGCAGATAATGATGATTACCATTCGATAATGACTAAGGTGCTTGCTGACAGATTAGCTGAAGCATTCGCTGAGAATTTGCACGAATTGGTTAGAGAAGATTATTGGGGCTATACTCCAAAATCTGAAGTCAGCGTGGATGATTTGCTTAACGAAAATTATCGTGGAATACGTCCAGCCCCGGGTTATCCCGCACAACCGGACCATACCGAAAAGAGTATGTTATTCGAACTTCTTAAGCCCGAAGAATTCGGGATGGAACTTACAGAATCCTTTATGATGACTCCAGCCGCTTCGATTTGCGGACTTTACTTTGCCCATCCCGAAGCAAAATACTTCCCTGTCGGCAAAATCATGAAAGACCAATTGCTCGATTACCGCAAACGTAAGGGAACTTCACTCGAATACATAAGCCGCTGGCTCGGACCGAATCTGATTGATTAGTTTATCAAGTTTGTCAAGTTTGTCAAGTTTGTCAAGTTGAAATGTTATTCCCTGCTTGACACGAAATGAAAAATGCAATGACATTAAAAAAGTCCCTTTCGGGACTTTTTTAATAGGTGTCTTATGATAAATTTGAAAATTAATCAACAACTGTATAATCTGCTTCTTCAACGTCAGGTTTACTTTCATTTCCCTGATTTGGATTGCCTTGCTGAGCTCCGCCGCCCTGATTCATGTCTGGTCCTCCTGGTTGCTGTCCACCGGCTTGTCCATACATACGAGTGGAAACTTCGCTCCAGATATTATTCAAATTGTCCATTGCCGGACGCATATCTGCTTCATTATCTTTCACAGCAATTGCCAATCTTTCCTTAGCATCTTCGATTTTCTTCTTATCTTCAGCATTAATTTTATCGCCAAGATCTTTGAGCTGTTTTTCGGTTGAGTAAACCAAAGAATCTGCCTGATTGCGTATATCAATGGATTCCTTACGTTTTTTATCTTCGTCTGAATGAGCCTGGGCTTCATTTTTCATTTTATCAATTTCATCTTTGGATAGTCCGCCTGAAGATTCAATTCTGATATTTTGTTCTTTGCCAGTTGCTTTATCTTTTGCTCCGACAGAAAGAATACCGTTTGCATCAATATCGAAAGTAACTTCAATTTGCGGCACACCACGTGGTGCAGGAGGTATTCCATCTAAATGGAAGCGGCCTAATGAACGATTATCACGTGCCATTGGTCTTTCGCCTTGCAAAACGTGAATTTCCACAGATGTTTGGCTGTCGGCAGCAGTCGAAAATGTTTCTGCTTTCTTGGTTGGAATCGTAGTATTTGACTGAATCATTGGAGTCATTACCCCGCCTAAAGTTTCAATACCCAATGTAAGTGGAGTTACGTCAAGCAAAAGAACGTCTGTCACATCGCCTGAAAGCACACCACCCTGAATTGCTGCGCCAACCGCAACAACTTCGTCAGGATTCACATTCTTTGATGGTTCTTTTCCGAAGAAATTACGAACCATTTCCTGAATTTTAGGGATACGGATAGAACCACCCACGAGCAAAATTTCATCTATTTGCGATGGAGTCATTTTTGCATCTTTAAGAGCTTGTTCCACCGGAGTGAGTGAACGTTCGAATAAGTCCATACAGAGATTTTCGAATTTAGCACGTGTTATATTGATATTCAAGTGCTTAGGTCCATCCTGAGTTGCAGTGATAAATGGTAAATTCACATCAGTTTGCAATTGATTGCTAAGTTCGATTTTTGCTTTTTCTGCACCTTCACGCAAGCGCTGCAAAGCCATAGCATCTTTACGCAAGTCAATTCCTTCTTGTTTTTGGAATTCATCTGCCAAATAATCAATTAATCTTTGGTCAAAATTGTCTCCACCGAGATGAGTATCACCATTAGTGGATTTAACTTCGAATACTCCGTCACCAAGTTCCAAAACTGAAATATCGAATGTACCGCCGCCAAGGTCATATACAGCAACGGTCATATTTTTGCCTTTCTTGTCCAAACCATAAGATAGAGCAGCTGCAGTAGGTTCATTAATAATTCTGCGAACAGTCAAACCTGCAATTTCACCTGCATCTTTTGTTGCCTGGCGTTGTGCATCATTGAAGTATGCAGGAACAGTGATAACTGCTTCAGTAATTTTCTGACCGAGATATTCTTCGGCAGTCTGTTTCATTTTTTGCAAGATCATTGCAGAAATTTCAGGTGCTGAATATTGCCTGTCGTCAATTTGCACTTTAATTGAATTTCCATCAGTACTTTTCACAACTTGATAAGGTACCATGGAAATTTCCTGTGGAACTTCTTCGTAACGGCGTCCCATAAATCTTTTAATCGAATAAACCGTGTTTTTTGGATTAGTAACAGCCTGGCGCTTAGCACCTTGCCCGACAACTCTTTCGCCGGATTTTGTGAAACCAATCATAGAAGGTGTAGTTCTGCCACCTTCGGAATTTGCGATAACTACCGGAGTAGTTCCTTCCATTACGGCAACAACCGAGTTAGTTGTTCCCAAATCAATTCCAATAATTTTACCCATAATAATAACTCCATTTAATGTTTAATTGTTTTTTTCAAATAACGGAACCCACAAGTTTCGTTTAAAAACTGTGGGTTCATCGAATGAATATCTAGCTTATCTTACTGGATATCAATAAGATGCTCTTTTGGAAGTTCAGGTTCTTTCTTTTCGATAACCAGGTGCAGTACACCATTATCGAATTTTGCGGAAATGCTTTCTTTATTTGCATTATCCGGCAGTCTGAAGGAACGTGAAAATTCACCAAAACTTCTTTCCACTCTTATTACCGAATGCTTTTCGTCCTCAGTTTTTACTTCTTTTTTCTTTTCACCGTTAATCACCAGCATATCATCATCTTTAATTTTGATGGTGACGTCTTCTTTGCTCAAACCCGGTAATTCCATATTGATAAAAATAGATTTCTCATTTTCTGAAATATCAACATTCGGGAAAAAGCCTCTTCTTTCATTAGCAAACGGAAAATCGGCATCAGAAAGAAATTCATTCATTTTGTTTACGACCCCTGTGATTTCACGGAACGGGTCAAATCTTACGATTGACATAATATACCTCCATTTATATTTAATTTAGATTATATAGATAGTTAGTGAAAAACATTAATTTATAAAAATTTGTTTTTCGAGTTCTTCTTTTGCTCTTTTTTGAATTGTGAGCATCAAAACTCCATTTTCGAATTTTGCTTTAATTGATGTTTCGTCCAAATCATTTGCGAGAATAAATGAACGATGGAATTTACCATGATTTATTTCTCTTTTAATTAGAGTACGACCATCCATTTCAGCAAGTTTTTTCTCGCCTTTTATATGCAAGTTTCTCTCATTATCCACCGAGATTGAAACATCTTCTTTGTTCACACCCGGCAAGTCCAAACTGATATATACCATTTTATCGTCTTCGGAAATATCTGCAGTTACTCTGTAATTATTGTTTTCTTTATATTCATTTACTAAGTCGCCTGCTGCATTTTGAAATCTTCTTGCCATTGATGCAAATTCTCTATAGGGATTTATTCTTACGTATGTCATTTTTAACCTCTTAATATTTTTTTTGTCAAATTAAACTGATGCATAAGTTATTACGAAAAGCGTGCCAAACTCAATTGCAATGTCATAATGGCGCTTACAAGCCTAATAATGGCATTGTCCGTGACTTAATTGCACGAGCGGTGCTATATTGTCACCGTCAAGAGCCATGTTGACGCTATGCGATTGAGGTGGTGTAAAGTAAAATTCGTGGGCAAGTTCATGTTATATCTCAATATTACTCCAACAAAAATCAATTATATTTTATTTTGCAAATTTCTGGTTCAACTTTAAATGAAAAATTCAGAAAAATGAAAAATTCTTCGTAATTTGCATTTTTTGATAAACATTTTTTCCATTTTATGGATATTTCAAAATTGCATAATAAATATTTCTACATCTTTATTGGGATATTTTATTTTGCAATCTCTTTATTAATAAATCACTTATTTGATATTTATCCAATAAAAAGAGCCTTAATTCAATCGACAATTGGATCGATAGTTACAGTTGTAATTCTGCACTTAATAATCAAACATAATAGAAAAAGCAACAAAAAAAATCTAAAATGAAAAAAATATTCAAAATATTATTTAAATTATTTATTGGATTTATGCTGGTGTCGGTATTATCTGTAGCGATTTATACGGTAATTAATCCGCCATTTACTCCTTTGATGTTCTTCCGAACATTCGAGTATCTTTTTGAGGGTGAACCTGTTCAAATTGATAAGGATTGGATGTCTTACGATGAAATTGACAAGAAAATTATTCGTGCACTCGTTGCAGCTGAAGATGCTCGATTTATGACTCACGAAGGATTCGATTGGCGTGCAATCAAGGCTGCCCGGCGATATAATGAGAGGATGGACGGAAAGAAAAAACGAGGCGCCAGCACAATTACAATGCAAACCGCAAAGAATACATTTCTTTGGCATGGACGAAATTATGTCCGAAAGGCTCTTGAAGCATACTTTACAGTGCTAATAGAAGCAGTTTGGGGTAAAAAGAGAATTTTGGAAGTTTACGTAAACATTATTGAATGGGGAAATGGCGTTTACGGAGCAAATGCTGCTGCTCAGGCATATTTCGGCCATGATGCTTCGAAATTGACAAAACAAGAGGCTGCATTGCTTGCTGCTGTTGTCCCAAATCCCAGAAGATGGAGTCCTGCCACACCGACAAGATATATATTGAGAAGGGCAAATTGGATAAAAGGCAGGATGAATTCTGTTGCAATTCCAAAAGATTAAGATTTTATTACAAGTTAATTTTCCTGAATTTCACCTTTTTCAGGATTAATCAATAAATATATTTTCCCAATTGAAATACCCTCTTGATTTTTAAATTCCAGATAAGTTTTCCCGGATTTTTTGGAGGTGAATGAATTAAAATTCAGCGATAAAAATTCGCTGTCGTAATTTACTAGTAAATTTTCATCAGGAGGAACAATACCTTTCACCTTAATGAATAAATCTGCATCATAATTAAGAGAAATGAATTTAGGAAACTTGGAAAAAACTTCGTTTTTATAACTTATTTCTAATAAATAGTCATTTCCTTGAAAGTTAATTAAAGGCGATTCAGCTAATGTTTCCGAAATCACTTTGCCATTCTTCCAATAAATTTTTGAAGATATTATTCCTTCCAAGGTATAAATATAGTTAGAATCAACAGCTATCATGCCATTTTCCAAAGGAGAAACCGGCTCGTAAATTTGAGAAAATTTTTCCTCGCTTGGACCATAAATTTTAAAAGATAAATAATTCCCTGCCCCTTCGGAATAACTTACAATCAGAACATTATTTTTACCATTAATAAACTTCTTACAATAATTTATATCCGGATTTTCTGAATTATCGAAGATGAAATAATCATTAAAAATATTAAGGTATTTTTTTGTTCGGGAATCATAAGAATTAATTGCGAGGAATGAAAAATCCCCAAAAGTGTCTGAAAGAAATTTGAATTTTCCTAAATATATTTTTTCTGGATAATCACTTCTAAGTAATCGAATTTCTTGAGCAGATTCAATAGTAGCAATTGTGAAATATAATTGATTGGGCAAATTGTCAAACTCTAAGAAAAGTCTGGAAGATTTTTTATCAAAATAAACAATCGTGAAATCGGAAAATTTCTCCGGAAAAGATGCAAGAGAAAGCTCTTTTGCAAAATCTAATCTCGTAGTATCAAAATGAAAATAGTTTCGCAAGTTTTTTGTGTAAACTCGCAAGGGTTCTTTTATCCTATCCTCGCATGCAAAGAGAGAAATTATTATAATAATTAGAATTGAAGATTTGAAAAATGCTTTCAATATTTGATTGTTTAATTTTCCCAAAATTAAGAATTTACGGTTGAATATTATAGCAAAAAATGAAGATATATAAAAAAATAATTTTTCAACATATCTTTCGTTTATAAACTAGTTTTTCAAATAAAGTAAATTTAGCCTATTATGAAAATTGCTTTTATAAATTGCTACCCACAGCCTAATTCAAAGTCCGGCAAGATGGGAGCTCATTCAATAGAAATGATAATGCACCCGCTTATCGACAAATTAAAAGATTATTCTGTTGAAGTAGAAGAAATTAATTTAGATAATTTAATCATTAAACCCTGCGAAGGATGTACAGAAAAAATTGATTTTATCCCTTCCATTGGATGCGACCCAATTAATGATGATATGAATTCACTTTATCCGATTTTACGTGAATCCGATATTTGGATTTTTGCAATTTCTTTGAACCATAAAGCAATTCCGAAAAAGCTATATGATTTTATCGATAGATTGGAACCATTATTCAATTCTATGGATATAAATTTGGAAAACTCTTTAACTCAATTGACATTCAACAATTCAAAAGGAAAAATCTTCTTGCTATCTACTTCAGAACTTTGGGGCAAAGAAGTATTTTCCGATCTAACACAGCAAATACAAACTTTGGCTTTGCTTTTCTCAAAAAATTACTTTGGCGAAATTCTCAGACCACATTTTGGTGTTTTTGTTTCCGCTATGGAACAAAACAATGATTTTGCGAAAATGGTAGATGATAATTTGTCCCTTTTGGCAAAGGATTTAATCCATTCAGCAAGTATTTCGAACGGATATTTGGAACATATTTCTCAGGATTTAATATCCAAGAAACTGTTTGATGAAGAAATCGGCAAAATTTTAGGTAAGGTTATCTAATTATTTTTTCAGCTTTTCACTACTAAAATTTATATATTTCAATGCGTTAATTGAAATATTCTTCGTAATTTTGTAAACAATTAAAATTTGAATCGGAATTATTTGATAAATGAATAATACATTCACTTCGAATCGTGTTCCATCACTTGATTTAGCAAGAATCCTTGCTATGCTGATGATGATTGCCGGACACACATTTTTCTCTTTAATAGAACCAAGCCAAATTAATACCAATGCTGCCCCATGGAATTGGTGGGAATTCATGCGAGGAGCAACAGCTCCAATCTTTTTAACTGTATCCGGTATCGTGCAAGTGTTCGCCAATAAGAGAGATGAAAACGGTAAATTGTCCCAAACAACTATTCTGAAAAGACTCGGAACAGCTTTTATGTTGATTGGTATTGGATATTTGCTCGTTTTCCCTGTGGATAAAATCTTTGATTTCTTTTATTTGCAAAGCAGTCAATTGCCGAAATTTTATGCTGTTAATGTACTCCAATTAATTGGGGTGTCATTGCTTATGGTTCTCGCAGTATTTGTATTTACACGCAGCAACAAAACCTTTTTCTGGGCATCCATAAGTCTGGCAGTAATTTTCACAGTTCTCACTCCATTAGTAAATAAAATGAATTGGTTCGAAGTGCTGCCCTATCCTATTGCAAGTTATTTAGACTATCGTAACGGATCAATCTTCACTTTATTCCCATTCACAGCTTATCTATTTTATGGGATGGCATTTGGGGCTAAATTGAAGGAAGTTGAACCACATAGAAGAATAAATTTCATAATTACAACATCATTGATTTTGACTCCTGTATTCTATATTGCAGGATATTATCTTTTTAAATTTGAATGGAATTTTATCGCAAATACACCTATACCTTATAAAGCAAGTGCAGGTTTTATTTTTACAAGATTTGCAGTAGTTGCAATAGCATTGGCAATAACCGGATTTATAACTAAGAAATTTATGCATTTACAGGATTTCTTCACTTTCTTCGGACAAAAGGCTCTTTACGTTTACGTATTACACTTTTTTGTGCTATACGGAACTGCAATGACTCCTGGTGTATTCCAGTTTTATGGAGGTGCATCGTCGGTAGCCCTTGCATTTGCAAATATTCCGATTGTGATTTTTGGCACTTTGCTCTTGACGGTTCTGATTAATCAGATTATTAACAGAGACACTAGATTTGCCCTAATTTATAAATTTTCGATTTCAGTTTATTTAATTTACGTTCTTTTCATTTAGTAAATTTATTTATAAGATAATCGTTAAAAACATTGAATAAAACATAAAAATATCAAATGTCAGCAAAAAAAACTAAAAAAACAAAAGAAGCAACTTGGCATTTCCCTTTGGGAAAGAATAATTTAATAGTTATTGGAATTGGAATTTTAACAATCATTCTTGGTTATATTCTAATGTCATTCGGAATTTCCGAAGAACCGGCAACAGTTGATGGCACCTGGAATGGATTTGTGCCGGTAACACTTGCTCCATTTGTACTTGTGATTGGTTATTGCGTAATTATACCTTACGGAATCTTCAAGAACTTCAATAAAGCTTCAGAAACTTTGCCTGAAAATCAATAATAAGAATGGCAAAAAAATCAGGATTTATTGCAATACTCGGTAAACCCAATGCCGGCAAGTCAACATTGATGAATGCTTTGCTTGGCACTAATCTTTCTATTGTAACACCTAAACCTCAAACAACTCGAAAGGAAGTTATCGGGATTTTAACCGAAAAGGATTATCAGATTATCTTTCTGGATACACCCGGCATTATTAAACCGAAATATAAATTGCAGGAAGCTATGATGGAAACAATTCCTCAGGCAATGCAGTCTGCAGATGTTTTGCTGGTACTGCTTGAAGTGGATTCAGTGAAAAAACAACATCCCTTACATAGCGAAACATTAGCTTTATTGCAAAACACTAAACTACCAAAAATTGCGATACTTTCTAAAATTGATACATGCAAAAGCACTGTAGAAATTATTCCTCTTTTGGAAAAAATTCAAAAGATGGATTTGTTTGATGAAATTATTCCACTATCCGCAAAAGAAAAAGTGAATCTTGAACCTGTTGTAAGTTCAATATTAAATTATCTGCCCGAACATGAATTTTACTATGATGAAGAAAGTCTGAGCACACAGAACAATAAGTTTTTCGTGTCAGAAATCATTCGTGAGCAAGTATTTTTACTGACGGAAGAGGAAATACCATTTTCCACCGAAGTGCAGATTTCAGAATTTTACGAAAGAGAAAGAGGTAAGTGGTTCATTGGAGCCGAAATTATTGTAGAGAAGAAAACGCAAAAGCAAATCATTATCGGCAAGAGTGGTTCATTAATTAAGCAGATTGGATTGCAGGCACGCTTCAAAATTGAGGAATTGCTTGAACATGAAGTTTATTTGGAGCTTTTTGTGAAAGTAAGGCAGGATTGGAGAAATAATCCATCTCAGTTGAAAGCCTTCGGATATTAATCAATTTTTAATTTAATAAGTATATATTTGCTAATTATATGATTTTTCGTAATTTTGTAATTCGTATTTTTTTTGAAAAAGCAAATCTGCGAAAATCAAATCTAAATCCAATGCGGTCGTGGCGGAATTGGCAGACGCACTAGACTTAGGATCTAGCGAGGAGACTCGTGGGAGTTCGACTCTCCCCGACCGCACAAAATTTTTTATGCAAATTAAAATCTTGAGGAAATAAAAGTGGAAAAGAACATTTCCTATTCAGCTAATGGAGTAAACACTCTAGAAATTTTCTTAACTAAAGCAGAAATTCAGCCTTTTTTGAATGCCGGTTTTGCTAAAATAAAAAAGGATGTGAAAGTTCCAGGCTTTCGTCCCGGTAAAGTTCCACAGCATATGCTCGAAAAAATGTACGGCAAAGCTGTAGAAAATGATTCGCATATTGATATTGTGAATGAATTTTTCCCGAAAATCGCAAAAGAAGAAAATTTTGAGTTGATAGATAATCCAAACCTCAAAGATATTCAGAAAACAGATGATGGAACTCGTTATATTATTGAATTCATAACTGTACCTGATTTTGAAATTTCTGACTACAAATCTTTGGAAATATACGAACCTGTTCACGTTGTAACTTCCGAAGAAGTAGAAAATGAATTGGACGAAATTGCATTAAAGCATGCAGATTATGAAGAAGCAGAATCAATTGATTCACCGGATTTTGTTGCACATATTGGAATTGAACCTTTGA
>Ga0154569_106_pt1 | contig 21750 bp, 19 predicted proteins | sample RifGroF2_FD_115998 | JGI IMG/M metagenome (GOLD analysis project Ga0154569, IMG submission 115998) | Ignavibacteria bacterium GWF2_33_9
TAGGTTGTACTCATTATCCGGCCCTTTCCAAGGTAATTTCACATATTCTTCCTAAAGTAAGTTTAGTTGATACAGGGGAACAATCCTCAATTCAGGTTCTCAGAATCTTAGCTCAAATGCAATTACTTAATGAAGACAAGGTAGATTTTAGTATCATTCCGCAAATAGATTTTTATTTAACGGATTTATCATCAAATTTCCAAAAAATTGCCGAGAATTTATTGGGTATTACAATTGAAAAACCTATGTTAATAACTATTTCTGATGATTAATCTACATTTATTCTAACTTTTTTTCGTTTCCACAATAAACATCAATTAGTTTGTAATGAAAAGAAACCTTACATTTTTATTAATCATCATAGGAATAAATTTATCATTTATCAATTTACGTGCTGAAAATGATTCTTTAAGAGTGCGTAAAGCTGATTCAATATATATTTTCAAACCTTCAACTCCTCTTACACCTTACAAACCTGATGATATAACTATTACAGGAGCCCAGGGATTAGAATTAGTTTTTTCAAATTCAGGAATTGGATTAGGTTATTTTTATCATTATTTTTTAAACAATACAAATATTCTTTTTGGTAGTTTTTTTGTATCAGGAGCCAGGAATTCTGATGAATTTGAATATTGGAACTCTAATACCGGTCAGACTTTTGTGCCCGGTAAAATAAATAGGTTATTCCTAATACCTTTTACTTTTGGTTTTACTAAAATACTGTTCAATAATTCAATTGCAGGATCTTTCAGACCTTTTACATCAGTAGGAGCCGGTCCTTCTTTAATTTTGTCAACACCCTATGAAATTGAATGGTTTAAAGCCTGGAGTTCTCATAAATCATATCTACGATTTGGAGGATTTATACAGATTGGTGCATATTTTCGAGCAATTGGTAAATCTGTTTCCACAATTGGACTAAAATATTATTATATACCATTCGGTGGAAAAGGATTGGAAAGTATTGAGGATAGTCCAATTAAGGATTTTGGCGGTATATTCTTGACTTTGGATGTTGGAATTGGATTTTAATTGCAAATTATCTTCTGAAATTTCTTAATTTAGTTTCTTAATATAATTAAAATTAATGAAGAAACTTCTCTACATATTAATCATCTCTTTTTCTGCAACATTTCAAGTGTTTTCGCAAAAGATATTAATTAGTGAGATTTATAATTTAACTGCAAGTGCAAACGGAGAATGGACCGAATTAATAACTTGTCAAGACCATGTTGATTTGAGAGGTTTTGTTCTAAGAGATATTACAAATAGTGGGACTTGGTATGGTGCAATAAAATTCAATAATATTCCATTTTGGAGTGATATCAGAATTGGAACAATAATTATTATAAATCACAGAATTTCCACCTTGATTGACACTAATCCAGATGATGGTTTTCTTGAGTTAAGTGCACAAAATATTGATTATTTCGAACAAGTATTATATAGTGAAAGTGGAAACTGGTCAATTGGAGCTTTAAATATAAATCAGGATAATGACTTTATACAAATAATTGATCAAAGTGGTAATAATCATATCCTACTTGGACATTCAAAGTCAAAGTCTTCTGCTCCATATTTAGTTTATGACTCCATCCCAAATCCTAAAATGTTGAACATTGCTTCAATTCCTGATTCATCAAGCATCAAAGTAATTCCAGGCAGCAATATTAATGAATACATACAGTTGGTCGATGAAACAGATTCTTACACACAAATCAGCACAAACACCTCAAAGGGATTACCTAACAATAAAACAACAAATTCAAAATTTTGGAGAAATTTAAGGCAGCCAAATTGGTTCACTCCTAATGCTTCTATTTCAAAAGTTGGTAATAAAGTAGAAGTTTCCTGGACAATTCTTGAAAATTCAAATAATGACTATGAAGGTTATTTAGTAGTGAGAATACCTAAACTGTCACTCAATCTGGCTGAATATCCTGTTGATGGAAAAGTTTATTCTATTGGGAATTTTTTGGGTTCAGCAGAAGTTATAGGGTTCGTAAAAGGTTTTTCTAATAACATTTTTTCTGATGAAACTTTCAAGAATCTGAATTGTGGGATCGAATATCTTTATAGAATTTATGCATGTAGATATTCTCAGGATGAACAAGGAATGGATAATGATCCAGTAAATGCACGTGGTATTAGTTATAATGAAGATAATTTTGCAGAATCTAAGACTGTAAGTAAAACAATACCCGTCAAGCCAAAAATAATTAGTCCAAACAATAAACTTGAATTTTGTGAGGGTGAAACAGTAATTCTTTCACTAAGCGAAATTTATTCTACTGACTTCACCATACAGTGGTATAAAGATTCAAATAAAATAAATGGACAGAATTCACCAACTTTAACTGTTACTCAATCCGGACAATATTACGTTGAAATTACGAATAATGAATCCCAATGCAAAACACTGGCTGATGCTAAATTTATTAGGATTTACCAGACTTCTTCTGCATCATTATTTATCATTGTTCAAGGAGAAAAAAAGCCAATACTAAAAGATACTGTGATTTATGTTTGCGAAGATGAGGATCCAAATTATAATTATCCTCGTTTACGCCTTGAATCTAATGATTCAGTTTTCTGGTATTTCGACGATAGGCTGAAAACAGAAGAGTTAAATAAAACAGAAATAATTGCAGCACAAAAAGGTACATTTTATGGTGTTTCAAAGATAGGAATTTGTACTGATACAACACCTAGGGTGAGTATAATTTATTTTGATTTTCAGGTAGATTTTAATCCGGATCCACTTTTTTTTGATGCTGATGATTATCCAATAAAAGATTTAGCTATTATCAATCATTCAAATGTTGATTTAAATATTTTAGAAAGTGATTTTATAATTCCACCCAATTTTGAATTTAATAATGTTATTTTTCCTATTTTTATCAAGAGAGAAGATTCAGCAATTGTCAGTATCAAATATACTCAAACAAATTATACATCTGATAATGGCAAATTCCGATTACTTCTACTTTGTTCTAGAACATTTTCTTTGGATTTTAATGGGATTAAGAAATTACCGGGCATTTCTAAGGTAATTTCTGTGCCAGATACAATTGATTTTGGGATTATTCCAATCTGCGAATTGAATTCTCCGTCGAAAAAATTATATTTAAAATCTGTTGGAACAATAGCTTCTCAGCTTTACTCCCCTATTCTTGACGATGATATAGAATTAGACAATATTTCTTTTCCAAAGATACTGAATGCTGATTCAACAATTGAAATTAATGTTAATTTTCGAGGAAGCCAATCTGGTGAATACTTCGGAGAAATATTATTTCCTTATATAAGTGAAGATAAAAATAAAGTCAAAGATACATTACATGTATTCTGGAAAATTGAGATTGTACAACCGAATTTGGAATTTGACCAAGATGTGTTTGTAAAGGTTCCAACATGCTCTGATAGTACCTTTATAGAAATAACAGTTTTTAATCCGACAAAAACACCAATAATAATTAATAATGATTTCAATAATTCGAGTATTATATCCATACAGAATCTACCTATTACTGTAAAATCTGAAGATTCTTCTACAGTAAGTATTTTAGTAATTTCTGATAAAGATATAACTATTTCAGATAATTTTTCCTATCAACCATGTGACAATACAAAAACTATAAATTTTAATATAACCAAAAGCAATATTCAAGTTTCGGAAAAAGACAAAACAATTAATTTAGGAGTGTTGCCTCTTTGTTCTGAAACAGATTGGAACTTGAACACCGGAGAAATTCTTGTTTCAGGTGGTGATGTTGTTATTAAAAATATTGATATTACTGGTGATTTACAAACTGACCTGGAAATTAATCAAATCATTTCTGCCAATACTAAGTTCAAACTGAAATATATTGGGAATGAGATTGGTGCTATTTCAGGGAAAATAATCGTGACCTTTACCCCCTGTGATTATACTTTAGAATACGATATCCTTGGCGAAGTCGATGAATTAAAAATCTCAATTCAACCTAATCAAAAAATTGATTTTGACACTTGTATAGTTGGTAAGACTTATTCAAAATCTGTGGATATTCAGAATCAATCAGCTTTCCCTGTCACAATTAATTTCACATCAACTAATAGTAAATTCTCATTAAACACAATTAATCAATCACCTATTATTATAGATGGAAACTCTTCCAAGACAATAATTTTCGACTTTTTGGGAGATGTTGAAAATGTAGAGGAAACTTGTGAGTTTAATTTACTAGTATATCCCTGTGATTTGAATTATAGTGTTGATATGACTGCATACACAATGACTAATAAGGTTGTTGGAAATCTGAGAATTCAATTGCCTGATTCGATTGAGGGCAAAATTGGTGAAATTGTGAATTTACCCGTTAAAATCATTCCGGAAGGATTTGATTTTTCAGATTTGATTATTGATCAATTAAGTATTGATTTTACTTATGATGGCTTTCAAATATATCCAAAAAATCTAATAATTTTTAATAAATCTAAATTACCTGAAAATTCTACTTTTTCTTTAATTGAAGAAAATATTAATAATTCATCTGTCAACTTCAATTTTCCTGATTCATACTTAGATTTCGGAAATAATGATTTAGATTTTTCAATTGATATTTTAATATTACAATCCCAAAAAAGAAATAGTATTTTCAAAATTGATACTTCGTTTATGATAAGCGATGGTTTAATTAAAATTGAATCTGATTCCACAAAAATTAAGATATTAGATAATTGTTTGCTCCAGGATAAGGGTATTTCTTTTGACAATTCGAGTTTAATTCCTTCAATTATTCAAACTGGAGATAATTTGCACATAGAACTAACAACAATAGTTGATGGCAATATAAACTTAAATGTTGTCGATGTAAACGGTGAAATATTACAAAATAAAACTTTCACTGATGTGAAACATGGAACTTATGAGACAAACATTGATTTGAGTAATATGCCTCCGGGCGTCTATTTCATTGAAATTCAAACTTCATCTGGAAAATTTATTCAAAAGATAATTATTATTAGATAAAATCATATTAAAAGTAAAATCTGAAAGGTAAAAATTTCCGCAAACCATAGCGTAATCAATATCTTAGGTTCTAGTTTGATTTTCAAATAATAAATTCCTATACTTGATATTAATCCAATGATAAACCAAGCTAAATAGTTTTGCAATGGAATTCCCCCCCAATTCATTCGAAAATAATCAGTCCAAACATACCAATCATATTTTTCAACAATTGCTTCGAAAGTAAAATTAAAGAAAAAAGTTAATATTCCTCCACCCAAAATATTGCTCCATGCATTTTTTAGAAAATTACTTACCACATAGAATGATGCAAATAATATAAGAGTATAATTCAGTACAATAAAAAGAGGAACTTCGAAAAAAGTAATCTTACTTCTATCCAAATAAACAAATTCACCAAAGATATTGCCGTTTATTTTTGCAAAAAAAATTGTTAAAAACAGAACAATATTAAAACCTAACATTGATAAAATCAATTTCTTTTTTTCTAGGGAATTCAATCCTATTAACAAAAAGTAAAATATGATTAATGCAATAATTATAAAAAAGTATTCAGCATAATTCATTAATAAATGTAAATTTAATGTTTCCAGTAAAATTAATAATGCAAAAAAACATATTAAAAAATACTGTTGGAATGTAGGTTTAATGAAGTAGTTTTGAAAATTCATAGTCACTTTTTTTACAAAATTAAATTTTTTATCAATAATAGTAAAATATCTGAAAACTTTTTCTTAATTTGCAATTTAATAATTGTTTTTTTCAATCAATTTAAATTTCGGAGTTAGTATGATTAAAAAAGTATCTATTTCAATAATAGCAATCTTATTGCTATTGATTGCAGTACCTCAAAATTCTGCTGCAAAAGAATACCATCAACAAATATCTGTGGATCCACTTGGATTGATCTTTGGAATGTTTAATGTACAATATGAAAAACAATATTCTGCTAAGAATTCTTTTACAGCCAATCTTCAGTATTGGGGTTACTCGAGTGGAATATATAAATGGTCAGCTATTGGGGTGGGAGGTTCTTGGAGATTCTATTTAATGCAGGATGATATACTAGCAATAAGAGGATTTAGTTTTGGCCCACTTGCTCAAATCAATTATTGGAGTTGGACAGGTTCAAGTGTATCTTCTTTAGATGGTGGATTGTCCGTAAGCATAGGTGGCGAAGCTAGTTACAAATGGATATTCGATAATGATTTTTCTGTGGAACCAACCTTCAAACTATTTTTCCCTCTTAATAATTTAGAAGGATTAGGTGGCTTGCAGTCATATGGTTTAGGTTGTAATATCGGTTATGCCTGGTAAGATATATTAATAAAGCACACAGCCATTCATTGGTATCTCTGAATGGCTGTTTTTGTTTGTATGAGAAAAGTAGGAATATACGGCGGGACTTTTAATCCAATTCACAATGGTCATTTGCAAATTGTAAATGACTTTATTAATGATTGTAATTTGGACATTTGCTTTGTTGTTCCTAATTTTATATCTCCTTTTAAAACTGAGGAAATTAAATCAATTTCTGATGAAGATAGAATCCAATTGATTGAACTTGCAATTCAAAATATTTCAAAGCTTGAAATTGAATTATTTGAACTAAATAAAAAAGGAATTTCCAAAACTTTAGATACAATCAATTATTTTCGTCAAAAATTTCCGGATGATGAACTGTTTTTGTTAGTGGGAAGTGATACTGCCTTAGAATTTCATAAATGGTATAAATGGAAAGAAATTGTTAATTTGGTCACAATAGTCATTGCCTTAAGAAAAAATGAAAGTAAGGATTTTGAGTTTACTAAAGCATGTAAAAACTGCAAAGTAATTTTACTCCAGAATGAATTAATTGAAATTTCATCTTCAGAAATAAGAGAATTGATTTTATTAGGCGAAAACATTTCATCTCTTGTTCCGGCTAAAACGTATATATATATAATTAATAATAACTTATACAAATAATTGAGTAATCATAACGAAATATTAAGAGATAAATTAATCAACAGCTTGATTGATAAAGGAATAGATGATGATAAAGTGTTAAATGCTATCAAAAAAGTACCACGTGAAAAATTTGTACCATTCCAAGGATACGATAAAAGTTATGAAGATATTGCCTTACCCATTGAGTGCAATCAAACAATTTCACAACCATTTACTGTTGCATTAATGACATCTCTACTTAATGTTTTTGATGGAGCAAAGGTACTTGAAATTGGTACCGGCAGCGGATACCAGGCTGCTATATTAAGTGAATTAAAGTGTGATGTTTATACTGTTGAATCTATTCCAACATTATATATGAATTCACAAGAATTATTAAAAAAATTAGATTATCAAATACACCAAAAACTGTCTGATGGTACTTTGGGATGGATTGAAGAATCCCCTTTTGATAGAATTATTGTTACTTCAGGTGCACCGGAGGTTCCAAAATCTTTATTGAATCAGTTGCAAATATCGGGTAAAATGGTAATCCCTGTTGGAGATAAAATTATTCAGGAAATGTATCTAATTATCAGAGAATCACAGGATAAATATAAAACTCAAAGGTATGGACAATTTAAATTTGTACCTCTAATTGGTGCTGAAGGATGGGCAAATTGAATTTATCCGAATTTAAGGTAAAATACCCATTAGTTGTAATTTGTGGACCAACTGCATCAGGGAAAACAAATTTTTCTTATCGATTTTATGATGAGATAGATTCCGAAATTATATCAGCCGATTCCAGACAAATATATAAGTATCTGAACATAGGTACTGCAAAACCCTCAATTGAAGAATTACAAAAATATCAATATCATTTAATTGATTTTTTAGAACTTACCGATGAATTTTCTGCAGGAAAGTTTGTTGAATTAGCTGAGGAAAAGATTGATGTAATATACAGTAAAAATAAAATCCCTTTAATTGTTGGCGGAACAGGTTTTTATATTTCAGCATTATGCGAGGGGTTGATGAAAACAGAGTCTGATCATATTTATTACGACAAAGTTACCTATGAAGAAGTAAGGCAATTAGATAAAGAAGAAATGTACTTAATGTTGAACAGAATTGATCCTGAATCTGCAAAAATTTATTCAGATAAAAATCCAAGGAGATTAATTCGTGCTTTAGAATTTTATTACAAGACCGGGACAAAAATATCTGAAGCACGGAAAAAGACTATCAATACTATTTATACCCCAATTTATTTTGCAATTGACTTACCACGTGAAGTACTGTACCGGAATATTAACAATAGGTGTTTGCAAATGATTGGAGATGGTTTGATTGATGAAGTAAAATCCGTACTCGAAATGGGATATAATAAAAATCTGAATTCACTGAATACGGTAGGATACAAAGAAATTTTCCTATATCTTGATAATAAAATTTCTTTAGATGCTGCAGTAAACGAAATGCAAAAGAATACACGAAGATATGCAAAACGTCAATTAACATGGTTCAAGAGAAATGAAAATATTCATTGGATTGAAGGAAATACATTAGATAAAACTAATATTTCAGAATTATTGAAAAAGTATTTAAAATGAAAAAAATCTCAGTACCTTTACATTACCAAATTTTTATTGGATTATTCTTAGGAGGAATTTTCGGCTTTTTATTCCCCGGATTTTCCTCAAATATTAAACCAATTGGTACAATTTTTATTAGATTATTATTATTACTGGCAATTCCTCTTGTTTTAACAACATTAATTGTTGGTACTGCAAGTTTAAATGATATTAAATCTCTTGGAAAACTTGGACTAAAAACACTAAGTATTTATATTATTACAACAATTTTTGCCTTAACTATTGGGATAGGATTAGCAAATTTAATTCAACCTGGAAAAGTAGTTATAAACAAAGAAATTGTTCAACAATCTGCTACATTGGATATAACTCAGAATATTAAAGAAAATACTAATTTTGATGTTTTAACATTTGTTACTGAAGCGATACCAAAAAATATTTTTGAATCTTTAACAAATGCAAATATGCTCCAGATTGTATTCTTTGCACTATTTTTTGGAATTGCCTTGATTTTAATTGATACTGAAAAATCTAAAGTAATTACTAATTTCTTAGATGTTATTAGTGAAGTTTTAATCAAAATGGTTGATTTAGTGATGAAGTTTGCTCCTATAGGTGTTTTTGCCTTATTAGCAGGTACAGTTTCGGATTTTGGCATATCGATTCTTTATTCATTGATGTGGTATATAATTACTGTTTTACTTGGTTTATCTTTGCATACTTTTCTTGTTTATGGTTTAATGATAAAATACTTTACAAATTTTAAAGTCAAAGATTTTTTTTCCAAAATCAGGAATGCACAAACAATTGCATTTAGCACTAGTTCTAGTGCTGCTACGCTACCAGTAACTATGGAAATTGCAGAAAAGGAATTAAAATTGCCAAGGAAAATTACAAGTTTTGTTTTACCTTTGGGTGCAACTATTAATATGGATGGAACCGCACTTCTGCAGGGAGTTGCTGCAATATTTATTGCACAATTTTTCGATATTGATTTGAATTTAATGCAACAATTAACAATTATTTTTATGGGTGTTTTAGCATCAATTGGAACTGCACCTGTACCTGGCGTTGGTATCATAATGTTAATAGGTATTTTGCAATCGGTTGGTTTGCCTTTGGAAGGTATTGGCATTATATTAGGGGTTGACAGGATACTTGACATGTCCCGTACAATTACGAACATTACAGGAGATTTAACAGTTGCTTGTGTTGTAAGTAAAAAATATATACGAAAAATTTAGAAAAAGTATTTTCAAAATATTTTCACATACTTTGTAATAAATATAGTACTTGAGTTGTTTAAAGTAAAATAGAAAATTCAAAAAAAAAGAAATGAGGTTCGAATGAAAATGAATAATTACAATATTTTCAAAATATTCATTATATTGTACTTTATATCCATACCCCTTACAGCACAGGATTTTTTTGGTCTCACAAGTTACCCAGATGGTGAAAGAGCAACAAAAATTATCTTCGATTTAAACAAAAATATCTTGATTGGAATTTGGGGAAAAGGAATATATAAATCAACTAATGAGGGAAGTACTTTTAGTCCCATAAATACCGGATTAACAAACCTCTTGATTTATGATATCAAAGTAACTACAAATGGGAAATACTATGCTGCAACATATGGAGGAGGTATTTTCGTATCATCAAATGGAGGTTCAACCTGGACTGCAATGAATAGTGGAATAAATAATTTAAAAACTACTTGTATTGCAGAATATAAAACCGGAATGTTAATGGCTGGAACTTATGGAGATGGAGTTTACATATCAAGCGATGGTGGTATTAATTGGATTGAATCAAATCTTGGACTTTCTTATAGAGCTATCACTGCAATTGAATATACCAAAAATGGATATATTTTAGCAGGAACATACGGAGGAGGGATTTATCAATCTCGTGATACTGCAAAGACATGGAGGAAAGCCAATACTAGTTTAGGTAATTTATTTGTAAATCAGATATACCGAGATGATGAATCACAAAGTGGAGTGTATGTTGCAACAAACGGACGAGGTATTTATTTAAGTATAAATGATGGAATTCAATGGGCACAAGCTGAAGAAGATTCTACGATGAATGATAACAATGTGACTTGTTTTGTAATCAATGATGACGGGGAACTTGTTGCAGGTTCAAGAAATGGATCTATTCAATATTATGATCAGTATATGTGGCGGAACTGGCAGACTCCTTTTAATGCAATGATTGGTGCTACTGCTATGGCAAAAAACAGCGACGGTATAATATATGCTGCAGGGAATATGGAAGTTTTGTATTACTCTACCGATGGTGGACATTCATGGAAGGACAGAGCTCAAATTAGAACTCCAATGCACAGATTAGTTTCATCTCCGGCAACAGGTGTAGTTTTTTCTCAGTACAATACAAATAATCTGCATTTTTCTTCTGATTTCGGCAAAACATGGACTGCGACTAATTTCCCTGCTGATAGAGTTAATGAAATTATTATCAGCAATACTAATACATATTTTGCTGCAGGTGAACATGGATTATATAAATCGTTTGATGGAATTTCCTGGACCCAGAGCTCAAGATTTGTGGATACAGCTGTCTCCGCAATTTCTTATTTAAATGGCTTAATGTTATTATCAACATATTATCAATATGTACCTTTTCCACCATCAGAACCACCACCACCAGTTTTGAAAATATATAGCTCAGTTGATGATGGTAGTAATTTCACACAAAAAACATATCCCCCATTTGCAACAAGATGTAATAAAATAAAAAATGCAACAAATGGAACAATTTATTCTCTTGTTGGAGATTCTTTGTATAAATCAACTGATAATGCTACCAGTTGGTCGAAAATTTTAATATCCGGAATAGCAAACGTGAAAATTAAGGATATTGACATAAATAATTCAAATATGATTTTTGCTTCTACTAATAAAGGGATATTCAAATCACAGAATAGTGGAAACACTTGGACATTTAATAATCTAACTCATTTAGATATTGATACAGTAGCTTCTACAAAAATCAATATTTGTAAAAATGGCAATATATACGCTGTTGGTTATTTTTCTCGTGACATTTTACCGGTTTATGGTATTTGGTATTCAACTGATACAGGATTTACTTGGGATTCAGTAAATGCAAGTGTTACTTCGGATGAGTATATTTCTTTATCCTCAGATCCTGAAAGTAATCTATACAAGAACTCTTTAGGCCTTGAAAGGAGTTTAAATCCTTCTAGAATGGTTGCTCCAATTACACAGTTCCCAGCAAGTAATCAACAGGGATTAATTTTAAAACCACAGTTTATTTGGCATCCAGCAGCAAATGCTGATTTATACGAGATGCAGATAGCACACGATAAGACATTCCCATTTGCAGATGAATGGGTAGTTCAAAGAGATACAGTGTACCAAATTAAAGATTCTCTTGATTTCAATAAGGACTATTATTGGCGTGTCCGTTCTAAAACTAATGGTTCATACAGCCCTTGGTCAACCGCAATGCAGTTTTCTACTATGCTGGACGCACCGCAATTAATTTCTCCTGATAATAATTCAACAGGGGTATCCACTACACCAAAATATATTTGGTCAAGTATTCCAAATACTGATGTTTATGAAATTCAAGTTTCTACTGATATAAATTTCAATACTGTTGATTTCGTTGCAGATTCATTAAAAGATACAACTGTAATTTCTGCTGATTTGCTTTCGGATAATACTTATTATTGGCATGTTCGTGCAAAAAATGAATTTAGTACTAGTCCCTGGTCAACAACCTGGATTTTCAAAACTACATTTGGTGCGCCTGAATTAATTTATCCTCCAAAAGATACCTTCAAAATTGATATTGATGATTTTCTTAAATGGGGTAAAGTTGAAAACTCAAAATATTACAAAGTATTTCTTGCGCCTAACCAAGATTTGACAGGAGTAGATCCAATTCTAGTTGAAAATGACAACTCCCTTCAAATGTCAGATTTAGAATACGATACTCAATATTACTGGCAGGTTCTATCAGGTAGCGAAGAAGGTGAAAGTCCCCTTTCTACAGAATGGAATTTTACTACTAAGATTAATCCTGTTACTTTAAATTCACCTGCTAATCAATCTATTAATCAATTATCGAATTCTTTATTCAAATGGAATAAGGATGCAGTTTACATCAAATATGAATTGCAAATATCTCCTGATTCTCTTTTTACAAACGTTTTGTTTGATTCAATAGCAACAAATAATCAAATGCAAATAGAAAACATTTTAGAAGGATATCATACATATTACTGGCGTGTTCGAATCGTATCTGACGAAAACATTGGATATTGGTCAGATATATGGACTTTCAAAACAGTTGTTTCTCATCCACAATTGAGAATTCCTGTTAACCATGATAAAGGTGTTTCAATTAATACTTCCTATACTTGGTTTGAAACTTACGGTGCAGAGTACTACTTTTTACAAATTGCACGTGATCCTGACTTCAATGATTTGATTTATTCGAAGGACTCTTTGGTAACAACCAATCAGGAAGGACCTGAATTAACAATTTCAACTAAATATTATTGGAGAGTACGATCCAGTAATTCAGAAGGCTTTTCAGTTTGGAGCGATGTTTGGGATTTTGAAACAAAATCAATTTCCCCTGTTTTAGTTTATCCTGTTAATAATTCTAAAAATGTTGATAATGCTCCAACGATTATTTGGAATTCAATAAAAGGAGCATTAACATATCAATTGCAGGTATCTACTGATATAGCATTTGCCGATATTGTAATTAATGCAGATGGGCTCACGGATACTACATATAATGACACTCAAGAACTAAATTCTTTAAGAACTTATTACTGGAGAGTAAGAGCCAAATTTAGTGGTGTTGAAACTGATTGGTCTGATATTTGGAATTTTATGATTGGAGAAGTTTCAGTAAATGAATTCTCTCAAAATCATCAAGTACTAAATATTTATCCTAATCCTCTGAATTTTGAGTCACAAATTGAATTCAATCCAAAGGAAACCGGATTTCACAGTTTATATTTAATTGATTTATTCGGAAATCGCATTTTAACGGTTTATAACGGATTTTTAACTCAAGACAAGCAAAGATTTGCACTAAGTGCGAAAGACCTCCCAAATGGCTCTTATATGCTAATTGCGACTAATTTTAATGAATACTTCTATATTAAAGTGAATATTATTAAATAATCTACTTTAATTATAAAAAAAGGTGAAATTCTTGACTGAATTTCACCTTTTTTATTTGTACTCGAAAAGTAAGTTTACGAACTTTCCTATTAAAAAATTTACTTATTTTAAATCACCATATTTTTCAGGATATGGAGGAAGAGGCATTGCATCAGGGATACCCATCATAGGAACATCCTTTCTTAAAGGAAATATGGGTTCTTTTGTTTCCGGATCTTTAAAATCTTCAGGCATATAAAATCTGCGAAGGAATGGATGATTTTCGAACTTTATACCATACATATCGTATGTTTCTCTTTCGTACCAATTTGCAGATGCCCAAACTGAAGTTACAGATGGACATTTCGGGTGTGTTTCTTCTACGGGTGTTTTCACATGTAAATAAAACTGATTTTCATTTGAATAAAGCAAATATATAACTTCGTATCTGTTACCTGCTTTTGCCCAATCTACAGCTGTTACATCAACACACATATCAAATTTAGTATTTTTATTATGTTTTAATTCATTCATAAAATCAACTAGATTTTCCTGAGGAATCAGGGCAGTCAATTGATTTCGATGTTCATAGAATGAAGGCTCAATACCAAGAGAATTAAAAACTAGTTCAACCTTTTCTTTAATAATATACATATTAATTCTGAGAATTATTCATTAATACTTTTTGTTTAGCTTGTTCGGTTGTATCGAAAAATTCGAACAACTGGTTTATTTTAGTCATTTCCATTAAGTTCTTTACAAATGGTGTAGCTTGCACAATCATCACAGGGACAGAGAAATCTCTTAACTGGCGATTTGCCAAAAGCAAAGAACCAAGGCCAGAACTATCCATTGATTGAACATTACTCATTTCAAAAATCATTCCTTTGATGTTAGGTTGAGCTTCTATCAATATTTTTGCTTTCAAATCAGGAGCGAGTTCAGCACCGATTGAATTTTCCTTGATTGAAAAAACTATTATATTATCGTCGTTTTCTATAGTGAATTTCATTAACTTTTCGTAAAATTGTAAAACAAATTTGTCAAAATTAAGAATTAATGAAAAATAAAACAAATTTTGTACTTGAAAATACAAAAATAAATTCAATTTTAATTATTCGCTTGAGTTCAATCGGTGATATTGTCCTTACAACACATTTCATTAGAAATTTAAGAATTAAATATCCTGATGCAAATATTGATTTTATCACTTTTGAAAATTTCAATGAAATACTCAAATTTAATCCTAGGTTAAATAGGTTATTTTCAGTAAATAAATCTGAGTTGAAATCGAACAAGTTGAACGTAAAATCATCTGATAGTATAGTATTTGATCCAAATTCCTATGATTTAATTGTTGATTTACAAAAAAACAAATATTCCAAAAACATTATCGGAAAATCTTCTGCAAAAATCTTTAGAATTAACAAACATAGATTACACAAACTCTCTTTGGTTTACTTGAAAAAATCATTAATAAATAATTATTCAATTCCTTTGAATTATTCAATTCCCGAATTAAAAATTGGAGATGATGGCTTGGGATTGGAATTTTGGTTGGAAAAAGATGAATTGAACATCCTATCTAAAATTGAAAAACACGATAAGCTTAACATTTCATTTGCTCCGGGAGCAGCTCATAAGACTAAACAATTGCCCGTTTCAACAATTATTGAAGTAATGATGAAAGTAAAGGAAAAATATAATTGTACAATAAGTTTATTGGGTGGTAAATCCGAAATTGAGCTTGGGAAACAAATTGAAAATCAGCTTAATTTTAATATCCAAAATTTTTGTGGGAACTTAACTCTTCAAGAAACTGCATCAAAGATAAATACTTCAGATTTATTGATTACAAATGATACCGGATTAATGCATATTGCAGCAGCAAGACAGGTACCAATCATTACTTTCTTTGGTTCTTCAGTACGTGAATTGGGTTTTGAACCATTCAGGGTGAAAAATAAAATAATAGAAAAAGATCTGTGGTGCAGACCTTGTTCACACATTGGTCGAAGTTTTTGTCCTTTAGGTCACTTCAGATGTATGAAATCCATCTCTGTAGTTGAAATTCTGGACTCAATAAATGAAATTTTAGAAATACAAGATTAATACTAATTCTTTTTTTCTTGAATCCATTTAAGTATGCCTTTAAACAGACTTGCAGACCTTGTAATCTGCAAATAGGCTTCCTCTTCATTCATATTTCTATTTTGTATTCTCATTTTTCCGCCTAATTCCATTGAGTAATTAGCTAATTTCACTATCTCTGCAATAATATCTTCCTCGGATTTTATCTCAATTTCCAAGGTATGCAAATATACCAAATGTGCGAATATTTCATTTTCAACAATACCATCATTTACACTATGCCTTTTTTTATTAAAATCATCATATTGAGTGTTATGAAGCGGATTACTTAAATCTCCTAAATAATGTCCCAAATAAACTAAATGGAACTCTGCATATTTTCCGCTTGTCGTTTCTGTCAGATAATTACGAATTGAACCAATTATTGCTCCATAAAGATGTCCTCCTTCTTCGTTAATATCATCAGAATTATATTTCGGAATCTGATTCATAACGAGTTCTGAAGTGACTTTGTTAATCCCATTATTATTAGAATAATGATTATATTGTTCAATATTTCCAGCTTTAATTTTTGCGACATCTGGTGCAGCCAGATTATATGCCTTTTCGTATCCGGCAAGCTGACCTATTGCAATGTGAGTAAGGTCATGCCAGGCATATGATATAGAAAGATGGACAAAAAATATTATAATCCATATAGAATTTTTTTTCATAATTTAAACCTGATAATTGTTTTTGATAATAATTAGTTTTTCTTCAGTCATATCTTCAATTGCATATTTAATCCCACCTGTTCCGAATCCTGAATCTTTGAAACCGCCAAATGGCATCCAGTCAACCCTGAAAGCTGTTGAATCATTAATTATGCATGCTTTTTGTTCAACATTCCTTGCGAAATAAAAGGCTAAATCAATATCCTGAGTATATATTGCAGTTTGGAATGCAAAATTCGAATCAGAGATTTCTTGAATTATCTCATCAATATTCGAGTATTTTATTAAATTCAAAATAGGTCCGAATACTTCTTCAGTAAAGACTTTCATTTCTTTTGTGACATTAGTCAAAATGGTAGTTTCGAAACAATTATTTGCCAATTCTTTGCCACCCAAAACAAGTCTTGCTCCATTTTTTATAGCATCTTCAACAAAGTACTTCATTTTTTCAACAACTGCGGGTGTAATTAAAGGTCCCAAATCAGTATTGATGTCTTTTGCATCTCCAACGATAAGTTTAGAAGCACCTTCGTGGATTTTTTCAAGAAATTCATCATAAATATCTGAGTGAATATAAGTGGTTTGAGTAGACACACACACTTGACCTGAATGATAAAATGCCCCTTTGAGTATTGAAGGAATAGTATTTTTCAAGTTTGCAGATTTATCTACCACAGCTGCTGCCGTACCGCCATGTTCAAGCATAACTTTGATTCCCGGATTTACAAGTTTCTTTATTTGCCAACCAATAGAAGCACTTCCAATAAAGGAAACGTATCGAATTGCTGGATTATTCAGTATGTTCTGAGTTTGTTGTCCTGTAATCGGCAAATAAATAAGAGCATCTTTATCCAATCCGGATTCATAAAAGAAATCGCAAATTTTTCTTGCACAAAGTGGTGTTTTTTCTGCAGGTTTTAATATTACAGTATTCCCTGCTGCTATGGCAGTAGCAACCTGATGACAAATTAAATTCACCGGATGATTGAAAGCAGAAATTGCCAAAACAGGACCAATGGATTCTTTCAAAGAAAATGCAATATGATTTTCTGTTCCAGCAGATCTGTCCATAGTTAATTGATGACCGTTTAAATTTAAAGCTTCATCTCCGGACATTTTCACTGTGTTAGCTGCCCTTTTCACCTCAATAATTGCATCCTTCAATGGTTTGCCGCCTTCTGTAGCAATTAAATTTGCCAATTCCTGCGTATTTTCTTTAATTTTAATTGCTACATTGTATAAGATTTCAGCTCTTTGGTAAGCGGGGATTTTTTTAAATTTCTTTTTATAATATTCCTCTGAAGTTTTGAAGAAATTTTCTATTTTAACATTAGTGGGAATCTTTATTGTTTCAATAATTTCATTTGAAAATGGATTTCTAACCTCTATCATTTTTATTACCTGATATTAATTGGAAAATAATATAAAAACAAAAATAAAAAAATCCCATCGTAAAAATGGGATTTTAAAAAAAAATTAACAAATCAATTTTACAAATAACCTTTTTGAACAAGATATTCAACAGCTTGCTTGAAAGCATCTATATCAAAAGTTCTATTATTGTCATTGATGGATGAATTAAACATTTTGCCATCAAATTCTGTTAATATACTCATAAAGGGATTCAGATTTCTCTCGTATTTATCATCAGAAAATCTGATTTCTGCACAATTAGTCTGATTAAGGAATTTCACAATAAATACAGCAGTTGATTTCTTCAAATCGGCACTTTTATCTGTCCCTTGTGTGAATAATCCAATTTTTATATTTCCCTGATATATTTCACCATAACCCTGGTTTATTTTAATCTCCTTTTTCATATCCCTTACGACTTTCATCTTCGCTGGATTGAATTTAGGAGGTCTTGGGTGATTGTTCACAAAAGTAGCAACATCAAGCGGATTCAATCCATTTTGAGTCATTAGATTGTTTTTTATAATAGTTTCGCAAACTGAAATTCCAGAGAAAGCAAAATCAACATATGCTTTCATTCCCATTGAAGTACCATAAAACTCGAATTCATGGTGTGAGGTTGCACCGTTCTCGCCGCCATTGTATGGTATTACAGAAATTGCCTTTTCACCATTTATTGAATAAAAAGTATAGAGTGAAGCGAAGGAAAAACCTTCGGTTTTCATTACTGCGTATGGATTTCCTTTCGAAAAGACTGTATCTAAGCTCACCACAACTTCATTGTTCAATTTCGATTGTTCAACAAATTTATTGTGAGAAGCCTGATCCTTGTTAATTTTGCTACTTCCGCAAGAAAAAAGTAATGATACAAAAACTAGTATTGAAAAAATATAAAGAATTGATTTGATCATAAATTTTAAAATTTAAATTTAACATAGGTATAAAACAATAAAATTATAAAAAAATTACAAAAAGCATAAAAAAACCTGCCAAAAGCAGGTTTTTTTATTAATATTAACAATCAATTATTAGTGATGTCCACCGTGATGACCATGTTCACCACGATTACCTCCTTCACCTGGTTCAGGTTGATTAGCAAGCCATTCTTCGAAAAGTGTTAATTGTTCTTCAGTAAGTACACTTTTTATATTTTCAATTAAAGAATCAGTACATAATTTGAGAGCTGCCAGTAATATATCTTTTGCCCCGGATTCTTCTATCTGAGTTTTAGTATCAATCTTCAATTGATTCAATAAAATTTTTGCTGTTTCTCTGTCAATTTCGCCAGCTTTATACTGATCAATAATTGCTTGACGTTGAATATTTGCAGCTTCAACGATAGAAGCAACAGCATTGGCAAAAGTTTGTCTTGCAGAAGTTACGCAATCAATATGTAAAGCGAAAAATGCGTCAATTGAAGCAAGTTGTTCTTCTGTCAGATCCATAGAATCAAGAATATGATGAAAACGATACATTGGAGTATTACCACCAAACATACCACCGTGGCGAATCTTTTCACCATCCATACTATTTTCAACATACATTGGTTGGTCAAGTGATGGAGTGGAAAGATCAATTTGTTCAACTAGCGTTCCGAATGATACGTAGTCAAAATTTGTAGTATCATATTCGGAAGAAATCGGGTCTGAATTTTGGCAGGATGTTAATCCTGCAATTGCCATTACAGAAAATAGAGCCAAAAATACTTTTAGTTTTACAAAGTTTTTCATTTAAAACCTCTTTTTGTTAAAATTTAATAATTTAGTATTCAATTTTTATCTCTAATCAACTTATAACAATTACACAAGTTTTTAAGTTATGTTCCAAAAATCACAAAAAAAAATCTCACATTTCAGTGAGATTTTTTTTAATTCTATTTTCAGCCTCTTGTACCGCCAGTATTACCACCTGGATTATCCAATCTGCTTTCCAACCATCTTTCGAACATTTCGAGTTGTTCTTCATCCAAGATTTCCTTAATGGCAGCAATCATTGTTTCTGTACATCCTCTTAATGCAATACGTAAATCCTCAAGTGCTCCTGATTCCTGTATTTTTTGTCGGGTGGCTCTATTTAAAGCTATGATTTCTTGCATGGCTTCTTTGCGAGTATATTCACCAGATCTAACTTTAGCAAAAATTTCACGACGCAGTTGATTTGCCTCTTGTAAAATGTTTTGAATTGTTTCATGGTAAGCAATTCTTGCAGCTCTTTCACAATCTCTGTTTGCAATCATAATAGCTTTAATTGCTTCTTTTTGTTCATCTGTGAGGTTTAATTTACCAAAGATGAATCTAAAGTCAAAGTCTGGTCTTTGGGATGCAAAGATAGTTCCGTTCTGAAATTCTTCAGTAGTCAGATTATTTTGCAAAGCAAAGTCAGTTTCTAGCGTGCAGTCCGACACAACTGCTTCTTCAATTGAATTTCCGTATGAAACGTAATTCAACTCTGTATTGTCGTAAGTTGTTACAGGATTATCCTTTTGGCAGGAAGTTAATCCAAACATAAATGTAACAACTAAAATACTGAGTACTATACTTAATTTGGGTAATCTTTTCATTTTTACCTCTTTTGGTTTTCAAATTTAGTTATTAGATTTCAAAAATCTAATTTTGGTTTAATTTGGAAGTGAAAAATTAACTTTACTTAAGAATATTATTGGTTTCACTTGCCCAAAGAAGAATATCTAATTCTTCAATTTGTAAATTAACACTTTTTGACATATCAACGAATACTTTTTCAATTTTTTCATAGTTATTTTTACCACTAATTGAAAAATTTGGTTTTATTTGATTGAATTTAACCATATTTTTTAAAATATGTCTATCTAATATTGCTAAACCGAAGAATCCTATATTTCTTAAGAAATGCGAAGCCTCTTTATATCCTATCCCTTTCACAGATCTAACCAAATATTCTCTCTTTTCTTTAATATGTATATCTTCTTTGATAAAATGCAAAATTTCATTAAAATTCTTTTGAGCTTCGGAGATAAATTTTACTTTTTGATTGTGGAATCTGATATAATGATCTTTTGAGGATAGAATTTCGACTAAATTGATTGAAGGATTATTGATGAAATCTAATGATTCAAGTTTATTTTGAACAAGGATTGCGTTTTTTGCTTTACTCATTGGAGTACAAAGGCAATACACCAATTCATAGAAATATTGACTTTGAGGAATTGATTTAAATTCATTAAGTTTAGCAAGAATATTATCTCTTTGTTTCACATAATATTCTTGCAAATAATCAGGTAAAATGAATTTGTTCATTTTATAAAAAAATATTACAATCTTTTGCTTAATTCAGTAAGAATTCTTTTTTCCTTTTCATCCAAGCTTTGGTATCCTTCAGAGGTAATTTTATCCAAAATAGCATCAATTTTTCTTTGAGTTAATTCCTCACCTTCAAAATAAATTGGTTTAGAAGTTGGGCGTGCTGTTTTAGGTTCTTCATGTGGTTTGAAATAATCACCGGAAGAAGGATTAGAAGGTCTTTGCCAATTAATTTTAAAATTACCGGGTTGATTTTGTGTATTTTGATTCTGATTAAAAAAGTCTGTTGATTTTGATTTAGAGGGGATTTTGATAATTTTTTCAAAAAACTTGAAAATACCTAATTTATCACCAAATTTTAATAATAACAAACCTGTAAGTGCACCACCTAAATGTGCAAAGTGAGCAACCCCATCACCACCAGAAAATCCGGAAAAAAGTTCAATAGCGGCAAAAATTATAACAAAAATCTTTGCAGGTATAGGTATGAAAAATGGGAACATAAAAATTGGTCGATTTGGAAAAGTCATACCA